>Ga0129333_10005758_pt1 | contig 11678 bp, 16 predicted proteins | sample CPB6_08_DNA_FD_94474 | JGI IMG/M metagenome (GOLD analysis project Ga0129333, IMG submission 94474) | Freshwater to marine salinity gradient microbial communities from Chesapeake Bay, USA - CPBay_Sum_0.6_0.8_DNA | ecosystem: Environmental > Aquatic > Marine > Coastal | place: USA: Chesapeake... | reverse complement strand
TTATTTATAAAAAAAAAGACCCCGAAGGGTCACACACCAAGAACAGCACCGATATTATCATCAAGTTGCTGAATAACTCTACGAATATCAGCAACTCGTGGAGGAACACTTACTTCATCATAAGTATATCCTTTTTGAGAATCAAACAGAACTTGACGAACTGCTGCTGCTGTACGAGCATCCATTTTGATCGTTACTTGTTTTTCTTTAGTCATAGATCCCCCTCCACACGATTTTCAGAACGATAAACATCAAATGCACCTTCAGGATAACGAGCACTCAGTTTCTCATAGTTCATTTCCATAATTTCTCGGAAGTTGGTGTCAAGTGCCATACACGCTTGAGCAAGATACCAGCAGATATCACCAAGTTCACGCTTCATATGAAAGACATTCTCTTCATTATATTTCTTACCCTGAAGTAAAATCTTTTTAACAACTTCAGTAAACTCACCTGCTTCAGCACTCATGCCAAGAGCAGCAGTTAGAAGACGAGGAACATCAGTATCATCGTTTGCTTCAAGTTCAGTCATTCGTGCAAGAAGTTGAGCAAAGTCACTACTCGCAGGACTTGTAGTTTGACGAACAAACTCAATATACTTATCAGAATCAATAACTTTGGTCATTAGAATTTAAATCCTTCAAATGTTTTTTTAGGTTTCTTTTCTTCATAATCATACTCCTCATCCTTTCCATTGTCAAGAATGTCATCCTGAGCAGATTGTTCGCAATCATAGAGTCGCATCTTTGCTCTATCAATACCAATCACAAAACGCTTATGAATGGTTGGATCATTATAACGATTCTTAAGTTGTTTTACAAGAATCTGTCCCAACCCCTCCAGCTCTTCAGTGCTAATAAGAGCAAACATAAGATCGGCAGTAGCAGGGAGACCAAAGGATTCGGAAGTATCGGTCAATTCAACATCAGAACTACCATAACCCGAACGAGTGGTCTGAGTGGCAGAGACAATAGGAACATTAAACTCAACAGCAAGACCACGAAGTTCTTCTGCGATTGATTTTACAAAAGTATAAGAGTTAATGTTACTGCCACCACGATACCTTGAAGATGCACAGATGTTCAGATAGTCAATAAAGATAATATCTGGATGAAATGACTTCTTAAGTGCAAGTTCATTAAGAAGTGACTTGAAATGCCCAGAGTGTGCGGATGCAGTTGGATACTCTTTGATAATCAGAGTTCCTTGAGTTTTCTTCGCAAGGTTTGTTACCTTGTTCTCAAACATCTGCTTTGGTAACTCAGTAATGTCTTGAATGGGTACGTTCAAAAGATTCGCATCAATTCGTTCAGCAATTCGTTCCTCCGCCATTTCAAGAGTGATATAGAGTACGTTCCTGCCTTGCAATAAGACGGAACTAGCCACATGACACATGAATAGCGATTTCCCAACACCCGTCCCAGCGAGAGCGATATTGAGAGTCTTATTAGGGAGACCACCTTTCGTAATCTTGTTGAAGTATTCCAGGTCAAACTCAATTTTATCTTCCTTTCGGTGATAGGATTCATAGCGTGATTCATAGTCTAACAGATAATCGTGTCCAATGTGAGTATCAAAAGATACTGCAAGAGCGTCAGAAAGAATAGTTGGAATGCTGTCACGATTTTTCTTCTCATCTTTACCGTCTGCAATATGGATAGACTCCATAAGAGCAAGATAGATAGCACGATCACGGCACCACTTTTCAGTAGTATCAACTAACCAGTTAAACTCTGCTACTTCATCATCCAGATAACTAATCATCTGAGTGATTTCTTTAAAAGATGTATCGTTAATATCCTGACGTTTTTCTACTTCAATACAAAGAACTTCTTTCGTTGCTGGTGTATTATACTCCTGAACAAACTTGAGTATTTCTTCAAACACAACTTTTTGATTAACATCCTCAAAATATTCTGATTTAATAAAAGGAATAACTTTGCGAACGTACTCTTCATTGTGAAGAAGATTACGAAGAATAAGAATCTCAACTTTGTCCATGTGGCATATCAAATACAAATGTTATTCTTGTCTCATCACCGATATTCACGGTTCCATGAGGTAATTTGTTGTTAAACCAAAGAAGAGTTCCTGGTTCAACAATAGTAGTATCAGTACCACAGAAATACTGATATGTTCCCAGAACGGAAAGATGATAACGATCTCTTGTGAGATAGTATGTTCCTTGATCAATATGAGCACCAACGATTTCATCAACGGGTAGTGAAAGAAATCCACAACGGTGTAGTTCTCTATTTCCAAAATGCTTGCGTATAATCTTTCTGATTTCGCTGTGATGTTCGTATGCTGGAGTTTTAATATTAATCTCAGAGTCTCCAACAAAGTCTTCTTTGTTTTTGACTCCACCCATTATAAGTTGAAGAGCACTTACTGGCAAGTCAGCAAATCCTCTATCAACTAAGGACTGAGAATCCTTCAGATGTTTCTGATGATCCCAGTCCTGTGGATATTTTTTAAGTTGTTCTACAACTTTAGATACATTGATTCCAGTTTTAAGAATCTTAATCACGACCCGTAACTAAACTCTTCTCTTGCAATCTCATCAAGTTTTTGCATCACTTCTTCAGTGAAATACTCTTCAGGATTGGCAAGAATTTGTTTTGCATAGATCTTCTTACCATCCATCTCATAGCGACCTGCTACATTCTTCCAGAGTCCACCAATCTCACCAAGTTCCAGAAGACCATAGTAACGATCAAGGCCCCGCTCATCATAATACAAACGGACTTCAACATCTTTGTTCTCCTTACTCAAACGTGATTTAGCAGTCTTAGCTTTGATAATATTGCCGACCACTTCCGTTCCATCCTTTTCTTTCTTTTTGCTGAGATAAATGATCGTACTTGATGCGTATTTGAGTCCAGAACCTCCACCCATTTCTTTCGTTGGTACATAAGCTCCGATGACATCGTATGTATGATTTGTGACAATGAGTGGTACATTTGCCTGTCCTAGTTTGAGGGTTAACATTCGGAAAGCACCTTTGACCAGTTGGGATTTGGTCATATCACGAACTTGTTTGTCGTTGAGTGCATCAGTAATCTCTTTCTCTGTGGAAAGCATACCCAAGGAATCTAACACAAACATACAAGGTTTGCGTTCTTCTACAGGTTTCTTTAAATAAAGGTCTACCGCTTTGAGCGCCTTAGTACGAAACTCTTCAATAGTAACAACGTTAACAACAACCAGACGAGAAGTATCAATTCCACGGGATTCTACAAGTGACTTGGTAATAGCAGCTTCAGTATCAAAATAGAGGCAATAACCATCGGGGTGAATATCAAGAAAATTCTTAACCACAGCGAGAGAGAAAAAAGTCTTTCCAGTAGAAGACTCTCCAGCAATAGCAGTAATCTTATTCCCAGATACACCACCAAATATACTACCTGAAACCAGTGCATTAAAAATGTATGAACCCGTGTCAACATAAGTTTCAGTCTCATCAATGTCAGATGCTAACTTTGTAAAGTCATCACCTATCTCTTTTACAATATCTTTCAGAAAATCCATCATGCAACCATCCCGTATTCTTCACGAAGTATTTTTTTATAAGGCAAACCTTGCTCTCTCAGTTCTCTAACCAACTTTAGTTTATGATAGAGAGCAGCGTCTCCACCAAATCCAAGTGCTTTTACAATAGTATCTAGTTCTTTATCGTTAATGGGCAAATCCATCAGGCAAAAAATGATTCAAGGTTTACAGTTTTTTCCACTTTCCATCCAATAGCATCAAGAATGATCTTTAATGGTTCTAGAAAGGCTTTCTCAAATTGTAGTTCATAGTCAATGTATTTGTCAAGACCAAGTTCCTTCGGAAACTCCTGAATGAATGAAATAACATTTTCTTGAATTGTATTTGGTTTTTTCAAAAAAATGAACTTGATCTTTTCGCCGTTTTGAATCAGCGAATACCTATTCGCCAGATTATTCTTTTTTATGTAGTAATTGAAAAGCAATGCTCCACGAACATGAATGGGAGTTCCTTTAGAATAAATGGTTGCGGGTGAGTAATACTTTTGCACATCAGATGCAGAACGTGGAAAAGATATTTCTTCAGGAGAAAGTTTTCTAAACTTTTCCCTAGACTTTTCAATAAAGTCAATCACTTCATCTTCCGTACCACTCATCAAAATATTAAAAGACTCCTTCAGCATCTTGCGGCAAGGTGCTGGAGTAGAAGACTTAATCGCTTCAATACCCTTAATCTTCAGTTTTGGTTCATCATAACGAACACCTTCACTGTCCCATACACTTAGAATGTATCTCTTCTTCGCAGTCCAAATACCACGCTCAGCAATACATTCACGCTTCATAATCATTTTCTGATCATAGGCATTCACATAATTAGCCAGTTCTTGGTAAGAACTTTCAATATACTTTTCAAGTTCCATTTGACAGATCTTATCAAGGAACGAAACAACGCTTTCAGTAGTTTTCTCTCTTCCTTTGTATACAGTTTCGACCAGAGGACCCATACTAACGTAAAGAGAATCGGTATCGGAAGCAATAACATAATCCACATTATCCGTTTTAAGAACTTTATTCAGATATGAATTTACCTTATTCATAATCCATTGAATGGAAACTTGACCGGAAAGGGTGATTGCCTCAGCATTTGCAAGTTTGTAATAACGGAAATACTGATTGCCGATAGCACCATAAGCAGAGTTGAGTTGAATCTTCCTTGCCATTTGGATGTTATTGCATCGGGCAATTTCTTTAACCAGTTCCTTGTTCTTTGTTTTTTCATATTCTTGCTCTGCCGCAAGCATCTTCTTTTTAAAGATTACACGTTCATTATAAATCTTCTCCATCAACTCTGGAAGAAATCCACGTACATCTTTACGATACATTGCGCCGTTTGCACAAACTGCATAGTCTTTATACAGTTCAAAGTTTAGACTTTGATTTAGAATTTTATCAACCGAAACAGTTGGGTGCCTCTCATCCATAAGAGTTTCTGGTGAGATGTTATACTGCATAATCAGGTGAGGATAAAGTGAGTTAAGGTCAAATGACACAACCCAATCATACTTACCAGGAATCGGTTCTTTTACATATGCACCAGCATACTTTTCATCCTTCTGTGCCTTATTCTTTGGAGGAATAACAATGTTCCTTTTCTTCAGATATGTGTAGATAATGTTATCCCACATTCTTACTTGATAAAATACATCCGCATAGTTGACTTTAGCATCATATGCCATCGTAAGAGCAAGTTCAATCAGTTTCATCTTGTCTTCCAAACGGTCAACAAGTTCTACGTCAACAATGTTATATTCAATAAACTTCTGCCATCCTTTGGTATAAAAGTCCTTGAAGGTATCGAACTCAGAGTGATCCAGTTTCTTCTGACCTAGTTCTACTTCGGCAATATAATCAAGACGATACGATTCCTGTGCTTTATAAGTGAACTTCTTATAAAGATCAAGATAATCGAGTTGAGTCAATCCACCAACATCAAATGTAGTGTGCTTACGTCCATTGATGAATACTTCACCTTCTGTGACCAATCCCCAATTAGAGAAACGTTTCATTAGTTTCTCACCAAGAACACGATTCAGTCGTTTGCAAATGTATGGAATATCATACATCTGAATATTCCATCCAGTCACAACATCAGGAACATCAACCATCCAATAGTTAATGAAATGGATCAGAAGTTCATATTCAGAGGGACAGTGATAATATGTTAGGTCACTACGATTATGCTTAAATGGTTTCACACCCCAAGTAATAATCTTTTTAGTCGTGTAGTCCTGAATCGTAATCGCAAGAATTTCTTCAGAACAAGACTCAACATCAGGGAATCCCTCTTCGGATGCAACCTCAATATCCAAAGTTACAAGTTTGATATTACTGATATCAAACTTAATTTCTTCCTCTGGATATTTTTCAGAAATATATTGATAGATGTATCTATCGTTTCCATAGATCCCAAATCCATCAACATTATCGTACTTAGAGTAAAACTCACGACAATCTCTTACAGTTCCAGGTTTTACTGGTTCAACTTTTTCACCACTTAATGTTCTATACTTAGAATCTTTTTTAGTTTTTACAAAGAGAGTTGGGAAAAACTCATCTCTTGTCTCAAATCTTTTACCATTATCTACTCCACGAACCAAAAACTGATTTCCAATCAACTGAACATTAGTGTAAAATCTCATTCTTTAATCAAGTCCTCGTATTTTTCAAGTAGAGTGGGTGTTGGATCAGCGAGAGTAATAATCTTATCAGAACTAATCATAAAAGTTTTTTCTTTTGTATAACCACAAAGGAATGGTTCCAAAGTTTGATCACTTCTCACAAGAAATGGATTTATAAGTTTGCAATCGGGTTCCCCAATATCTGCACCTACTTCTTCAATCTTGCTGATTAGAATCAGATTGTTCAGTAGTGCCAGAATCTTTACTGTCTTTTCCATATTCAATAACATCCTCAATGTACATTTCTTTTAGTTTGATAGTTGGTTCAACCATAGTAACCAACCACTCAGCTGGGATTGAAATCCTTTCATCTGCAGACAAAGGAATCCAAGGATACAAAGAAACTTCAAACCCAGTTTTTTTGTCGGAACCAGAATCCTCAACTATATTTGGATTACGCATCCGAACAAGACAAGGTTTAGTCAGATAATACCCAACTACTCTAAGATTTTCATCCTCACCAACTGCCATTTCAGCAACATCTGCAATCAAATCTTCACCAGACTTGAGAAGCATCAATTTGATAGTCATATTTTACCACAGACCTCCTATGAGTATAGCAAGAAAAAAGGGAGGCGTCAACTGGATTTTGCCAGTTACCTCCCGTGGCATAGCGCCGACGATATTCAATATTATTTATCTCTTTCTTTTAAATTTACAAACCTTTTTTCCGGGGAGCATTTTATAAGTTGTCGTTTTTCCATAACACTTTGGTTTTGGTGGCATTGCACCAGATCCAAAATCACCCTTCATCTCCTTCAAAATGTGTATGAACTCCCGGAACGATTTCATATACTTTTCTCTTCTGATGTTCTGGAATAACTCTATTTAGTTTGATAGTGAGTAATCCATCCTCAAAAGAAACATCACCAACAACTACATCATCCGAGAGTGTCCAGGTACGAGTAAATGCTCTCTTCGCAAGACCGTGATGAACATATTCATCTACAGAATCGTCCACTTTCTTTGCTTCAACGGAAAGTTTATTCCACTCAGAAGATACTTCAATATCTTCTCTCTTATAACCAGCAAGTGCGATTTCTAGTCTAAAGTTTGTGCTACTTTCTTTAACTAGATTGTATGGAGGATAGTTAGTAGAAGATTCGTGAGTAGTACCAAAACGATGAAGCCACTCATCTCCACCAATAAAGTATTTGTCAATATCATTCAGAAACTTCTCAATGTTTCCACTATTATATTTTGCTAGAGTGTACATAAAGGTTCTCCTTAAAAAGCGAGGATAAAATGTCAGACCCGAAGCATCTGACATTATTAATTATAGCAGAAACGAAAAAAAGAGGAGGGGTAAAAACCCAACCTCTTTTTAGGGTGTTCCGACTTTTGTAGAGACCGCACGAAAAGAGTCTCATACTTATTTATTCGGGTTCTACACCTTTTCCTTTTTTACCAATATTATATTTCTGCTCAAGAATCCAATCACCCTTATCCTTGTAAGAAAGAACTTTAATTTGATTCAGAGGAGCAATATCAGAAACAGAGTCTGGTTTTACTACAGTAATGAGTCCCCAATCGGCAAGAAGACGGGCAATACGATTACGACGCTGAACATCATTAATAGTTAAATTGGCATGTTTACCATCAAGGGCAAATAGTTCCTTGAAATGCACAATAAAGTATCTACCCTGCTTATGCAGAATATGGCAAGATTGGTAGAGTTTTTTCTCCTTTCTAGATGCTACTCCGATGCGAGTCAAAGTTTCACGTACTTTCAGAAAGTCATCAGGTTCATTAAGAATCACCTCTACCATTTGGTCCTGGGACCATTCAACAGTAGGTTCTACCGTAGTAGTCATTTTTTTCCTCCAATATCAAGTCGTTTTTTGATGAAAGTAAGTTGTTCTTTTGTTAAGATTTTCAGTGCTTGAGATGCCTTCTCATTACTATAACCATAGTATGATTTAACACATTCTAAGTCTGCAACCTTATCCTTTCGGAGCCAGGGAGAAAATCTCTTCCGTTTCCTAAGAGTATTTAGATAAAATGAATATTGCATATCTTTGTCAAGTTGATGATGCATATTCATTTCATTTACAAATAGGATGCAATCAATATGACCAGATAGGCAACGATTGATAATATATGGAGGATATTCCTTAATGTTTTCTGATAAATCTTCTTTTGTGAGATTAATTGAGTTCAACCAGTCCTTCAGTTCCATAATTAAATAGCAGCAGTTCTTTTCTATCTTTCTGTTCTCGCATATACTCACCAACAGATCTCATCGTGTAGGTAAGGTCAAACTCAGCAGCGTTCCAGTTTTTAAATCTATCCTTTACAAGTTGGTCGGAGTTATAACTTACCAATTGATCCATATCGTTAGCATCGCAATCAGCAGCAAACTTATCGTGATCAAATCCTTTGTGCATTGATCCCTTATTCCCATAGAGATTATCCTTAATGTCATAAGGAGGATCGAGATACATAAAAGCACCTTTATCTCCATCCATCAGATAATCGTAGGAGTAGTTAGTTATACGCCAATGTTCAATTATCTTAGAATACCCAGGCAACTTTTCGATCCCTCGCATTGAAAAGTTGGCATTAGATGCTTGTGCTGAAAATGATGAACTCTCCGTGAGACCACTGAAACTACACTTATTGACAATATAGAAAGCCACAGCACGATCAATACTTGGCAAATCCTTGTCATTGATCTTCTCCTTAGAAACTAAGAAAAGTTGTCTTGCTTTATCTGGAGTGTTGCAAGTGCTTTTAAGAGTTGTAAGTGCATTGGAAAGATCAGCACCAAACATCTGGAGTTGCTGCCAGAAGTTTACAAGAGGTTCATAAAGATCATTCACCCAAATATTTAATCCAGGATACTTCTTTGTGATATAAATCGCAACACTTCCGCCACCAAGAAATGGTTCTCGAAACTCATCATAGTTGCGAAGATCTGGAAAGTATGGATCCATCTTGGCAACCGCTCTACTTTTGCCGCCTGGATATCTCAAACAAGTTTTTAACGATTTGAGAGAAGTCATTTAAATTCACACTCACACATAATTTCAGTAAGAGCAGCAAGAAGATTTACTTCTTGGTCAGCCACGAATGCACATTGGTATTGATACTTAGCAATAACAAGAACGGCAGCAGGGATAGATTGGGGTGAAAGACAATCAAAAGAGGAGTCATAAATCCTGCGAAGTAGACTACTAGCATCGTTGTCCAAGTTAGAGACCACCCACTTTCGGACTTCAGGAAAGTTCTTATCTTTGAGATTTTTAATAAGTTCATTTACAGAGATGTCTGAGAAAGATGCAAGAATGCCCGAGTCGATTTTCCCCCCTGCAGAATACCTCTGGCATTCGTTGAGGACTCTACGAAAATCTGGGAAGTATTTTGTAACAAGTTCTGCAACGACTTTTTGATCGTACTCAATCCTTTCCGTATCCAAGATTGATTGAAGTCTTTGAAAGAAACTACCTGCGAGTTGTACACGCTGTTTCCCTTTGATGGTGAAGTCAATGACGGCACAACGAGAGTGCAGGGGTTCAATGATCTTGTTCTTGTAGTTGCAGGTGAAGATGAATCGGCAGTTGTTATAAAATGCCTCAATATTTGCCCGTAGTAGGAGTTGTACGTCGTTTCCTGTGTTATCAGCCTCATCGATGATGATGACTTTGTGTTTAGAAGATCCCGTAAGTGAGACGGTCGAAGCAAAGTTCTTTGCTTGGTTCCGCACAGTATCCAAGAAACGTCCTTCGTCGGATCCGTTGATAACATAGCAATCTGCTCCAAGTTCATTACACAATGCTTTCGCAATGGTCGTCTTACCAATTCCAGGAGGACCTGCAAGAAGGAGATTCGGAATCTCACCTTTATCCACAAACTCCTTGAATGTTTTTTTAACATCATCGGGAAGGATACAATCCTCAATCACTTGAGGACGGTACTTTTCCGTGAGTAGAAATTCACTTGCCATAATCAAATCCAATCGGGTTTTCTTTCGGGCATACGAAGATAGTTATCAGCAACCCAAGGTTTGGATGCAATGTATCGTCGGTATGCTTCAAATGTATCAATAGTGTCGTCAAACTTCCATTCCTCGGGCATAGCACGAGCAAATGGTGTCACTTCCGTAATCTTTCCTTTGGGGAAAAGATAATATGCATCTACAAGGGTTTTGTAGCAAGAGTGAGTTTTATTATACCTCACAGCATACTCATCTGCAAGATTCATACCCCACTTGATCAACCAGTAAGCATTATGGATACTCTCCAATGCCCACTTGGTGCAGGGGTGATTGCGGAATGCTCCTTTCTCAGTCTTGTAAGGCGTTCCATCTGCCTTAGGAAGAGTGCCGTACCCGTGTCCCCATTTCTCAGAGGCAACGATAGAGAGCATCTGACAGCACTCTAGAGGCATCTTGACAATGTGTTTGTCGGGAAGGCAAATGGCACTCTCGGCAGGCCAAGGGGAAGTGACGAAGATGTTCATCCAAAAGTAGAATCGGGTTCCAGAGCAATATAATAGCAGAGATCGTGATTCTTGGATTGGAACCGTGACAAAAGTTTTTGTGAAACAACTACTTCATAAGTTCCAGGAAGAATCTTAATATTCTCTACTTTGAAGTTAAAGACAAACTCAGAATCAGTTTCTCCAACAACAATCGAGAAATCATTTGAAGTATCATTCTTCTTGTCACGGACAACTAGTTTCACAACACCCGCTTCACCAACTGCAGAAATATCAGGGAGTTGATAAACTGCTGCTGCCTTGAGAAGTTTGTCAAGTTGCTCAGTGCTCAGTTCAAAACACACATCCTCACTAGGAAGAACAATATCCTTCTCGGGGGGCGTAATGATTACACTAGGATCTGCGAAAAAATACTTAGATCGCATTTTACCTTCACGAATAACAACATACCCATCGTTAATAAAATCAAGTTCTGGGCTTTGGTGAAGACCAAGACCATTCAGAAATTGATTCAGATCATAAATACCAAAATCTTTGGGAAACTCTTCAGTAATAGTTGCCTCAGCAAGAATATTTTTCATCACACTGATGGTGCGAAGTTTATTTCCTTCTTTAAACAAAATAGATTGATTAATGGAAGAAAAGTTCTTCAAGACAGAGAGAGTTTTATCAGAAAGTTTCATAATCACTTGTTTTCAATAAGGTTGAGATGATTGATCAGTAGAATAGTATAATGAAGAACTTTGAAAAGATCAGCACGGGGAGTACCCTTTGTATCGTATCGATCAATATATTTGGTTACGTTGCCTGCACAAAAACCTTCACGGCGATTGTGCTTGATTTTATCAAGAGTTTGTTCAGTACCACCACCAGTTCGGTCAACATAATGCTGACTATAAGTACCAGAAATATACTGCTCAAGTTGTTTCAGGATTTTATCTTCATTATATTTCCAGAAACCATTTTTGTTTGTGTCTTCGGGCATTGTCAAATTAAAGGTGATAGTATC
>Ga0129333_10005757_pt1 | contig 11679 bp, 13 predicted proteins | sample CPB6_08_DNA_FD_94474 | JGI IMG/M metagenome (GOLD analysis project Ga0129333, IMG submission 94474) | Freshwater to marine salinity gradient microbial communities from Chesapeake Bay, USA - CPBay_Sum_0.6_0.8_DNA | ecosystem: Environmental > Aquatic > Marine > Coastal | place: USA: Chesapeake... | reverse complement strand
TTGATGCCGTAGGCGTGCAAAGCGACCAGTCCAATGCCAACTGCAAAGGCAGTTGCGTCAAATAACCATAAAAAGCTAGCGAACACATACCAACTACCAGCAATGCTGCCACCGACCAACGCAACAGTCGAAACCATGCCCACATAGGTCCACCTCGTCAAAAACAAAAGCAGCACGCCACCAATGGCCAATGCCAATATTTCCATACCATCAGCCCAAGCCGGCCGTTGAATCACAGTGCCACTGGCCATGGTGCCAATGACCGCTGCTTGTAGCTCATGCGGATAACGAGCACCAACACTGGTGGGCACTGGATTGCCAAGACCTGCTGCAGTGGTACCCACTATGACCACGGCTGATCCAAAATCTTTGGGTAGATCACTGAGACTATAGCTTCTACTCTGCTGAGAAAAATCTATCCAGATTCGCCCCAGATTGTCAGTGACAATGGGACCAAACGATGGCACACGCATGCGATCCACACCCAATGGCGACAGTTTGACTTGCACAGTGTTGTCACCTGCTGCCACACGCAAAACTTCCATGCCGAGACTGGGATAGATGTTGCCATTCACAGCCACTACCAATGGCATCCTACGATTGACTCCATCTATTTCGGGCAAAGTGTTTACAATACCTACACCTCCTGCTGCATTTTCCAGCAACGATACATTGGCCGTGAGCCCTGGATATTGCACAATTCTGTCACTGTGTTCGCTGCCAATCACTGCACTGCCTGGCTGTCGTGGTTGATTTTTTGTGCGATCAGATGGCACACTGGGCAAAATCACCGTTTGACGATCTTCTAACACAGCGGCCAATACTCGATCTTTGCCAAAACGATCAGGTTCAGGCATGAGCACGTTGAAAACTACCAATCCAGCATTGCGTTCATAGAGGCTGTCAATGATCTGTGCGTATCGGTCGCGCGGTAATGGCCATTGACCCAACTGTGACAGACTGGCCTCATCTATATTGACTGTGACAATATCAGTCTGTGTAGGAGTGCGACTGCCTATCAGCACATCAAAATAACGCAGTCTTACGCTTTCTACAAAGTTAGGATCAGCGATGCGAATTGCCAACACACAGGTCAGTGTCAACAAAGCTGTCCACGCAGACAACAGAATTTTCTTAGACATTAGATATTTATAGATGACTGAGTCATCTACTCTGTACCAACAGAATCAGTGAGACAAAACAGCAGGTGTTTGAGGAATCTGCGGATTGGTAAGCGGTGTACTAGTGGACCCCGCTCCTATTACACACCCAACATTGCCTGTGTACATTACCGCCGTCCACCCTCCAGTTTTTGGATTGGTAAACAGTACCATGCTGGTATTTTCGTTACTACGCCCCATCCATAGTGGATTTTCATTGAATTCCTCACCGGCTAGGCCTTTGACAATGTCTTCAAAAGGACCACACACAAAGGAGCGTGTGAGACGCACCCAGTTTGAGGGCTGTTGCACCAACAACATGCCTGACAATGCTAGTTCAGGTAACATAACAATATTTACCTAGCGGCCAACCATTGCTGATGCAGCTGATCCGTGGCAAGATTTTTACCTTTGGCTTCTACTTCGATATCAAACTGGTCACAAAAGGTCAATGCCCAATCATTCACAGCTGAATTCCAACAGAAGTCAGAATGCGCACGGAGTTGTTGTTTTTTATAACCTCTAGCAAGAAGTCCAGCAAGATCTGGGCGAATTCGGGGATCATGATCAACAAGAAGATCTTCGCGGCTAACACTGTAATGCATACCAGGGCGAACGCCACGCCAAGACTCAACCACACGCTGAACACGAGCATCTTGGCTCGAGATGTATTCTCCTGTCTTGACCCAATGATGATGAATGTCCAGCACAAGAGCCACGTGATCAGCCACAGTAAGAGAAATGTCCAGGCCATTTGATATCTCGTCGTTTTCGATTGTAATGAGGTTACGGGCCTCGGGACTCAATCTCTTGAGTGTTCGCAAAAATTTTTCTGGGCCGCCACGGCCTGACAGATGAACATTGATCATGAATCCATGATCGTGCCATGTGCTGCCATAACCCATCCAGCGAGCCATGTCTGCATGATACTCAAATTCATCAATGCTGCGGTCTACAATGTCATCAGATTCTGATGCCAGCACACAAAATTGGCCAGGATGAAAACTCAGTCTCACACCCAACCTACGAGCAGCTTCGCCCACCGGTGCAAAGATTTTTTCGCAATGCCTTTGAACATCGCTCTGCTGCCACCAAGCTTGCCAATCAGCTTCGGTGTAACCCTGCAGCATTTCTGAACCCAAACGGACCATACGACGTTCTGGTGCCATACTGGCAACTCTCTCTACCATGAGGAGAGCAGCACGAGCATTGTGGTTCATTATGTCCCACTGCCGTTGTTCAGCTTGATCTCTATGTTCGCGCAGCCAGCGCATGGTTGTTGATCGGCCGTTGAGTTCACGGTTTTTGGCGTTGACTTTCATGCCCGCGGTTTCAGACGGGTCGTCAAGCCATTTGCAGCAGAAACCAAAACGATTATTCATAAAGCAATTATACAGGAATAAATATTTTATGTCTAATATTAGGAACTCAAAATGAAATATCAAGTAAAAGTAACCAGTTGGCTAGATACTCCACTGCCTAACTGGACGTTAGGTATGGATAGACTGGATTGGGTTTCGCCATTACCAGGACAAAATGACTTCAACTTGGATCAGATCGCCAATGGCAATCTGTCTAGATTTGTTGTCGATGATGATAGACTCGAAATTACTGAAACAAGAAAAATCTTATATACAACATGGAATAATTTGGCCGCTGCTCAACAATCAGCTCAGTATGTGCAAACATACGGTATACCTGAATGGAGCGAGTCAGTTGAAGTAATTGAGCGCCCTGATCTCTAAACTCTTAGAATGTCCAAAGTAACACAGTGAAAACCACCTCCAAGGGTTCTGCTATGTCTCAATTCCAAAGGTACAGTTTCAAATCCATGGCTTTGCAAAGAGTTGATGATTTCAACTTGGTTGCGATCCACTATCACTGTACGGCCATCAACCACCAAAAGATTCATTGCAATCCATTTTGAAGCATAGGGATACTGGTAAAACTGCTGGGGGACTACATCATGTATCCAAATTTTATCCCAACGGTCAAACACTTTGGGCACTGTGTGTGGCTGTACTCTAGATGCATTTAGCATGACCAAACCTTCACGCAATGGCACAATGGTTGAATCAATGTGCACACCAGCATAGAAATTACACAACTCAATTTCCACATTTGGAAACTGATCACACAACCACTCATAGGCCGCACGGTTACCCGAAGCTGATTCCAAGAACAACATTTTGTCCCCAAGGCGGCAAACGTTAGCAGCATCTAGCACCATGCCTTCATTACGTGGCATAAATTTGTAATCAGTGGCTGCATCCACAATGTCATGATAGCATTGCAGTTCCATGTCTCTGCAAGGATACATCATGGCAGGATCCACTATGGTTGAGCCGTACACAAGAAACCTATCACGGGGGCAATAGTTGTACATGCCGCCGCTGTCTTGGAAATTCATTTCTTTAGGACGCAAAACTTCAACACCCAGATCTTGCAGCGTGGTTGCTAGGATTTGCAAATCTTCGTTGGCTTCGTCAATTATCCATTGCGGCACTGGCCCACTGGGCACTGGTGTATCTGTCCAAGTAGTTTTCAAACTTTCTTGTGAAAACACAGGATCTTTGTCAGGCCAGTTGGCATGACTGGCTGTACCTACTACTATCTTTTTGAGACTGTCCCATTCGTTTATACTGTGGATCATAAGTGCCCAGTGATTTGTAAACTGTATCTATCAGTTAGCCCTATGTTGGCCGCCATATGAGGTGTGTCGTAGTACCACTCTACTGTAAATCCTGCCGACCAATTTACATAGGGCTTGCCATTTACTTCTAAATAGTGTCCCGGTTGCCAATCTTCTAACAAAATCAAGGCTCTTCTGATCCGATGTTCCAGACCTTTGAGATTGAAAAGTTCCACATAGCGCTTGTAAAGATCTTGATGTACAGGCATCACAGTTCCGGTAGGCATCCTGTAAAATGCAACACCAATATCTTTCCATCCCATGCTGTGGTATAAGTCTATCATCCGGTCAGTCCAACTGGGCAGTTGATGTCTCATGTCTGCAAGGTCGCCACAAATTTTTGTTTGATATCCTTGATTCAACCATTGTTGGACACTGACAGGGTCATTGAACGGTTCTTGCACATATTGGATGCGTTTGAAATCATCGCCCCAAAATGGGCTATGCCGATACTCAATGACCGCGGGTATTGCCATAATGCACAACTTCAACGTCGTTGGTAGATGTCAGCTTACGCCATGGATCTACAATGACCGATCCTGCAGGAATTGTGCAATAGGGCTGTGTTTTATTTTGTTCTCCAGTGTATTCATAGGTAATTTGTCTGTCATGAGCCCACAAGAACACCGATGGCCATTCTACCTTGCTGATTACCCCTGTGCGATCATCTGCCAAAGGATCAATGTAGTACACACTGGGCCCCAATTGCTCGACATAATGGCCTACCAAAGTTGAATAACTTCCAATACAATATGGTACATCGGGCTTGTAAGCTTTACCATGAATCACAATCGGTAAGTTACCACGCTCTCTACTGATCTTTACCAAATGCTCAGCAAGATTCTTGGCCTGTATTTCTCTGGCATGCATCACTGTATCAAAAATATCATAACCGATAGCGTATTCTTTGGCCAGCCAACGCAGAGCAATGTTGTCTCGAGGATGACAGGCGCCGGCATCGCCCATGCCAGCTGTCATATATTTGGGTCCCATGATACGCATGGTTGATCTGGCCAATGCATTGGTCACAACATCAACATTGATATTGCCGATGCGCATGGCAAAATCTTGAATCATGTTTACCAACCCCACTTTTGCAGAGATAAAAGTGTTGTAGAAGATTTTGATTGCTTCACATTCATCCCATGTTCCAATTTCATATCTGGGATTGTTTTGCATCACTGTGTCATACAGAGCTCGTAGTTCCCCGGCCAGTGCGTTGGGGTTGCCATCTTGGGTGCCGATCATAATCATTTCTGGATTGACCATATCCCATTTGACCGAACCCATGGCAATGAGATAAGGGTTATACAGAAATTGATGTCGTGAATCCAGTCTGGGTACAAAGTGTTTGCGTGTGGTGCCAGGTAGCACTGTGGAAATCAGCACCACTTTCTTTGACCCGTTGGCATGGCGATTTATGTTGTCAATGGCATCTAACACCGCATTGTGTCCAAAGTCTTTGGGTTCCATGTGCGAGCTGGGCACAGATCCGTCATAGCCTTCGGCATGCGGTGTCGGTACCGCAATAAAGATCCAGTCACTGTGTTGCACCAGTTCTTCAATACCACAAACTTTGATCAGTTGACTTTCGCGCGGGTAAATATCATAGCCTCTCACTTCGTGTTTTTCGGCCATTACTTCCGCACAATCGAGACCCAACTTTCCTATCCCGATAAATCCAATTTTTTGCATGAGCGTTCCTTTAGATAGATTGTACAATTTTCTCAGTGGTTGTTGCAACCAGGATGTGATAATTTATCGTCATTTTCCGTTCGGTTCAAAAAAACTGTCAGATTGTACACCGGTAGCGCAGCGTACCTGGCATGATTACATGACCAAGCCATATGCATTTCATTTTGATCAAGAATGCATTGACATCAATCGATTGCCACTGCGAGGCACTGTGATGCGCTGGAACGGTCAGTCTTTTCCGACGGAAACCAAATTTTGTTATTTTAGAAACATTTGTGAGGTCCCTTATCATTTAAGCGGTTTGCCTATTGTTGTGCACAGTGAGCAAAATAGCTCTGCTGTAAAAACTTTACAAAACAATGGGTTTGCCACAGTGCATTGGTTCAGTCATGGAGCCATTGCCAGGGATTGGTTCAGATATGCCGAGCACGATCCAGCTTTGCAGCAAAAAAATCAAAGTCATAGCAAAAGATTTCTAATATACAATCGTGCATGGTCCGGTACCAGGGAATATAGATTGGCCTTGGCAGGCATGCTGGCTGCTCAAGGCCTTGTGCCTCACTGTAAGACTTCGCTGTCTTTTGTAGATGGCGGTAGGCACTACAGTGAACATGTATGGCGAAACACTGCCTGGAAATCGTCGTTGGTATTAGAAGATTTTTTTGCAGCCAATATGTTTGACAGCACAGCCAGCGCAGACTATGTCACCGAAGATTATCAATCCCAAATTCTAGAAATAGTTTTGGAAACCATTTTTGATACAGAAGCAGTGAGTCTGACAGAAAAAAGCCTTCGTCCCATAGCCACTGCCACTCCGTTTATTGTGGCTGGTGCTCCGGGCAGTTTGCAATACTTACGCAGCTACGGATTTGAAACTTTTTCGCCCTGGATCAACGAGAGCTATGATCATGAACCAAATGCTGCCAAACGACTGTCAATGATTGTGCAAGAAATGTCTAGATTGGCCGCACTCAGCTCTGAACAGTTTCGAGTGATGTTGCAAGCCTGCCAACACATTGCATACCGCAATCGAGCTCATTTTTTTAGCTACAGATTTCAACAACAAATTTTTGACGAATACCGCAATGGCATTCAAAATGCAGTCAATCAAGCACAAAATCTAGTAGACACAAGTCTATGGAATTTGGTCAAACATCTACACCCATCCAGTCAGCAGCAATGGGTAAATCAGTATCTAAGCAGCCGCCAATGATCTTATCCAAGTCCACGGTTGAGTTGGTGGGCAGTCAACCATGACATTTATTCTCTGTTCTAGATCATTGTAAAAAGTATCCAATTGGCCATCCCAATGGCCGCGTAATTTTTCTATGGCCTGCAGACAGAACTGAAAATTTTGCTGTTTGTATTGTTCTATCATATCATCGTGTAATTTTTTTAGATGTGGTATGGCCGGTAATTCCATCAACGGTATGTCATTCAACACACACCAAGCTGTGATAGTTTGCCCTGGTTGACCAGTCTGGAATGTATCTAGTTCAACCACTGTGAAACGTTCTTTGACCAAATCCACACTGTCACCAAAAATTATCTGCATAATTTTTTCCTTTTAAATATGTATCATGGAATTTGCATTCGACCTCATTTCTGACCTACATTTGGAAACTTGGCCATCCGAAACAGATTGGTCAGGCATGGCAACCAGCCCACACTGCGTCATTGTGGGAGATGTGTGTCGTGATAGAACAAAATTGACCCAATTTTTACGACACATGGGAAACTGTTACCAGGGTGTGTTTTATATTGACGGCAATGACGAGCACAAGTCATACATGGGAGAACTGGGCGAAAGCTACAGAGATCTACATCACAAAATTGCCCGCATGGCCAACGTTGTGTATTTGCAAGACAATGTGGTTGTGGTCAATGGAGTAGCTTTGTTAGGCACCAACGGTTGGTGGTGCTACGATTTTGATTTTGCAATAGACAGTGCAGAAACAAAAAAATGGCTGTCTGACAAAGAAAAATATGACGATATCACCATTGCCCAAATAGCTTCGGCGGCGACCACAGACGCCAGCTATTTGACATCCAGCATCAGAAGATTACAAACTCATTTAGATGTCAAAAAAATAGTGGTGGTCACGCATACTGTGCCCCGAGCAGATTTGATCATGCATGATCCACAAATTGTCAACACCTACAAATTCAACTGCATGGGCAACAAATATCTCAGTGCTGCTTTAGAAATGGACACCGAGCACAAAATTCACACCTGGTGTTTTGGTCATTATCACAACAAAATTGATCAATACCGCGACGGCATAAGATATGTAAACAATTGTCGCGGACGCGGGGACAGTAAGTATTCGCAATGGGCCTATCACCCATTGCGAATAGTGGTTGATTATTGAGACTGTCCTTCGGGTTCTAGTTTGATTTGCAATGGATAACTGTTGGCACGAGCGTTGGCAGTGACTTCAATGCCTTTTTGCTCTGCTATTTCAAAGGGCAACACAGCAACACAGGCCGATCCATCTTCGTGAATATCAACTGTGATTTGCTGAGCGGTTTCTGGGTTATAATCAAAATATTCAATGAGACTGTCTATTACAAATTCCACAGTGGTCACATTGTCATTCAAATAGACCACACGAAACATGGGCGGTTCTTTTAGAGCCAAATTTGGTTTGATTCGGGTCTTGGTGTCAGATTGTGACATTGGTAATTTTCCTTGTGGCCAGCGGGGACAAAATTGCCCCCGCTGTATTTACGCTAGTTTAGAGGTTTTGATAGGTGATAGCAATGTTTTTAGGACGAGCTTCCTCAGGAATCTCCCGTTCTAAATGTATACTGAGTATACCATTGCGAATCACTGCATCTTTGACAACCACGTGTTCAGCCAGTGTAAAAGATTGACGGAAATCGCGGCTGCTGATGCCACGGTGCATGTATTCCCATTTGGTGTCTTCTTCAGTCTTGCTAGCACCAGTAATGGTCAACACGTGTTTTTCCACGCTGATTTCAATTTCACCTTCTGCAAAGCCAGCCACAGCCACTTCAATCCTAACTGTGTGTTCGCCAGTTTTGATCACATTGTGCGGTGGATAGTTTGAGTTGGTTTGTTGAGCAGTCACCCGCAACAGTTCATCTAGCATGCTGTCAAAGCCAATACCAAATTTATGCAGTTGCGGCGGGATGTCGAATGTACGAAGGGTCAGAGTTTTTGTCATGTCTATCTCCTTTCTTAAGCAAGTATGACAATAAGTGTAGCCCGACTATCGGCACTACACAGTTATTTATTATACACGTTTCATTGGTTCTATAAAAGTATAATTGGTAAGATAATCTCTAAATTCTTCTTCGACGGGGCGCCAGGTCAGGGCAAAAAAGTCATACAAAGCATCATCGTCAAATGTGACTTTTACTGTGTGTTTTATGGTTTTTTTGTTATATGACACACTGTAGCGTTCGCCCCAATGCAATAGGTTTCTGCTCAATACATGGTGAATTGAAGCAGCACTGCTGGTATCATGGGGCAGTTTGAATTCAATATACACAATCAGTACAGCTTGGCAGGCAAAGCTTGATCGGCCAGACGTTTTTGCCAACGATTTACAGCCGCAGAGCGTTCACGCTTGCGCCGAGTGGTAGGTTTTTCATAGAATTCCTTGGCTCGCAGATCGTTGAGAACGTTGCTGGCTTGAATTTTTTTCTTGAATTTTCTTAGAGCGCGTTCTACATTGTTATCTTGAACTGTTACTGACCTGCCGTTGAGTTTGCTCATTATCTACTTTCAATTCTGTGGGAGTATTTACCAAATCTTCTGTGATATACAATGTGTGCAAGGCCATCTCATTGTACTTGCACACATTGAACATGTGCGGCAACAATACTCTTTCCAACTCGCTGTGTAATCCACGTGCTCCAGTTTTGTTCTTGACTGTGTTCTGTGCAATCTTCAACAATGCTTCTGCTTCAAACTGCAATGCAACGTTGTCTTGTTTGAACAGCCAGGTATATTGCTCTACATAACTGTGTTTGATTTCTGTGAGAATTTTGACCAAATCAATCAAAGTGAGTTCCTGCAAGGCCACCCAACTGGGAAATCTACCTACAAACTCAGGAATCATACCAAACTTTATGAGATCATCTGGGCTGGTCTGGTCCAACATGCCTGTTCTGTCTGGGTTTACTTCGGCATTGAATCCAATGGATGTGCCTCTCACACGATTTCTCACAATGTTGTCCAGGCCAACAAACGCGCCGCCAGCAATAAACAAAATGTTGGTGGTATCAATTTCTATGACATCGCCTGCAGGATGTTTGCGGTTTCCGGAAGGGGTGACTCTGCATTTGGTGCCTTCCACCAGTTTGAGCAAGGCCTGTTGTACACCTTCTCCGGACACATCGCGAGTGATACTGGTGCTTTCGCTTTTGCGGCTGATCTTATCAATTTCGTCAATGAACACAATGCCACGTTGTGTTTTTTCTATGTCACCACCGGCTGCGGCAAACAGTCGAGAAATCAGGCTTTCTACGTCATCTCCAACATAGCCAGCTTCTGTAAGACTGGTTGCATCTGCAATCACAAAGGGCACATCAAGATATCTAGCCACGGAGCGTGCCAGCAAAGTTTTACCTGATCCAGTGGGTCCCAACATCAGGATATTGGCCTTGGATATTTCAGTGGTTTGATCTGTGTTGTTGATTCGTTTATAGTGATTGGCAATGGCCACACTCAAAACCATTTTGGCTTGAGATTGTCCAACAACATACTGATCCAGGTGACTGACAATGGCTCTGGGATCCAAACTGGGTGTGGGCTTACTTTCATTTTGGTCTTGCAATAGACCTGTGCATAGATCAATACAACCATCACATATAGCTACATCTTGACCTACAATCAGTTTTTTTACTTTATCTTTGTGTTTGCCGCAAAAACTACACGATTCTGGGTTATCAATTATTTTCATTGTTTTCCTGAAAGTTGCGCAGCCACTTGTTCACGTTCGTTGTCAGACAGCAAATCTGGATCGTATCTACCCGATTCGATCTCATTGATCAAATAACTGATGTAGGCTGCGTTGTGCAAGTAAGAATCATTGCTTTGCTTGTCAATTTCCATCCAGGTTCGGCCATTCCATTTGTACACGGCGTGTGGTACGGTTTTGATTGATACATGTGTGTCTCCACGGCGTATGGCTTTGGGGAATTCTGTGCCAAAAGTAGAGCTTATGGGAATAGACAGCAACCAAGGTAGTTCGTCAATTTCACCTTTGTACCATATTCTTCTCTGTTCTTTGAGAGTGCTGTGTGGATTGGCTGCTTTCCATTGTTTGATGGCTTGTTTGATTACAGGATTGGATTCGCTAGCAATTTCTTGATCGTCATCAGCAAAATCCTGTGGTTCAACCAAGGTAGGAGGCACAGCTGGCATGGGTCCTACACTGACCCAGCCCGGTGGCTTGGCATGAAAATTGCCCTTGAAAAGGTACGGGTGAGTGTGTATATCCACATTGTGGTTCACAGGTTCAGGCACTTGTACTGGTTCAGGCGTTGGTGTAACCGCTGCCATGGTTGTGGGCTCAGAATGAATGGGACGGGATCTGTTCTGTCTGGCCCATTGAAATTGTTTGTTTGCAGCCAAAATCAAAGTCACTGCCAGTGGATCAAAAACCAGCACAATCATAATAATCATCAAACGTACAGCACGTTCCAGGGTATTGGTGTCAGGATTTTCGTCGTACACCAAGGCTGCTATATATTTGATAGGACCAACTTCGGCCTCGACCTGACGTACGGCTGCTGCCAATGGTGCACGTTCTTCGTTTAGTTGTGCAATGCGTTTCTGACTGGCTTCGATGTCTCTTGCTATTCTGGTTCGTTCTGCTTGCTGGTTCCGTCTAATCTGCACTGATCGCTCTACACCTCGTTCGTCGCGCGATCGGCCAACCAGTTGATCCACTGCTTCATCTAGCTGTCGCAGTGTTCTCCGATTGGTTTCAATGTTTTCTCGTTCGGTTTTGATTTTTTCGTCGTAGATAGCAACTTTGGCCAATGCATCTCCTGACACTATGCTTTGGTCTGAATGAGCTTTGCTCAAATAGCCAAAAATTCCCATTGATGTCAGGACCATCAAAAACAGTACAGCAGGAATCAAATAGAACTTGA
>Ga0129333_10005755_pt1 | contig 11679 bp, 7 predicted proteins | sample CPB6_08_DNA_FD_94474 | JGI IMG/M metagenome (GOLD analysis project Ga0129333, IMG submission 94474) | Freshwater to marine salinity gradient microbial communities from Chesapeake Bay, USA - CPBay_Sum_0.6_0.8_DNA | ecosystem: Environmental > Aquatic > Marine > Coastal | place: USA: Chesapeake Bay... | reverse complement strand
CGAGGCGCTGCCCCAGGGTGCCGCGCTCACCGCCCCGATGGGATCCTCACCGCCAAGGTTCACCACCGCATGGCCGGGCAGGAAGTCGACCAGATGCGAGGCCACGCACACCGGCCCGACCCCCGGTCCACCGCCCCCATGGGGGATGCAGAAGGTCTTGTGCAGGTTCAGGTGGCAGACATCGGCCCCGAGCGTGCCCGGCGAGGTGAGGCCCACCTGGGCGTTCATGTTCGCCCCGTCCATGTAGACCTGGCCTCCGGCCTCGTGGACCCAGCGGCAGATGTCCTTCACCGCCACCTCGAACACCCCGTGGGTGCTGGGATAGGTGATCATCAGGGCGGCCAGCTCGGAACCATGCTGGGCGAGCTTCCGTCGGAGGTCTTCGCAGTCGATGTTGCCCTCGTGGTCGCAGGCCACCGGGACCACCGTCATGCCGGCCATCACCGCGGACGCGGGGTTGGTTCCATGGGCGCTGGTGGGGATCAGGCACACGTTCCGGTGGCCTTCGCCCCGACTGCGGTGCCAGGCGCGGATGATGAGCAATCCGGCATACTCGCCCTGCGAACCCGAGTTCGGCTGCAGCGAGACCCCGGCGAACCCGGTGCAGGAGGCCAACCAGGCCTCCAGCTCCTCGAACATCTGCCGGTATCCGCGGGTCTGGGCCAACGGAGCGAACGGATGGATCGCGCTGAATTCCGGCCAACTGACCGGGAACATCTCCGCCGACGCGTTGAGCTTCATGGTGCAGGACCCCAGCGGGATCATGCTGTGGCAGAGGGACAGGTCCTTGGATTCGAGTCGCCGGAGATACCGGAGCATCTCTGTCTCGCTGCGGTGTCTGCGGAACACCGGGTGGGTCAGATAGGCGCTGGAACGCGTCGGAAGCAGGGGGGATACAGCCGAAAGATCGGCGAGGCCGAACGGCAGCGGATCGCCACGGTGGAGCGCGGTGAGGATCCGGACCACATCGTCGGGTCCGGTGGTCTCGTCGAGGGAGACCCCGACCCGACCCGCGTCGACACGCCGGAGGTTGAGGCCAAGAACCTCGGCGGCCCGGTGCACGGCCGCGGCGTCGGCGACCTGCACGGTGAGCGTGTCGAAGAACGTGTCGTTGACCACCACGCCTCCGAGTCGCCGCACCCCCGCCGCGACGACACCGGTCCAGTGGTGGACCCGCAGGGCGATGGATTTCAGACCCTCGGGCCCATGGTACGCGGCATACGCCATGGCCATGTTGGCGAGGAGCGCCTGGGCGGTGCAGATGTTCGAGGTGGCCTTCTCCCGGCGGATGTGCTGTTCACGGGTGCCGAGCGACAGGCGCAACGCGGGCTTTCCGCGGGAGTCCTTGGAGACACCCACCAGGCGGCCCGGCATGGATCGCTTGAAGTCGTCCCGCGTGGCGAAATAGGCCGCATGCGGACCACCGAACCCGAGGGGAACCCCGAAGCGCTGGGCGCTGCCGACAGCGACATCGGCTCCCCATTCGCCCGGGGTCTTCAGGATCGTCAACGCCAGGAGATCGGCGGCGAAGACGATCAGGGCTCCGGCGTTGTGCGCGGCCTCCACCCAACGGGCCGGATCCCCGACCTCTCCGGAACTGCCGGGATATTGGACCAGGACGCCAAACACCTCCGGACCGATCTCCGGATGCCGGCGGTCGCCCACCACCACCTTCAGCCCCATGGCCTCGGCCCGTGTCCGGACCGTGTCGATGTTCTGCGGGTGGCAATCCGAATCGATCCAGAAGGTGTCCCGATGCGCATCGGCTTCCTTGACCCGTCGGCACAGCGTCATCGCCTCGGCGCAGGCGGTCGCCTCGTCGAGGAGCGAGGCGTTGGAGATGTCGAGACCGGTCAGGTCGCACACCATGGTCTGGAAGTTCAACAACCCCTCCAATCGGCCCTGGGAGATCTCCGCCTGATAGGGGGTGTACTGGGTGTACCATCCCGGATTCTCGAGGATGTTCCTCTGGATCACCGGCGGGGTGATCGTGTTGTGGTAACCCATCCCGATGAAGGATTTGAGCACCCGGTTCTTCGAGGCGATGGATCGAAGGCGGTCGAGAGCCGCGGCTTCGGTCAGGGGTTCCGGCAGTTCCAAGGAATCCGACCGTCGGATCTGGGCGGGCACTGCGGCCGTCACCAGAGCGTCCAGCGAGGAATGACCGCAGGCCTGGGCCATGGCATCCCACTCCTCGGGACGGGGGCCGATGTGGCGGTGCGCAAAGGAATCGGGGTGCTGCGACAGGGACTCGAGGCTCATGGATGGACGGACCCCGCCGGAGCGGGGGAAGCCAAACTACGTCTCCCCCCCTGCGAGGCAAGCGTGGGCTTGCCCAAAACACGCCCCTCGGGAAACGGCCCGGGAACCCATCGAGCGAAGCCTCCACGAAGCCTGTCCCCCGAACGATTCAAGCAGCCTGTCCCCGAAACACCCCGATCTCGGATTTCGAGCCTGTCCCTCGACCCGTCCTCCCATCAGCTCGACCCCGGCAATTCCTGCTGAATACCCGCCCTTTGGAGTTTGTCCTTTGGTTGAGCAGGATCGAATGCTAATAGCCTGTCCCCGGATGGATGACAGGTCGTCGTCCTGACAGCCTTTGATCGCCGTGTCCCAGACTCCCCATCGCCATGGATCCCCTGTCCAGTGGGTTCGCCCCCTGGTCCGCAGACTCCACGCCTACGTTCCCGGTGAACAACCCAAGATCCAGGGGCTGATCAAGCTCAACACCAACGAGAACCCCTACCCTCCATCCCCCAAGGTGTTGTCCGCCATCCGGAAGGCTGCCGATGGACGCCTCAGACTCTACCCCGATCCGACGGCCCAGCCCCTGCGGGATCAATTGGCCCGACTGCACGGCTGCTCCGCGGACCAGATCATTGTCGGAAACGGCTCGGATGAATTGCTGGCGCTGGGTGTTCGGGCGTTTGTGGAACCGGCGACCGGTGGCAAGGCCGGTTCGAAATACGGATCGAAAAGCCGGGTCCAGTATTTCTGGCCCAGCTATTCGCTGTACCCGGTTCTGGCAGAGACCCACGGTGCCACCACCCATCCCGTGCCTCTGGCGGCCGATTTTGCACTACCCTCCGTCGGCCAGCTCCGGCGCGATCGGTGTTGGGATTTCCGCGCCGCACTGACCTTCATCACGACTCCGAACGCCCCAAGCGGCCGCGGATACGCCACCCCCGACTTGGAAGTCCTGTGCGCCGCCATGAAGGGAGTCGTGGTGCTGGACGAGGCCTACGCGGATTTCGCTAACGATAATGCTATGGGGTTGGCACTGAAACACCCCCACGTCCTCGTTTCCCGAACCTTTTCCAAGGCGTACTCGCTCTGCTTCCAGCGGGTCGGCTATTGGGTCGGCCACCCGGAATTGATCGCGGCGCTGCACAGGATTCGGGACAGCTACAACGTGAATGGCCTCGGTCAGATCGCCGCATCGGCCACCCTCAAGAACCTTCCCTACTACCGACGCAACTTCCGGCGAGTCGTCGGTTCCCGCGCAACGGTGACCCGGGAATTGACCGGAATGGGCTGGGAAGTCCTGCCTTCCCAGACGAATTTCATCCTGACCCGTCCCCCCGGCGCTCCAGCCAGCCAATGGCTCGAACGGTTGCGCCAACGGAGGATCCTGGTCCGATGGTTCGGAACACCCGGATTGGAATCCTGGCTGCGGATCACCATCGGTTCGGAATCGGAGATGGAGACACTGCTGAAGACCATCCGCGACCTGTCCCGCTCGACGCCCGCCCGCTGAACCGGTCCCCCGCACCGGACATCGAATCCGCCGATGAACCTACCCAACCGATTGACCGTCTCACGATTCGCGCTGACGGGACTGTTCTGGGTGGCGGCCTTCACACCGTTTCCGGGCAACCGCACCTGGGCGCTGATCCTCTTCGGCCTCGCCAGTCTCACCGATTTTCTGGACGGAAAGATCGCAAGGGAAAGGCAGTTGATCACCTCCTTCGGAACCCTGATGGATCCACTGGCAGACAAGATCCTCACCTGCTCGGCTTTCATCGCATTCATCGAGTTGAAGCAGATCGAGGCGTGGATGGTGGCGGTGATCGTGGGACGGGAACTCGCCATCACGGGGCTCCGATTGCTGGCGGCCTCCAAGAACGTGTTGCTGGCGGCCGAAAGGCTCGGCAAGCACAAGACCATCTCCCAGATCACGACCATCCTGGCCACGCTCCTGGCAATGAGCTATCCGCAATGGGGTTCCGTCGGTGAGGCCGTGTTTTCGTGGCCCGTGCTCGGCAGACCTTGGATCGTCGCCTTCGCCACCGCCTCGCAATGGCTGGCCGTGGTGCTGACCCTCTTCAGCGGCGCGACCTACCTCTGGCGCAATCGGAACCTCTACCTTCAGGACATGTAGACCCCGAAGGCCCCACGGGTCGCTCGCTCTGTCCCCGGCCCCCTGTTCCAAACAATAGGACAGGGGGCAATCGGGAAACTCCACTCAGCGGGAGCCCACCACCTCGGCGGAATCCGAAGCCAAGAGGGTCTCGAATTCGCGGAGACTGGGCTTGATCACCCTTGATTCACCGCAGTGTCCCAGCATGGCCTCGAGGGTCTTGAGACCGTTGCCCGTGATGCACAGCACAGCACTGGAGTCGGCCGGAATCTTGCCCTGGGCGATGAGTTTCTTGGCGACCCCCACGGTGACCCCGCCGGCGGTCTCGGCGAAGATGCCCTCGGTCTCGGCCAGAATGCGGATCCCCTCACGGATCTCGTCGTCGGTCACATCCTCGCCATGGCCGCCGGTCTCCTTCATCACCTTGAGAGCGTAGAATCCGTCGGCGGGCGTCCCGATGGCCAGCGACTTCGCGATCGTGTTGGGCTTCACCGGTTTGAAGAAATCGAGCCCCGCTTTCCGCGCGGTGGTGATCGGGGAGCATCCGGTGGCTTGGGCTCCATGGATCTTCCAACCATTGTTCTGGACCAGTCCCAGCTTGGAGAATTCCTGATAACTCTTGTGGATCTTGGTCAGCAACGAACCGGAGGCCATGCAGACCACCGTGTGCTCGGGGATCCGCCAGCCCAATTGTTCCTGGATCTCGAAGCCCATGCTCTTGGAACCCTCGGCGTAGTAGGGCCGCATGTTTACGTTGACGAAGGCCCATCCGTACTTGCCCGCGATCTCGGCGCAAAGCCGGTTGACCTCGTCATAGTGGCCTTTGATTCCGACCACGTTGGCCCCGTAGACCAGCGAGTTCACCACCTTCCCCTGCTCCAGATCGGAGGGGATGAAGACATAGCAGTGCAGGCCGGCCGCGGCGGCGTTGGCGGCCACCGAATTGGCCAGGTTGCCGGTGGAGGCGCAGGCGACGGTCTTGAACCCCAGCTCGACCGATCGACTGAGGGCGACGCTCACCACGCGGTCCTTGAAGGAAAGGGTCGGGTAGTTGACCGCGTCGTTCTTGATCCAGAGTTCGCGAATGCCGAGGCGGGCTGCCAGGCGATCGGCCTTGATCAGCGGGGTGTATCCCACCTTGGCACCCACCGTCGGCTCCCCGGCGATCGGGAGGAGTTCCCGGTACCGCCACATGTTCTGCGGGCGGGCGGCGATCCGTTCGCGGGTGAGGCTCTGACGGATGCGGTCGTAGTCGTAGGCCACTTCCAGGGGTCCGAAATCGAACTCGCAGACATGGGTGGCACCCAGGGGGTATTCGCGCCCGCATTCCCGGCACTTGAGTGCCTTCATGAATCCGTTGCTCTGGCTCATAATCGAAAATCACCGCCACGGCACGACTTCGGCGCTCATCGCGGAATTTAGGGGAAGGGTTGAAAGACACCCTTCCACGAAGCGAGAAGGGGTCTCCAAGGGAGCCGGTTCTTCTCATCTTCGCCGAGGCTTTTCGACCTCGACCGGATTTGGCACCTGGTCGCGGGGCAATTGAGCCCCACCGGTTGCCGTGGCTTCATCGGGCCGTTCCCTCTGCCACTCTGGATGAGCGCCGCGATCGCCGCGGCTGACAATTACATCCGCCGATCGGCCTAATCTGTCAAAAGCTTTCTCGCCTTGCCCTTCCCCCACCGTGATGCGAACCGGGGATTCGGAGCCTGTCCCCTTCACTTCAGATTCATCGCGGCCTGTCACTTGTGCCCTCAGGAGTTCCCGAATGGATGGGCCGACGGGCAGGACTTGGAGCATGGGTTGAACCGCGAGAGGAGCCTGTCCCTCCGATCTCCCAGCGTGACTGCGTCGCTCCGAAGCCTGTCCCTCATCGAGCTTTGACTTCTCTTTCACGGACTCCGCGCTAGTTTCCACGCGCCATGAATTCCGTCAGCACCGTCGTCCTCTCCCGCGATTGCGATGCGGTCCAGATCCCCGCAGGAAACACCGTGACCCTCCCGGCCGGCACCGAGGTCGACATCACCCAGACACTGGGCGGTTCCTACACCATCCACGCCATGGGCGGACTGTTCCGCGTCGGCTCCAAGGATGCCGATGCCCTGGGCATCAGCCCCCAGACCTCCGGTCCCGCCTCATCCGTCTCGGGGGAGACCGACGAAAAGTCCGTCTGGGAGATCCTCCGCAGCTGCTACGATCCGGAGATCCCGGTCAACATCGTGGATCTCGGACTGGTCTACGACCTCGGGATCGAACCCCTTCCCAGCGGCACCAAGAAGGTCTTCGTCAAGATGACCCTGACGGCTCCCGGATGCGGCATGGGCGCGACCATCGCCGGCGACGCCCAGCAGAAGATCCTCACCCTACCCGGCGTCGAGGACGCCTCCGTGGAGATTGTGTGGGACCCCCCTTGGCACCAGAGCATGATCACGGCCGAGGGTCGCCGTTTGCTGGGCTTGGAATGATCCGCCGGACCATCCCGCAGCCTTTATTTCCTTCCGATCCCGGGCCGCCATGAAACAGCCTGTCCCTTTTCACGACATCCCCTCGATCCTGACGGACATTCGCCGGGGTCGCATGGTGGTGGTCGTCGACGACGAGGACCGGGAAAACGAGGGCGACCTGGTGATGGCGGCCGAGAAGGTCACTCCCGATGCGATCAACTTCATGGCCAAGCATGGTCGGGGATTGATCTGCGTGCCGACCGTGGGTGAGAGGCTCCAACAACTGGGCATCGAGCGGATGGTCGCCCAGAACCGCGACGCCTATAAGACGGATTTCCAGGTCAGCGTCGATGCCGCCAAAGGGGTCACCACCGGAATCAGCGCGGCGGACCGTGCACGGACCATCCGGGTCATGGTGGACCCCACGGCTACACCGGCCGATCTGGTCCAACCGGGACATGTCTTTCCGCTCCGATCCAAGGCGGGCGGCGTTCTCCGGCGGGCCGGCCACACCGAGGCCGCAGTCGACCTGGCGACCCTGGCGGGCCTCAGGCCGGCGGGCGTGATCTGCGAGATCATGAGCGATGACGGTTCGATGGCACGGCTTCCGGAACTGCTGCGTTTCGCCAAGAGGCACAAGCTCAAGATCTGCACCATCGAATCACTGATCCAATTCCGTCGGAATTCGGAAAAACTGGTCGAACGCGTGGAATCGATCCGGATGCCCACCGACTACGGCGATTTCACCCTGCACCTGTATTCCTCAAGGGTCGATGGCACCGAGCATCTGGCGCTGGTGAAGGGGGAAGTCTCCGGAAAAAAGGGGGTCATGGTGCGGGTTCACAGCGAGTGCCTCACGGGCGATGTGTTCGGCTCCCGCCGATGCGACTGTGGCCCCCAATTGCACGCGGCGATGGAGCGCATCCAGAAAGAGGGACGAGGGGTCATCCTCTACATGCGGCAGGAGGGGCGCGGCATCGGATTGGGTGCGAAGATCCGGGCATATAAGCTGCAGGAACAAGGCTTGGACACCGTGGAGGCAAACCTTCGACTGGGTTTCCCCATGGACCTCCGGGATTATGGATTCGGGGCGCAGATGCTCTCCGACCTGGGCGTGAAGAAGATCCGGCTCCTGACCAACAACCCTAAGAAGGTGGTCGGCCTGCAGGGCCACGGTCTGGAGATCATCGAGCAACTACCCATCCGGGTGGCGCCGAATCCCGAGAACGAGTGCTACCTCAGGACCAAGCGGGAACGCATGGGTCATCTGCTTTGAGCAGATGACCTCCAAGGGGTGGATTCCGAGTCAGCGAACCGGATCCGTCGGCGACGGTCCCGGCACCACCGCCCCGAAGAGTCACACATCGCACAAGCGGACCGCCTGCCTCAGGGAGCCCAGCGCATCGGGCCGGGCGGGAATGAATTCCTGGGCGACAAAACCCCTGTAACCGGTATCGGCGATGGCCCTGAGGATCGCCGGATAATTCAACTCCTGGGACTCGTCGATCTCGTGCCGGCCTGGAACTCCTCCGGTGTGATAATGCGCGAAGTATGGGTGGTTCTTGCGGATGGTGGCGATGACATCCCCCTCCATGATCTGCATGTGATAGATGTCGTAGAGGAGCTTGAAGGATTCGGAACCGATCTCCTTGCAGAGCGCCACGCCCCAGGAGGACTTGTCGCACATGTAATCCGCATGATCGACGCGGGAGTTGAGCAGTTCCATTACCAGTGTGACTCGGTTCCTCTCGCAGACGCCCATCAACCGCTTCAGGCCGACGGCGCAATTCCGAAGGCCCGTCGCATCATCCATCCCGCCGCGATTGCCCGAGAAGCAGATCACATTCTTGAGCCCGGCCTTGGCGGCCAAGGGGATCCACTCCTCGTAGGCGGCCACCAGCGTGTCGTGGTGCTCGAGGCGGTTGAAGGCCTTGGTGATGCCGCCGAGGCCATCCTTCACCGGATTGGTGGTGATCGCGCAGGTCAGGCCATGTTTGCGGACCGTCTCCCAATCCCCGGGGCCCAGAAGCTCGATCGATTGCAAACCCATCGATTTCCCGGCGATGGCCAACTCCTCTACGGACACCTTCGGGTAGCACCATTTGCAGACCGAGTGGTGGATGCGACCTCTGGCTCCGCTCACCGATTCCGATGCCCCGAGTCGTTGCTGGATGGATGCGGCGGCGATGGATGCGGCGGCGGTCATGGCCGATCGGCGGGTGATCTTCATTGCCGGAGGATAGGCACGGAGCCTGTCCCCTGCATCAAAACAAAAAACACCCGGATCCGCGGCGAACTCCGCGCAAGCGCAGGCAAAACCAACGCCAGGGACAGGCTCCTGATGTCGGTGAAAGCGTTTTTGGAAGGGACAGGCTGTTTTCCTGAAAGAAACCCTCGAAGAAGGGCGAATGCTGGGTAGGACACGCCATGCGAACGCGAAGACTCAAGGCACCACCCGACGCACCCAGCGGCTTCTACCATTGCATCTCCCGTGTGGTTGATCGGCGACTCGTTCTCGGTGACACCGAGAAGGAACACTTTTGTCGACTGCTTCGAAGCTACGCCCACTTCTGCGGCCTGCAGATCCTGACCTTCTGTGTCATGGGCAACCATTTCCATCTGCTCATCGAGGTCCCAAGGAGGCCGGAATCCCCTCCCGAAGATGAAGAACTGCTCGAGCGCATCGCCGCGATTCATTCTCCACATCAGACCCGGATCATTCGGGATCTCTTGGCCAAGGCCCCGCCCATGGATCGGGAGGCCATCCGGGAACGCTTCTGGAGACGCATGGGCGACATCAGCCAATTTCTGAAGGAACTGAAACAGCGCTTCAGCCAATGGCACAACCGGCGTCAGGGTCGGCGCGGAACCCTCTGGGAGGAGCGCTTCAAGAGCGTGCTGATCGGAGCGGATGGCCCCGCACTGTCCACCATCGCCGCCTACATCGATCTCAACCCCCTCCGGGCGGGTCTGGTTTCCAATCCCGCGAGCTACCGTTGGAGCGGCTATGGCGAGGCCATGTCCGGGCTTTCGCGGGCACTAGATGGATACAGAAGGTTGGTGGCCGTTCGGGAAGGCTCGACTCTCGGGCCTTCCGAGGCCCTGAAACGCTACCGTGAAGGCCTCTTCGACTACGCCGAACGACGGGGGATCACGCCGATCTTTCGCCGCGGTTGGAAACCCGCCGACGTCGATGGCGGAGACTCGTCGTCCCAAAAACCATCTTCCAACCGGCATCGCGTCATGCCAGTGCACCAGGCACACCCATCGAGTCCCATCGAACGGCTGCTGCGCCGGATCAGGCATTTCAGCGACGGCATGGCGATCGGCACCCGCGGTTTCATCGAATCCATCGCTCTGCATCGCCGAGCCAGGCTCCAACCAAGAAGAACGGTCCTGCCCCACCCCATCGAGGAACTGGCTGACGATTCCTTGTTCAGCCTGCGCCGAACCCGCGCCATGGCCTTCGATTGACGCCGGCGCTGGATGCCACGATCCGGCGGACCATCGAATCCTGCACCGCGATCGAACCCGTCAAATCCGCTTCCTCGTGGACTCCGTCGCTGTTTGACTGATCGCAAGGATGAAGGTTCTGGTCATCGGGTCCGGCGGACGCGAACACGCCCTGGTTTGGAAACTTGCCGACTCGCGGCATGTCACCGAATTGATTTGCGCCCCAGGCAACGCAGGGACCTCCGGGGTCTTTCTCCGCTCCGGCAATCCGGTGACGAACCTGGCCATTCCGGCCGATGCTCTGGATGCCCTTCGAGACCACGCCCTGAGGGAGCGGATCGATCTGACGGTGGTCGGCCCGGACAATCCCCTGGCTCTGGGGATCGTCGACCAGTTCCAGGCCGCCGGACTGAGGATCTGGGGACCCAACCGGCTGGCCGCCCGATTCGAATCCTCCAAGGCGTTCTCCCAGGAGTTCATGCTGCGGCACGGGATTCCCACCGCTCGCTCGGGAATCTTCACCGACTCCGCATCGGCACGACGATTCGCGGCCGAACTCGACGGCCGTTGCGCCGTCAAGGCCGATGGATTGGCCTTGGGCAAAGGGGTTCTGCTGACCCACTCCATCACCGAGGCCGAAAAGGCCATCGATGACATCCTCCTGGGCGGCGCCTTCGGAGAGGCCGGTTCCAGAATCGTCGTCCAAGAACTTCTGGAAGGCACCGAGATCTCGCTCCATGCGCTCTGCGACGGACGCACGGCACGGCTTTTTCCGACGGCACAGGACCACAAGCGCATCTTCGACGGAGATCAGGGCCCCAACACCGGCGGAATGGGCGCCTACTCACCGGCCCCTTTCTTGGACGAAGGCTCCCTCGAACGTGTCGGGAAAGCGATCCTCGATCCATGGATGGCCGGCTGCGAGGCAGAAGGCATCGACTTCCGAGGCATTCTCTACCCCGGGGTCATGCTCACCGCATCCGGCCCGAAGGTCCTGGAATTCAACGCCCGGTTCGGCGATCCCGAAACCCAGGCCTACTTGCCCCGCCTCGAGAACGACCTCGTGGAGTTGCTGTCCGCCAGCATCGATGGGCACTTGGATCGGATGCCCCTGCGATGGTCCCCCATGACCAGTCTGTGCGTTGTGATCGCCAGCGAGGGCTACCCGGGGGCCAGCCCCAAGGGAAGACCCATCCACGGCCTCGAGGCGCTGGCTCATCGACCCGGACTCCGGGTGTTCCATGCAGGAACGGCTCTCCAGGACGGCAAGGTGGTGACTGCCGGCGGACGTGTTCTGGGCGTCACCGCCTGGGCTCCGACCCTGATCGAGGCCTACAAGGCGGCCTACTCCGCCTGCGACCAGATCTGCTTCGAGGGCATGCAGTTCCGTCGGGACATCGGGGCCAAGGGACTCCGGGCCTG
>Ga0129333_10005754_pt1 | contig 11680 bp, 10 predicted proteins | sample CPB6_08_DNA_FD_94474 | JGI IMG/M metagenome (GOLD analysis project Ga0129333, IMG submission 94474) | Freshwater to marine salinity gradient microbial communities from Chesapeake Bay, USA - CPBay_Sum_0.6_0.8_DNA | ecosystem: Environmental > Aquatic > Marine > Coastal | place: USA: Chesapeake... | reverse complement strand
GGGCTGGGCAGCCCGCAGATCAACCACCTGATCGGCTGCTGGCACGACGTTGAGGCCACTCCAGCTCACACCGACCCGGTGCTGATCGAGCGTATTGGCACCGCAGACGAAGGCCTCCAGGCCAGCGGCGGTGGGGTCGACCAGCCGCAGGAAGGAGCGCTGCAGGCGGCGCTGACCGTCCTGCGCGGTGGAGGCGCTTGCCGCACCAAGAACGGCATCCGCCAGATCCGGCCCCATGAAGCCGAGCGGCAGAGCCGTCAGATCCAGGCTCAGCCCCTCGCTGCGCACCAGCTCGGCGGTGAGCGGGTCGATGCCGAGCAGGGCGCCGTGCGCAGCGCTGAGGCGGGCGCTGACGGCATTGGCCAGCTTGACCTCGTTGAGCTCCTGATCGCCGCGCAGGCTCACCAGCAGCGGCTGGCGCAGACCGTCCTCGAAGCGGGCGAGCAGCAGCAACACCTTGACCAGCTGGCTGGCGTCAAAGCCGTGGGCGGCGCAGAGCTCCTCGATCGAGCGCTGACCCGGGGTCGAGAGCTCCTCGCCGCTGCCGCCCGCCCGGATGCCGCCGGGCAGGGGGAGCCCCTCAGCCGGCAGGGACACCGCACGCTCCTGATTGGCTGCGTAGCGCCCATCGCCGCTGGCCAGGATCAGATCCTCACCGGCCTCGGCGGTGACCATGAACTCCTGGCTGGCCGAACCACCGATGGCGCCGCTGTCGGCCTCGACGGCCACGGCCCGCAGACCGCAGCGGCTGAAGATGCGCCGATAGGCCCCGTCCATGGCGGCATAGGTCTGCCTGAGACAGGCCTCATCGGCGTGGAAGGAGTAGGCGTCCTTCATGATGAATTCACGCCCGCGCATCAGGCCGAAGCGGGGACGGATCTCATCGCGGAATTTGGTCTGGATCTGGTAGAGGTTCACCGGCAACTGCCGGTAGGACCTCAGCAGATCAGCGGCCAGGGCCGTGATCACCTCTTCGTGGGTGGGTCCCAGTCCGAGCTCGCGACCCTGCCGATCCTCCAGGTGGAACATGATCCCCTCACCGGCCGTGTAGCCGGCCCAGCGGCCGCTGCGCTGCCACAGCTCAGCCGGTTGGAGCTGGGGCAGCAGGGTCTCGAGCGCGCCGGTGGCGTTGAGTTCCTCGCGCACGATCGCCGACACCTTCTGCAGCACTCGCCAGAGCAGGGGCAGGTAGGCGTAGATGCCGCTGCCGACCCGGCGGATGTAGCCGGCGCGCAGCAACAGCTTGTGGGAGGGGATCTCGGCCTCGGCGGGGTCATCCCGCAACGTCACCAGCATCAGGCGGGAGACGCGCATGGGATCCGTGGGGCAGGGTGAAGCCGGAAGCTACCACCAGGCTTTCAGCCAGGCCTCGATCCAGCCACCAGCAGCGCAGGGTGCGACCGCTTAGCGAACCGCCACAACTGCAGCCAAAAGACCGAATGTTTTCCAGCTCAGCAGAGCAAACTCTGCTAGGTTCTTCCCCATATCCCAGCTGTCGCACGCCCGTCTCACATGGCCACCCCTCCGTTTGCCGCTGGGATGGGCCTTGCCGGTGTCAGCTCCTACCCCCCCGCTTCCGTGAGCCAAGGCGCCAGTGGTCTTGCCGGTCAGTCCGGTTCTGCTGCCGAGGCCGCTGCCAACTCGTCAGAGAATGCAGAACATCTGATCGGCATTGATGAAGTGCAGCGGTCCTTGAACCGCTCGAGGGCTTCGGTGTATCGCTACACCAATACCGACCCTCGCAATCTCAATCCCCCGTTCAACCCGCGCAAGCTCAATCCCGAATATCGGACCGACCAGAAAGAGGCCCTGTTGTTCCATCCGAACGAAGTGGCCCGCTTCGCTCGCGATGTGCTGCGCATCAAGGAAGTCACGGTTGAGGTGCTCAACTCGCCCTCCACCGCGACCCAGCAACTGCTGAGCTCCATTCTCGAGGAGCTGCGCAGCATCCGCGAACTGCTGAGTGGTGACAGCCGAACCACCAGCCTTGATGTGCGGCGCGAGCAGAATGACCAGGCGCGCCCGGCCGCCTGAATCCGCCGCCGCCGGACCATCGATCAAAGCCGATCGACCGCCCAACTTCTCCCTTGGACGACGAACCCCCTCCCCGAGCCAGTGGATCTGGCCGGAGCGCAACCGACCGATCCCAAGGCCGGGAGCGGCCGGTCGTTGCACTCGCCTCCGAATCGCCTTACGGCGCCAGCAGCCTGTTTCACGGCACGGCTCCTCTGCTCGGTGCCCTGATCGGACTGCTGACCCTGGCGCTGCCGCTGACCAGCGTGCTCACCAGCAGACCTGGGGTGGCTCCGGGCGGGGCCACCCACAGGATCAATCCAGGCGCTGCACCAGGAAACCCTCAAAGCCGAGGGCCTGGAAGACACGGGCCGGATCGCCGAAGCCTGCTGCATTGACCAGGCTGGTCAGGCGCGACAGACCGATCGGGTGCAGGCCCTCGCTGATGTGGGCGAGATCAGCACGATGGTCTTCAGGACCGCTGCCATCGACACCGCTGCCATCAAGACCGCTGGCCCGCTGAAAGCCCCGCCAGGCGGCGCCGATCTGGTCTTCCAGCGAGGGCAGGGACGTCTGCATCAGATCCACCAGCAGCAGCTGGGCGCCTGGCCTGAGACAGCGGGCCATGGCGCCGAGGAAGGCCAGCTTGCTGCCGTCATCGGGGAGCGATTGGAGCACCAGCACCGCCAGGGCGCCGGCGTAACGCGCCTGATGACCAGGCTGATCGAGCAGATCCTCCACCGTGCTCTGGTGCCAGGCGATGCGCGGATCCTCCGCCAGCTTGCGGCGAGCCTCGTCGAGCATCACCGCGCTGGGATCCAGGGCTGCCAGGCGCCAGTCCGGTCGCTGGGCCACCGCCTCCAGCAGTTCAGAGCCAGTGCCGCAGCCTGCAACCAGCACCTCGCTGCCTGAGGCACTGGCCAGAGGCGAAGCGGCCAGCAACGCCACACCAAGGCGGGCGAGGCTGCCGTAGCCAGGGATGACCTGGCTCTGGATTCGGTCGTAACCCGATGGATTCACGGGAGCTGCGCTTGTTGGCCCATGCTAGGGAGCCCGGCAGGACTGCATTCCGTGTCAGCCCTCAGCGGAATCGTCCGAAATCGCCGCCGGGCAGGTAAGTTTGTCGGCGCCGAAGATCCCCGTCCGACCGTGCCCACCATCCGTTTTGAACAGGAAGGCCAGCAGGTCGGTTGCATCGAGGGGGCCAACCTCCGCAAGGCCGCCCTGGATGCCGGCGTCAACCCCTACAAGGGCCTGAACAACCTCAACAACTGCGGTGGTGTCGGCCAGTGCGGCACCTGCGTCGTCGAGGTGGTGGAAGGCATGCAGAACCTGTCCCCCCGCAGCGATGTGGAGCAGGTCTACCTGGCTGATCGTCCCGCCAACTACCGCCTGAGCTGCCGCACCAGCGTCAACGGTGACGTGACGATCCGCACCCGTCCCCAGGACGGCGTTGGCAAGGGTTCCAACAGCCTGATCGGCGCTGTGAAGTCCCTGCTCGGCAAGTGAGCGCCGCGCCCCTGCGCCTCTACAGCTACCCCGCCTGCGGCACCTGCCGCAAAGCCCTGCAATGGCTCGCCCAGCAGGGCCTTTCCATGCAGAGCGGCAACCTGGAGCTGGTGGACATCACCGTCACGCCCCCCAGCCCGGCGGAACTGCGCACGGCCTTCGACGCGCTCGGTCGCAAACGCCTCTTCAACACGAGCGGCCAGAGCTACCGGGCCCTGGGTGCCGCCACGGTTGCAGCCATGAGCGACGAGGAGGCCCTGGCGGCCCTGGCCGCAGACGGCAAGCTGATTCGCCGCCCCTTTGCAATCAGCGCTGGCGGTGCTGTGCTGGTGGGCTTCAAATCTGAGGAGTGGGCCGCAGCCCTTGCCCCTTAGCTGCGCGGCGGGGCAAGGTCGTCGAGTTCGTCCATCAAGGCATCGATCCCGGCTCGGTTCATCTGAGCCAGATAGGTGCACTTGAGTTGCTGCAACAGCGTGCAGAGCAGCAACTGGCTGGTCTCCAGGGTGGTGCCATGCTCCAGCGCGGTGGCCAGCTCCTCCCAGAAGCGATCGCCGATCCCCTGCAGCAGCTCCAGCTGGCGGGCATCGCTCTGGGACAGGCGCTCAGCGGTGCCGCGGGATAGATCCACCAGGCTGTCCACCATGCCGACGGCCAGCTGACGCGTGAGGATCGGCGGAACCGCCAGGCCACCGGGAACCTCGCGCAGGCTCTGCTGCAGGGCGTGGCCGAGCAGGGCCTGCAGCTGGGGAGACAGCCGCGGCGCCACCTGCCCCAGCAGCAGCGGCCCCCAGAGCCGGATCAACTCCAGCAGCTCCTGCTGCTCGCCGAGCCCCACACTCTGGTGGCTGCGAAGCTCGCGGATCCAACGGGGCCACTGCGGCGAGCGGATCAACGACTGAGCGCCATCAACGAGCTGCAGGGCGAGAACCTCAAACAATTCCAGCGCCAACAGAGCGACAACGGCCCGACTGACGGCCGCCCGCAGCGGTTCCATATCAACCAGACCGGCGGCGCTGAGGCGCTCCACCACCGGCGCCAGCCGCAACCAACGCCAGAACGGCAGCAACAGCGGTAGATCGATCCAGCGCCGCAGCAGGGCATCGCGCCACCCCAGGGCGGGGAACCGCCGCCGCAGACGGAGCACCCGCAGCGCGATGTCCAGGGCAAACACGCTCTGGAACAGCAGGAGATCCACGCGCCAGAAATGATCCGTCGGACGGCCGTTCTCATCGATCGAGCGCCAGTAGCTGGTCGCCACCAGCGGCAGGACCTGCTGCTGCCAGAAGCGACGTTCACGGCTCCAATCCCTCCGCTGCAGCCAGCGATCGGACAGCAACCGCTCTGCCGCCTGCCGCGCCGAATCGAGACCGGCTCGCTGGCGCAGGCGGTTCTTCAGCTTCTCGAGGGTGCCGCTGTTGCCGGAGGCGGCAAAGGGATTTTCATGGAGCATCTCCACGGTCATCTGCAGCTGGCGCTGGCGCAGGGGTGCCAGCTGAGCGGCGGAGGCACCGCGCTGGAGAGCCTGATCCAGCTGCGCAAAGCCAGCAAGCCAGGCCTGGGTCTCACGGTGGGGCTCGATGCCCTTCACGGGGTCGTAGAGGGGGGTGATGTCGGGCAGTGCAGAGAGCGGCACCACCAGCGGCACCTGGGGCAACGGCGTGAGGTTGCGCTGCAGCCAGAAGGTGCGCAGGGGGAGATAGCTGATGTCGAACAGCACCCACACGAGATTGACCCCGGCCCAGAGGGCCACCGCCCGATCCCAGTGCCGCCAGAAGCTCGGCGAGGCGGCCCTCTGGGTGCTGAACCAGCGGGGACGAACCATCGGGTCGAGGCTACGAGGAGGGCCTAATCTTCCGGTCTTCCACGCGCCGCGCCCAGCGTCAGCCCTTGCCGCAGAACGATCCGTCATCCGAATCGGCCACTGGCGCCCCAACGAGCGACCGACCGACCACAACCACTGAGCACGGGCAGGAGAGCCCCTGGGTGTTCTGGCGTGGCGTGCTGATCACCCTGGGCCTGGCCCTGGGGATCCGGGAATACCTGCTGGAGGCGCGCTACATCCCCTCCGGCTCGATGCTGCCCGGCCTGCAGCTGCAGGACCGTCTGCTGGTGGAGAAGCTCACCTACCGGCAGCGGTCGCCACGCCGCGGCGAGGTGGTGGTGTTCCACGCCCCTCAGCATTTCGATCCCGTTCTGCGGGGCGAGCATCAGGTCAGCCCGCTGCGCTGCCTGCTGGTCAATCTGCCGCTGGTCAACGCTCTGCCCGGCCTGCAGACCCCCGCCTGCGATGCCTACATCAAACGGGTTGTGGCCGTGGCGGGCGATCGGGTCGTGGTCAATCCCCGCGGTGAGGTCAGCGTCAACGGGCGCCGGTTGAACGAGCCCTATGTGCGCGACTACTGCCCCGTCGATGCCTATGGCATGGGTCCCTGCCGCACCCTCAATGCCGTGGTACCGCCCAGGCACGTGCTGACCCTGGGCGACAACCGGGCCGACAGCTGGGATGGTCGCTTCTGGCCCGGTGGCCCATTCCTGCCGGAGAGCGAGATCATCGGGCGGGCCTTCTGGCGGTTCTGGCCCCTCGGCACGGCCGGGGAGCTGAGCAGTCCCGATCCGCTCAGGCCTGCACCAGCGCAGGGCCGCGCCAGAGCCGGGGGTTGAGCCCCACCGCCACCACCTGACCCCGCAGGTCGGCCTGAGCCAGGGGCTGGTTGGCCGCCAGGGGTGCAAACGCATCCTCCCGGGCTGCCCAGGGGTGTTCCGGGTCGAACAGCAGCCAGCGGCGGCTGCCCACCGCCAGGCGGGGGGCCTCCAGACCCAACAGGGATGCCGGGCCGAAGCAGAGCACCTGCCAGAGCTGAGCCGCACTCCAACCGGCGCCCACCACCAGCTCCTGCCAGAGGCAAGGCAACACGAAGCGATGGCCGGCAACGCCGGGTTTGCGCTGATCGACGGGCAACAGCTGTTCCTCTGGATCCAGGGGCAGATGGTGCACGGCCACGGCCGTGAGCAGGCCATCGGCGAGACCCTGCTGCAGGGCGCGACGATCAACGGGGGAACCCAGGGGAGGTTCAACCCGCCAGCCTTCAGCCGTTGGATCGAGGCTGCCGCAATCAGCCACCAGGTGCCACCAGCTGACGCTGGCCGCGGGACGCTGCTCGGGCGACAGCGCGCTGAGCAGAGCGACGCCCTCGGCCGTTGAGAGGTTCATCAGCTGCAGGCGCCGCTGCGGATACAGGCGGGACAGGGTCAGCAGGGCCTGCAGGGGCAGGGTCTCGCTGAGGACTGGATCGGCGGGCCAGCCGGCCCGGAGCGCTTCAACGCACTCGCGCACGAAACCCTGCTGGCTGAGGGAGGGGTCACGCGGGGCCAGCAGGATCGGCGCGTCACCCATCTCGGCAAGGGCCAGAGCGCGCTCCAGCAGCGGCAACGGCGGTGTGACGGCGGCTTCAGCAAGGCCGAGGGCGCCTGCCGCGAGCTGATCGGCGTGGGGGGCCAGGTCCAGGCCGGCGCCAGCGCTGCTCAGGCTGCCCCACAGGAGCAGCTGGAGTGCGGACGTCAGCGGTGGCAAGGTCAGCGCCTCCGGGCAATCGCGCCAGCGGCCGGCCTGGGGCAGGAGCGCGACCGTGCCGTAGCCGGCGGCAACGGCAGAACGCTCCAGGGAGTGCAGCGTCTCGGCCGATCCGCTGCTGGGGTGCTCGAGCAGCGAGTGGGGATCCACCAACGCCGGTGCCAGCAGCAGCCCGGCGGCCTCGAACGGTTCAAGGCTGAGCGCGGTGGCGCGGTCGACAACCTCAGCACCGATGGCGTCGATGGCACCATCGGCCCCCAGCAGTACATCGGCACTGATGGGCTCCTCGCCGGGGCCCATGAGCAACGAGACCTGATGGAGCCACCTCGGGGTCATGGACCGGTCCTCAGAGGGCACCTGCGGCGGTGCGATCCAGCACCCCGCCGAGGTGGGCCGTCTGGTTGAGGCAGACGACCACCGGCGGCTGATCGGCGCCATGGGGGTAATCGATCACGGTGACGCCGCCATTGCCCTGCTTGACCGCCCAGATGTCGGCAGGGCTCAGGCCCAGCAGGGCGCAGAGAATGGTCTTGTTGACGGCATCGTGGGCCACCACCAGGGCTGTTTCCTGAGCATCGAGGCTGGCGGCGATCCGATTCCAGCCCTGCAGCGAGCGCTCCCAGACGTCGTGGATGGTTTCGCCGCCGGGCATCTGCACGGTTTCCGGAGCCCGCTTCCAGTCGGCCAGCAGCTCACCCCACTGACCGGCGATCTCCTCCTCCAGGCAACCCTCCCAATCGCCATGGCCGATCTCGACCAGGTCTGACACGCTGGTCAGGGGGACACCGCCGTGGTGGCGCAGGATGCCTTCGGCCGTCTGGCGGGGCCTGGACATGGAGCTGGTGTAGGCCCGATCAAACGCCACACGACGCAGGAAATCACCGGCAGCGGCGGCCTGCGCACGGCCGTTGGCGTTGAGAGGGATGTCGATCTGGCCCTGGAAGCGACCCTGGCGGTTCCAGTCGGTCTCGCCGTGGCGGACCAGCAACAGCCGGGGCCCGGGCCCCTTGGCGGGCAGGGTGCTGGCGCACACCTCGGGGTGCAGGTGCGCGGTGCCATTGAGCGATTCGATCTGAACGGCCACGCCTCCGCGCTCAGTGGGGCTGACGTTCAGCACCGAGAGGGAGGCGTTATCGAGGCGCAGCCGCCGGAAACCCGAGGCCGGCAGACCGAGCAGGCTGAGCAGCAGACAGCGCAGAATGGCGTTGTGACCCACCACCAGCACGGTTCGCTGGCCGGGGGCGCTGGGGTCGTGGGCGGCCAGCAGGCGATCGGCGAAGCGGGCGGCCTGCTCCATCAGCTCGGGGATCGGCGCATAGCGACGGCCATCGGCCCGCTGCAGTTCCAGCTGCTCGGGATGGTGATACCAGAGGCGATGCTCGTGGGGAAAACGTTCGCGCAGCTCGCTGCTGGTCAGACCGGTCCAGGGGCTGAGGTCAACCTCGAGCAGGTCGTCGTCCAGTTGCGGGGCAAGGCCGGAACCCTGGGCCGCCAGCAGGGCCTTGGCGGTGTCATGGGCGCGGCGCAGGGGGGAGCTGTAGGCCGCATCAATGCTGAGCCCGCGCAGGGCCTCACCGGTGGCGAGGGCCTGCTGAACGCCGGTGTCGGTCAGGCTTGAGAGGTCGTCGCGGCCCTGGATGCGGTGCTCCAGGTTGAAGCTGCTCAGGCCATGGCGAACGAGCAGGATCCGCAAAGACACGGGCACACCTCACACGAAACTTCATCGTATGAGAGGGCCGCGACTGGGAGTTCAGCCCCGGCGTGGTCCACGGCCTGGGAACCCCTGGCAAACACGGCTGGTCAGAATGCCCGGACCAAGCCGATCCAGGGGCTGAGCAGACGGTGAACGCAGGCAACGGCCAGGCCACCCCACCCGCCGCCGCCCCAGCGGCACGACAACATCCCGCCTGGAAGCGTGGTCTGGCCCTGGTGAGCCTGGCCCTGAGCCTGCTGCTCTGGCTGAACGGCCTGGCGGACAGCCTCAGCCGGCCCTCGGTGGGAGGCGATCTGAATCTGCGCCAGCTGGAACTGACCGTGCTGGCGGAACCGCGGGTGCCGGCGGGGCTGCGACCGCTGCTGGCCGGCGCGGATCCGGCAAGGACACTCGACGAGGCCCTGGCCAGGGAGATCGAACGCGGCGCCAAGGACGGCGCTCCGGCGGCCGCCGAACTGCGCCTGGAGCGGGCTCTGCTGTTGCTGCGCCTGCAGCGCGACGCCGAGGCGCGGCCGCTACTGCAGACGCTGGCGACGGAACCGGGCCCTGACAGCCCCGAGGTGGCGGTGGCAAGGGCCCTGCTGGGGGAGGCGCCGCCGCCGCCCCGCTGGCCGGAGCAGCGCTCACTGCTGCGCCAATGGAGCTGCGAGGCCCTCGACGGGGCAGCGCGCTGTGGCACCGAGCGGGTGGCCAGCCGCGCCCTGGCGGAACTGCTGGCGGTGACGGTGCTTCCCCTGGTGGTCCTGATGGTGGGCATCGGCCTGCTGCTGCGCGAGCTGTGGCTGCGCTGGCGACGCCGCAGCGCACCGCTGCCTGCGATCGAGGGGCCGCCCCTGAGCGCCCTCGATGCAGTGCTGCTGATCGCCGGTGGCTTCGTGGTGGTGGGGGAACTGCTGACGCCGTTGCTGCTGGCGCCGGCGCTGGAGGCGGTGCTGCGCCTGTTTGGCGTGACGAGCCCGCTGCGCGAGGGCCTGACCGTGCTGGTGTCGTATCTGGCCCTGATGGCCGGACCACTGCTGATCCTGGCCCTGATGGTTCGCGGGCTGGGGCCGGCACCAACGGTGGATGGCTGGTTGCCCTTTCACTGGCGGCCCCTGTCGTCGTCCCTGGGCCGGGCCCTGCGCGGGCTGCTGATGGTGCTGCCCCTGGTGAGCCTGGTGGGGTGGCTGCAGAGCCAGCTCTGGGGAGATCCCGGCGGCAGCAATCCGCTGTTGGATCTGGTGCTGCGCAGTCAGGATCCGACAGCTCTGGGCTGTTTCGCGCTCACGGCCGTGGTTCTGGCGCCCCTGTTTGAGGAGACCCTGTTCCGCGGCGTTCTGCTGCCGGTGGCCGCTTGCGAGCTGGGCGGGCTGGGCGGCGTGCTGCTGAGCGCGCTTGTCTTCGCGGTGGCACACCTGAGCCTTGGCGAACTGCCCCCCCTGTTCATGCTCGGGCTTGGCCTGGGCTGGCTGCGCTGGAGCAGTGGCCGTCTCGGGTGTTGTGTGCTGATGCACGCCCTCTGGAACGGACTGACCTTCTGCAACCTGGTACTGCTCGCCGGGTGACCACCCTGGGTCGAGCCAAGGGTTCAGGCCCCTGCAACGGCCTTGCTCGCTGTTGCAACAGCCTTGCTCAAGGGTCGGTCGCATGGTTCACTTGCGCAGTCAAGGAGCACTGTCGTGGTCGCCGTAGCGGTAAAACAGCCAACGCAGCGGCGCGCCAATCCGATCCGCCGCCCGCTACAGCTGATCGAGGGATCGCTGTCAGCTCAGCGGGTTGAGCGGCAGTCACCCTGGCTCTCCAGCCTGCACCGCATTGCCAATGGCAGCCTGGTCGGCCTTGGGTTCGCCGTGCTCGGGCTGAGCGGACTGACCCTGCACTGGCAGGGTCAGTGGGGCAATGACTTTCAACAGCTCGAGGCGGCGCAGCGGCTGGAGCACCGCCTGCAGGAATCGGCAGCGGTTCTCGAGCAGCACCATCTGGCGGCCACGCGTCGGCCCAATCTGCTGCAGCCCACCAGCAGCGAGAAACTGCTCTACGTGTCCCCACCCCCTCAGGCCGAGGCAGACGACGGCCTGAATGCGCTTCTGACCCAGGTCAACACCAGCCACATCCCGGCGGGCTACTGAGATGGTCGAAGTCCAGGTGCGGCGGCGTGCCGGACGCCATCGCAGGGTCGTGACCCTCAGTGCGGTGCCTGCCGCCAGGCTCTGGCTGGTGTTCGCCCTGCTGGCCGCAGGCCTCGCTGGCCTGGCGGTTCGGCTGGCCTGGGTGCAGGTGGTTCAGGGTCCGGATCTACAGCAGCGGGCCCGGGCCGTCCAGACACAGACGATCACACCGATCGGCAAACGTCGCACGATCGTCGATCGCCAGGGCAGGTTGGTGGCGCTCGATGAGGAGCGCTTCACGCTCTGGGCCCATCCCCGCTATTTCGCCTTCGCGGGCGACGATCCCGGCAAACTGCGCAGCCCACTCGACGTCGCCCGCGAGTTGTCGACGTTGCTGGGGATGCCGATGGCCGATCTGGTGCGGGCGATGGAAGGCCGCCGCTCCGGCGTGAAGCTGGCCACCGATCTCGACCCGGAAACCGCGCACGCGGTGCGGCGGCTCGGCATCAGCGGACTCGATCTCGAGGCCTATCCCCAGCGGGTGTACCCGCAGAGCAATCTGTTCGCCAACGTGGTCGGCTTCCTCAATCTCGAACGGGTGCCGCAGGCTGGCCTGGAACAAAGCCGCGACAGCGATCTACGCCGCCATGAAGCCGCCCGCAGACTGCGCCGCGGTGCCGATGGCACGCCGCTGCCGGCCGGCCTGCAGGCCGGGGTGCTGTACGGCGACGACCTGCGGCTGCAGCTCACGCTCGATGCCCGCCTGCAGCAGGTGGCCCAGCTGGC
>Ga0129333_10005753_pt1 | contig 11682 bp, 21 predicted proteins | sample CPB6_08_DNA_FD_94474 | JGI IMG/M metagenome (GOLD analysis project Ga0129333, IMG submission 94474) | Freshwater to marine salinity gradient microbial communities from Chesapeake Bay, USA - CPBay_Sum_0.6_0.8_DNA | ecosystem: Environmental > Aquatic > Marine > Coastal | place: USA: Chesapeake... | reverse complement strand
TTCAGGATTTACTATGTATCTTTTAGCATTTTCAACATACTCTTCAATTGTTTCGCCACTAACATTATTTTTATTCATAGTGTCAAGTACATTCAACTGTTTAGCAATGTTGTTAATGTAATTGTAAATTTGTCTATCTCTTTTAATTGTTTTACCATTATAGATATAGTCAGTAAAAGAATATACACCACTTTTTACATTACCAACTTGACCTCTGTAATGACCTAGACTAGGATTGTTTTTATCAATTTCAATACCTTTAAATTCATCACCTTGATCAACGCCTTCAAGTTTTAATACAACAAAGTAACCTTCTTTTTTGTATGGTGGAACATCTAATTTAAGATCAATTATTCTACAATAGTGAGTACCTGGTTGTAAAATTTTAGGAATTGAGCTTCCTTTGCTTTCTTTGTAATCGCTAGATTTAAACATAACTTTTAGTTTTTAAATTAATTAATCAATATAAACTTTATCCCAATGTGTAACAATGTTACCTTCTTCATTTGTTTCAGATATTACTATCTCTTGATTTCTAAGGTGCTCTGGACGTGCGCCACAAGCAATTTCGTCAGTGGTAATGAAACTTAAAATGTTCTTCTTACCTTTTCTGTATATATAACCAATAGCATCTGAGTTAGATGTTGTTATACGTTTTAATTTTCCTGTTAAATCAAGATCAAGTGAATTAAATTCTGCACCATTTTTCTCTAAAAGAGTATCCTTTATGTGCCCTACAAATATAACATGTGGAGCAAGAGTTTTGATATAATTTAAAACTTTTTCAAAGGCTTGTCTTAACCATGGATAACCTGAACCATTTGGCATGTTAAGTAGACTACCATATTGCTGTTTACCTTCTGTAAACCATTTCTTACCCATTAAGCTTTTAGAGTATAACTCTTCTGCATAAGGTAGACAAATAGTTTCTAGCGCAGTAATTGTATCAACAGCAATGTACTTATAAGGTTTTTCTGCCTTAATAATAGCATTACCAATGTTTACAATATCAGCAACTGAATGTGCTTTTATTTTCAAAGCATCTACATAATCACTACCATCTTCTAAGTCAATGATAAGACAATTATCCAACTGAGAAAGTAATGTTGTTTTACCAACTTTAGGTTTACTAAAAATCACAATGTTCTTTGGACTTTTAGACTCAGCTTTAACTTTTTGTGTAGGAAGCACAATGCCTCCTGGTTTTACTTCTGATTTTTCTGTTGCCATGCAATAGCGTTTTTAATTAATTCATTTAACCATTGTTTATTTGAGAAAGGCACATTGTGAGTTATGCAATAATGATCGCGCATAGTCATAGCACTTTGATGACAATCTTCTTTTTCAGAAAACATATCATCATAACTTGGCTCATCGTCACCTATCATTAATGCACCAGAATTGTTTTTCAATTCAGCAAATGCTGCTGTTACAGGAGTAGAGTTCACTAACTCTAAATCAGATAATCTTACAGCATACGTACTAGCTTCAATATTATTTTCTACTTGCACGTATTTGTTTGTATTGAGTTTCCAATTAGGATTATTAGATAATTTGTAAAGTTTTCTATTCTTGCGATCATAATGTTCTTGATCCCAGTCAAATAACTCTACATAAAAATCTTTACCACTTGATAACTCACTTGGCCAAAATCTTACACACTCAATTCTTTCTTCTCCAAATTCTTTACCCATGTAGCATAATTTTGCACCAAATTTAGGATTTGTAATTCCTTCAGTGTCAAAATACGTTTGCCAAAATGGATAGTAATCAGCAGAGATTTCTTTGATGTGTTTCTTAGGTTGTTCTGTGTTACTTTTAAAATTACTCATTTTTTTAAATTTTACTTTGTAAATGGCTCTTTCATGGGTTCTACTGTTTCTTCAACAGACATCTTTGCATAATCAGCTCTATACCATTGAATACTTGTTTCTCCAAACCTGTTTTTGAGAACATGCATCGCTAGTAGATATTTGTCAGTAGGACTGATGATAAACTTTTGAGGCCCATACCTGGTTATGTTATACTTGGCTGGCCTGTTATACGCTATCATCACGTCTGCGCATTGTAAAAGATAATCGCTGCCATAAACATCAGCTTCTGTAGGAAAGTTATCTAACTTACCTGGCTTCTGACGTTCTGCGTTATCTATTTCTCTGTTTAACTGAGTCAAGACAATGAATGTAACAGGGTACTTGTTCTTTGTCTCAGTCAACATGGTTGCTAAATTTTGCAAAGTAAGCTGTTTACTGTTTTCAGTAGCTGCTTGTCTTACTAAAAGAGTATGGTCTAAAGTGACCACCATAGGTTTCTTGAACTCTTCATAAAAAGTCTTGATAGAATCTGCCATTTGATTTACGTTCATAGCTTTGTCTATTACGTATTCATTTCTTCCATCTTGAGCTTTTACATAGCGTTCAAGTTTTTCATAATCCCCCTTAGTCAAAGGAGGCATACCGTCATCATCTGCAGATTGCAGGTATCTAATGTTAAGATTATTGGATGCTGATAACTCACGCACACCCATATTTCTTCCTAACATTTCAAATTGGAAATGCAACACCATGAAGTCTTGGTCTTTGTTTAATGCTTGCAAATCTCTTGCGATTGTTGCAGATATTAAAGTTTTACCTACTCCAGGTCTTGCTGCTAAAACATAGAGTGATTGCCACTCTATACCATTCAATCCTATACTATTAAATCCTGGCCATGAAGTTTTAAGAGACTTAATTTGTTTTCTAGCTCTTCTTGCTACATACTCAAGACTTTCTTCTAAGATTTCACTGTATTTTCGCCATGGTTTTTGTTTTGGTATATGGGAAACAGGTCCACTACCTGTTGATATTCCATCAGGGTTACTTTTAAACATGTGTTGTGATTTGATAAGCAAATTTACAAAAAACAAAAATTTTTACCAAATGATTTTTGGTAAATTATCTTGTTCTAAGTGTAAGTTAATGGTATTGAACACATTATTGCAATCCCATTCTTTAGCTTTAGCATATGCAGCAGATGCTGGATGACTTGCTTTAAGAATAGTATGATTATCACCAATTAATTCTTCAAGTTCTTGAGACTTTTTACCAAGTAATACCCATATATAAGATGAAGTACTGCTTTTTAACATGTCAATAAGATAGTTAATGAATGGACTCCATATATCATAGTGCTTACCTATCTTTCCAACTTCTGTTGTCAAAGATGTATTAAGCATTAACACACCTTGTTTTGACCATCCAGATAAATCATTAGATAGTGATGCAGGATCAACTTCATTGTTGTAAACAGTTTTTGCTATTGCACCATGTATGTAGCGAAGTGACGCTTCTTTCTTATCAGTTTTACTACAACTAAAAGCAATACCATCAGCAACACCTAATTGTGGATAAGGATCTTGACCAACTATAATAACTTTTAAATCTTCATATGAGCATGCAGTAAATGCTTTAAACACATCTTTTAAAGGAGGTGTAAATCTCTTGTCATCTTTAACCAATTCTTCTAGTGTTTTTATTATATTTAAAAAATCACCAGATAATAAAAATCCTTTTAGAACATTGTGCCAACCTGTATTAGAATCTTTTAGAATTTTATACATAGCTAATCCAACTTCTTCAGGATTTAATTTTTTTGTTTGTTGAGAATTACTCATATTTTATTAAATTTGTAAAATTAATTTTAAATCGTAACAATTATGTCAGAAGAAACTAAACCAGAAAAATCATTTTTACCATCAGGTTCAGATGAACAGATGATTGATGTTATTAAAGAAGATGCTATTGTGTCAATTCAAATGAGTACAGGATTTTATAAAAGAGTGCAACAAATTATTGGTACACTTTTAGAAAATAAATCCATTAATGAAATTCAAGAATCACACAAAATCATTTCTGAAAAAAATTCAACATCACAACCTTGGATTTACAACTATGAAACCTTATTGATTCTTTGTAAAGAATTTGAAAAGGTTGCACGTGCAGATGGTAAGATTGATAAAATGACTCTTGGAGAAGCACGCGAGTTAATTGCAAAAGCAGAAGCAAGAGAAAATAATAATTAATACAAGTAGATACCTAATTCATTACCTAATACAATACATTGCTCAATTGCTTCACACATTTCTTTCTTGTTGCAGTCTGCAAAACTTTTAAGATTAGAGCTGGTACTTAAACCAGCTCTTTCTTTTATGATTGCTTTTATTTCTTCAAACGTATGTCCTGTAGAATTTGATATTTCTCTAATAAGCGCATGGACTTTTGCTAATTGTCCAGCAGTTTTGTCATCAGCATTTACAACAACAGTAAGATAACAATCAATATCATGAGGAATTGATTTATCTATACCCATCATAAATAACTTTATTTTACCTACATCAGCAGGAGTTGCAGGTATCAAAGAACCATCAGGTTGTACTTTAACTTTAATGTTTACATTATGCATAGTTAGAAGAATCTGTGTAAATTATTTTTTCTGGATCAATATCCTTCAAAGCTTCAGCAACCCAATCCATATCAACAGTGTCTTTGTATGCTAAGATATGTATGGTTGCTTTTTCTTTAGGATTTAATCTAAGTAATCTACCAATACGTTGACTGCTTTGACGTTCATTGCTATATGAATGAAGAATAATACCAGACTTTAGATCAGGAATATTCACACCTTCATTTAATTGTTGAACACATGATAATTTAGTTATGTTACCATCTTTAAAATCTTGTAGATTCATTTCACTATCAGGATTTTTACTATGGTAGCTTTTGCTATATACACTATCAGCTTGTTCAGTAGTATTACAAAAAACAATACACTTGTCATGTATCATGTTTAATAACTTTTTAGCATAGATTTCTTTTGAAGGAAATCCCATCATCGCTTTCATACGCATTATTCTTGTCATCTGAACATCTTTTGGAGACATTGGTCTTTCTAGTTTACTACACCAATACGCATATGCATTTAGTTCACTGTTCATAAAAAATCCACCATCACGCTTTTTAACACGCATAGTTCTTTCTTTATTTAATGGTAGCATATGAACTAAAATCTTATAATCATTTAAGATTTGATCATCTACTGCATCGTTAGTGATATAAGAATATGCAATTGGACAAAACGTATGCACCATATGTCCTTTTTCAGATGTCTTGTATCTTGGAGGTGTACCTGTTAATCCAAGTATTCTTCCTCCAAATGTTGCCAACCAATAGTCATGACTATACTTTAAACTATGACACTCATCAAGAATAACAGCATCATAATTTTTATCAGCATTAGGTAATGACCTATATGTTGTAAAAGTAATATGAGAAACTAGATGACCTAATCCATGTTTCTCAGCTTCATCTTTCCAACTTTTGTAAATAGAAACTTTAGGCGCAACAATCAAGTATTTTTTAAACATGCAGGATGCATGCATATCATCAAGATATTTTAATCCTATGAGAGTTTTACCTACACCAACAGATATACCTAGACCAGCTTTACGCTTCCCCTTGACTGCTTCCAGAGCTTCTTCTTGAACTAAATCTCTTTTTTTCATTGTCTTCTCTGTTTCTAGAGGGTCCTACCTTATAGATTTGTGTGTCTTTGTTTCTTTGAGTTCTAAATCCTTTTTCCTCAAGGACTTTCTCTTTATCTACCCAGTATAAATTCAATAACCATTTGTTAAATAGTCTTGATATTACATTAGGTTTTTTTACTGACCATAATAATAGTCCTTTTTCATCTTGTGCGTCTTGTTCATTAGTAGCACCAATGATGTAGTAGCCAACAAATTTTTTCATTTCACGTTAGTTTTGATTGTGATAAATTCATTTCTCTTGCTTCTTTTGGATGAGTTTCAACCCATTCATGGCAAGATAAACACAATGGTATCCAGGTTTTCATATCTAAATAATATCTACCTCTACCTTTTGTGTGATGCACGGTTAAGTTTTCCTTAAACATGCCTAAACATCCTTGCAACTTCGCTCTGCAAGTAGCGTTTTCTGGTTTATTTAAAAACTCTTTACGTAACTTGCTGTATAATACATCAAGCACATCTTTTTTGTCAGATTTTGGTTTTATTGGTTTTTTGTTTGAGGGTACTTTTGGTGTTTCTTGTGACTGCCAGCAGGACTTGCAGTACTTATTACCCAGATAGTTCTTCCATATAACTTTGTCCAAGTTACATCCAGCACATTTTTTTAATTTTACTTGCATCAGTTTTTGTTTTGCAAGCAGATTTAGGTTTCAATATTGTCAATGTCAATGAAATCACTGTCAGTTAATTTATCTTCATTTGGAATATCAGTAAGATCTTCTTCATAAATTTCGCCATAGTCATCAAATTCTTCTTCATCTTGTGTAGATGCTCCATAAATTAACACACTAATAGCAAATGGATCTTCTACACGCATACTCCAAGAAATTAATTCTAAACTCTCAATCTCTTCATCAGACATTCTCAAATATTGTTCAACTGTCAGCTCAATACATCTACCATTTTTCAACTGGTATAACATATCAGCAAACTTTAATAATAAAGTTTCTAAGTTATGAAATATAACCTTAAACTGCTATTTGCAAATATAAGAAATAAAAAATTATTATGTACTATATGGCTATACTATAAATCTGCAGAACTGTAAAAATTGTCAACAAAATCTTGAATTGACATTTTTATTTTATCAATGTTACTATTAGCACTACTAATTGTAATTGTTTGACTTGCAATATCTAAGGTAATTAAAAGGTTGACTGATGTACAAAGATCAGTACCTATACCATATCCACGATCAGAGTCCCATTTATCTTTAGGAATCATGTCACAAAAAATCATACGTGCAAGATAATCAGGATCATCCCAGCGTCTTTTTTTTGACAATGTGCCATGTACACAACCCACTAAACTTTTTGCACCAGAATGAGTGTACAAGTATACTCTTTTTTTCCAAGAGGTTATAATTTCTACTTGACCACTTTCTACGTTTATTTCATCCATAGCTTTTAAAAATTTAATTAGCTTCTCCAGTTCATGCGCTTTCTTGATAAGATTGTTAGCGTCATGTCCAGACATATCAGATGCAAACATATTTTATGATTTTTAGTATTACCTATAACACTTTTCTCATAGAAAAGTCCTACGCCAATTTTTTTGAAATTTATTGATATTTTAAAATCAATTTCTCTCATTGACCTGTGCTACCAAAACCACCATCTCCACGCTCTGTATCTGATAGTTCATCAGTTTCTATTATAGTCACACTTGGTATTTCTACAATAACCAACTGAGCAACTCTTTCACCAATATCATAGTAACTAGGATTATCAGAAAAGAAAATGTTATCTACTTTTACTTTTTTGTACTTCACTATTAACTCCCCTCTATAGCCACTGTCTATTACACCTACACAATTTGATAGTATCAAATCTTTTTTACTATTGCTACTGCGTGGAAATAATAATCCAACGTAACCTTCAGGAATTTCAACAGCTAAACCTGTTCCATAAGACAAATTACCAAATTGATCAGCTATTTTTGATATTGCTGTTAAATCTAAACCAGCATCTCCTGGTTTAGCATATTTTGGCATAACTGCATTTGTTGCTAGTTTCTTTATTTTTAAATCAATTTTGCTCATGAACAAATTTATAAATTTTAATCTAAAAGTGCATTGATAATATAAAAATAGTATATTTGTACAGGGATTTGTTACTTTATCCTTTGTGTTTTAATTGATTATGATTTGATGTTAAGAAAATGGGGACTTTTTATAGTCCCCTTTTCTTTTTGTGTTAATCAAATACATAAGATACACTATTGTCAAAAGGATCAAACTCTACTTGATTTGCTTTTACATAGTGACCTTTTGTTAAAACTACTTTGTCATGTTCGTCATGTGTTATGACTGCTTCACCTTTCATGATTTTTAACTCAATAAGTTGACCATCCTCATTAAGAGGCCTATGCTCAAAATACTGAGAACTTTTCATAATGTGCTTGTTATCAGCACCACCTGGTGTAAGTAATAGTTCTCTTGTAGAACCAAATACTTTTTTTGCTTCTTTTGTTTCTGTACTCATGTTGTTGCAATTATTAAATCTGTGTATTCTTTACCTGTTAAATGATGAAATTGCTCTCTACCCCATCTTTTTTCTAATAATTCACTTTTAGAAGATAGCTCATACAAAATAACATCACCTTGTCTAATAATAGACTTAGGATATGTATGGTTTAATCTTACTGTCCATGCTATAGCGTTAAGTGCATTTCCTTCTTCGCCAACATTTCTTGGAACATAAATCCAATACTCTCTACCAGTAGTACTACACCAACAACGAACAGCATATACTGTAGCATTGTCACTACGCCAAGAAGAACTTTCTTCAGGATATAGTCTACAACCATCTATTTTGTATAACTCATACTTGTCATTGATTTCATATGGAACTTTTACATTGTTTTCATCCCAGCGATAGCCATTTTTAACAAGAGTTTTTGTATCAACTAATGTTGGTTCCATTTCTTTAAACATTTCAATGACACCAATTGCTTTGAAATACAATCTTCTAAGTTCAACATTTTTAAGTGCAAATGCATCAGTAGAGGTAATGTCTTTAACATTATCCCATTCTTTTTTGATATGCATTGCCATCTCATTCATAAACTCATTATTAGTAGGTTTAATAATTTGCTCATAAAAATTGTCATAAGTTTTGTGTATTTTTTTCCACATACGCATGGCATCTTCTGGTGAAACACTAACACCTTCTACTCTGAAGTCCTGTTTTAAAAATTCTTTCTTAGTCATTTATGTAATCATTTAGGTCAATACAAACATCTCTATCAGTTCCATCACTATAACTGTAATTTAATGACGTAATCTCATAAATATAGTGAGTTTCTGTCTCTTTAGCAAAGTTATTTCTGTTAAATTCTTCTGTTTGATAACTAGAAATAACTTCTATATCTGGATTCATGTCTTTTCTGAATATATCATATACTTTGTCACCAATTGGAGCTTCTTGTTCAGTAAGACATTGTACAAGTTCAGATGATATTATTCCATTTCTTACAATTGGCGTAATTGTAGCTGGTGCACCATCCAAACAATCGTCAAGATTTATAGAAATTCTATCATAATGATATTTTTTAGGAACTTTAATTTGAATCACCTTATCTATAGGTTTCAAATCAAGTGTATCACTTGTATCCTCACTATAAAAATCATTTCCTTCAAACATTTTAGTTTTTGGATCATAGGTAGCTGTACCAGACGCACTGTATTCACCAGCCCATGAACCATAGTCAAGAATTTCATACATTCTATCTGTTAACCAAGAAGCTTCATCTGAACTTGTATCTTCTCCATCAACTTGCAAATAAATCCAACCACTATCTCCACCACCTTCCCATCCAATTACAACTTCTTTTCCTTCATTTGCTAACTTGTCACACCATTCTATTACTTTTTTTACTGACATTTCAGTTTCATCTTTTTTCATGGCAATTTTGCTTTTTCATTATTAATAAAATCTAACTTTTCTCTTTCTATCTCTTTAAGAACTTTTCTGCCTTCGCCTGGTTTATACATCCAGTTAACTATATTCATATTATCCAAATAGTCTTTGATTGTAGGAATGAATCCTATATCTTCTATGCAGTGTTGCTCACCAATGGCTCTAACAGGAACCTGTCTACCATTAGAATTGACAATGTATACGCCAAACTTTTCTTCACACCAGAAGATACCTTCTGCATGATGACGTAATGCTCTGTGACGCATGTCAGGATAATGCATCTTTGTTTCATCAAACCAACTATGAATTGGTAAATAGTCATCTACTGTACCTCCCCATTTTTTAACTGAGGAGATACTATGATGCAATGGATGTGACATACTAATGAACTTTAATTTCTAAATCATCTACTACAATCCAGCAACAATTGCTGTCAATAACATGAGAATCATCTACAGTATAATCTTCTGGTGATTCCCATATGTTTTCGTCATATGGATAAACACTTACTTTGCCATCTGTATAGCTTATAACTACTAACTTTTTCATAAATCAATTATTTTCTAATGTTATACCTAAATCTGAATTAGCAAAACTAACAGCACTGTATATTAGTTTACTTATGGCAGCCCACTTAGGACCAACATCTTTCGCTAATGATCTTGATTTGAAAACAAATTCAGATTGATGATCACCAGGTGTAACTTCATACGTTCTATTGGTTTCATCTATCATAAGATTTACTTTTACAGTTTCTGTAACTCCATCACTGTTTACAAATTCTTCTTTAAGAACATAATGTTTTTTGTTGATTGCAATGTCCATGTTTTTAGTTTTTAGATTTGTTAATGTTACTCATGAATTCTTCATGTAATTTGTCATAGTTTTCTTTAAGCAGGTTTGAAAAAATACCATCTGTATTTTTCTTATCTACTTCAACGTGGTCAACATCAAGTTTTAGTTCTACATCATCACCATTTCTAATTATGTCATAGATATAAACAGAAGCATCTTTGAATGTTTCAATCTGTACAATTATGACTTCTTTTCTATCTGGTTCTTCAGAAACAGCAATGTTAAAATTTTTAACTTTGTCTTTATCACGTTTTACCATCCATGCTTCTGACAATACACATAATGCAACAGGTCGTGCTGCTTTAATCATTGTCTGCATGTAGTTAACAAACTTTTGTTTGTTGTTTTTGTCATAATAGCTATGTGCATCTCCTATTACAGCACATGCAAATTTGTTGTCAGGCATTTGTATTAAAAATGCTACAGTAACAGGTAAGGATTTTACATTTTTCATTAAATCTTGACCTAATCTGTTACAATCAGATTTAAAATCTTCTATTGCACTTTGCAATTCTAGGTTATAGGTTGTACTCATTGTAATACTAAATCATTAAAATACTCTCTAATTTTTTCTGTTGCTATTTCTACATCTCTTGGTTCTCCATCTGTCCATGATATGTCACTAACATCATAAAAATCATTGTTGTTATTAATATCCAAAATAACAGTAAACTCAAAGTCTTTTATACTTGCAACATTTTCATCTTCAGACATGTCACAGGTATAAGTACCTGCATAAAACAAAGTTTCAGCAAATGGTTTTTTTTCAATTTTAATTTTTGACATCTTTATGGTTTTTTATTTTTTTCATAATCTAAATATCTTGTTGGTGTACAGTGATGAGTTTCACCACAATCAACGCAAAAATATTTGTCTTCGTCATATACATCAGTCATGATAACTCTTGGTTCATTAAGTTTAGCCCATATTACATGCTCAAGATTAAAGCCACCACAATTATTACATACATAAACTGCATCTAAACTAAGTAACTCATGTGTAAAAACTTCTGCTTCTGAGTATTCATTTGTAATACGCACTAGGATAAGATTGCCATAATCAATGCCATCATTTATTATTTCTGTTAAAACATATACACCAGAAGTTTCTTCTGCTGGATCATTCCAGTAAACTCTTTGTCCTACTTTAAAAATCATTTTTTTAGTTTTAGAAAAATTCAACTCTTACAGATTTTATTACGCCTTTTTTGTATGTAGCAATAACAGGATACACACCATCGCCATACGCTGTTCCAAATGCTAAACCAGCACCAGCATGTCCTAGTCTAAATCTAAGTTCACCATGTCCTTGTTCAGATAATGTTGC
>Ga0129333_10005752_pt1 | contig 11683 bp, 2 predicted proteins | sample CPB6_08_DNA_FD_94474 | JGI IMG/M metagenome (GOLD analysis project Ga0129333, IMG submission 94474) | Freshwater to marine salinity gradient microbial communities from Chesapeake Bay, USA - CPBay_Sum_0.6_0.8_DNA | ecosystem: Environmental > Aquatic > Marine > Coastal | place: USA: Chesapeake Bay... | reverse complement strand
TCAAGTGAAATCAGAACTTTTTGATTCTGATTCTTTGCAGTAAATACATGATTTGTTCCAACACCAATAGAAGTGAAATTCAATACATTTGGAGCACCTGCAAGTGCTTCACTTGCCGAAGCTGCAACTTTAACACTTAAATCATTTACCTTAACAATATAAAGTGATGATGGCAGTTTATCTGTAGATCCAATTCCAGTTATAGTGGTCGTTGCAATTCCAATTGGTTGTGCAGTTCCTAATGTTTCATAAACAACTTCTTCTCCAGTAACAAAGAAATGATTTGGTAAAGTAATTGTATCATTTGAAATATCCACAATTGAAGAACTACTTGCATCAAAAACTCTTCTAAAAATATTATCTCCATTATGTGTTAGTTGGAAATCCCTTCTAATGTCTCTTTCTGATCCATTATATAAACCATAGAAAACGTCAATAACTCCATTGTTAAGATCAATTTCATTTGGAAGTAATTCCGGATCAACAACATCAAGAGAATTGTAGAATAGTCTAACTTGAGCATTGGTGCTTGGATTTGGTTTAAAATAAATTTTTAAATCATTTCCAACAAGATCTGCGCCAAAAGTTCCTATTCCCGATCCAGTTTCTACATTTCCATATTCGGAAATAAATGTATCAGTGCTGTTTACTAAAGTAATTAATTCACTTACTTGATATTGGTTATTTGTTGTATCTTCAACACATGCAATTGCATATACTCCTTTAGTATGTCTAGAAGTTTCAAGAATCGCATTTATTGATAGAATAGTATTTTCAATTGGAGAAGTTGATGATGCAATAGAAGTATACGTTGATCCTAAATCAGTACTATTCAATTGAGCAATTGCTGAAGTTGTTGCTCCAGATCCAGTTCCAATAGAAATTCTCAAAGAATTTACATCAAAATTTTGAGTGAGTGCGCTATATGGATGAATATCAATCTTTAAATTTGATCCAGAAATATACGCAGAATATGTACCAAGTCCAGATGAGGAAAGTGATCCAGTTCCTGCAGTCAATTGACCATAATCTAAGAATTCAACATTAGTCCCATCATGAATTACGGTTATTTCATCAACTTCATAATGAGAAACACCATCATTAAATTCTAAAAGAATTTTTGAAGATCTAAAAGTAGTGCCGATTCCAATAATAGTTTGAGATGTTGATAATCCAGATGGGATAGTTGTCTGTGAAGTATTAACGTAAGCAATATTTCCAAAAGAAGTTGTTCCTATTCCAGTAACCCCATCTTTTATACTATAAGAAAGTATACTAGTATCAAAATCATTTATAGCATATTTTGTTGGATAGAATAAAAGATTTCCTTCGGAACCTGAAATAGTGAAATCAAATGTTCCCATATCATAAGAAGAGTCAACTCTTCCATAATTATTGATATATCCATTTGACCCGTCATGTAGCAATGAAATTATAGAAATTTGACTTTCATCAGTGTACCGTCTATCTCTAACATACGCAAACATCTTTCTATACCTTGCATCGGAAAGTAAGAAAGTGTCAACTGTAGAATATCTCGTTATTCTTGGGTTGCTGTTAAACGATGAACTAATATCATCAATAATCAGTACTCTATTTCCAATAGATTCAAAATAATCCTGCATTTCTTTTGAATTGAGTACAATTTCAGAAGAAATTATATTGCTACCAATAACAAACGTATTTTCTGTAGCAATATCAAAGTCATTCACGCATTCTAGATCAATAACAGATATTAAATCATTAAATCCAATAAAATCTCCACTATTTTGATTTGTAGTAATTCCCGATGATCCTGTTTTATCAGAACTTTCTACAATCAGGTCACTAAACTTTTTAAAACCTGCGGTATGGTTTAAATTACTTACCGGATTGTTCCATTCTTCATATTCAACTTTAGATTTAATAGCATAAGAGAAGTATTGATAATAATCATTATCATGAATTCTTTGTATGTTATCATTTAAAAATCCAGTATTTAAATTCCATCCCTTTCTGACAATAGAAGTTGATGAAACAGAATATTCTGAATATGGTGAAATTACATCTCTAATTATTCCTTGAGTATCTGATGATAATCCTTTCAAAAGTTCATTAGATTTAAACTCTTTATCTGTACTTACTGTAACATATTCATTTTTAGAATCATAAGTTTGAATTATTCCGGAAGATGAATCTGTAAATACAGTTTCTCCAGTTAAGAATTTATTTTTAGTTAAAGATATATCAAATATTGGGAAATACTTTTCAGGAATTATCCTTCCAGATGAACGAAATTCACTAAAAGATCCTGGAAACTCTGAACCGTTTAGATAATTTGAAAGATTGTATCCAACAGTAGCTCCAATTCCACCAATGTTTGCATCTACTGCATTTATAGTGAATAATTGGTAATTATAATTTTCCGAATTATAACCTTTTCCTAAAGATCCAACTCCAACACTGATATTTTCAATTAGAACTTTATCTCCAACAACAAATGGGAATGATGAAAGTGTGCTGAATCCAACATTAAGTTCGACCGTTACATCACCACTAATACTATCATAAGAAATTGTACTAATTCCAATTCCATTTGAGTTGTTTGTTGGAATAATAATAGGATTTTTATTATTAACTCCAGTTGTATTTTTAATAATCGTCACTTCAGAATCACCCAAATCATATTCTAGTATGACATCTGAAATTACTTTATTGGAAACCGAGTCAATTGCAACGAGATCTGGGGAGACAATATAATTAACTCCCTGAGAAGATATTCCAATTCTTTCAAAAGATGAAAGAGGTATTACCTTTAAGATTTGTGGTAATTTTGCAATAGGTCTTACTGTAAAATCAGAAGAGTATTCAAAACCAATGTCTTCAATTCTAGTATCTACAATTTTACCAATAGAGTTTGAATAAGGTTCCAGAATAGCACCAGATCCAAAATCTGAGAATATTGATGATATTCCTGGTAGGAAATTATAATTTTTACCAGCACTTCTTACTTTAACTTCAGATATTGGTCCATATGCAGATGTGGAATTTGTTGTATACTTAATCGTAGAATTAGAATCTGTGTATGATGTTCTCTCTGGATAAGATGTAATATTATATTTGAATGTGGATGAAGTTACTCCAGATAAAACTTGTTCACCGGAATAAAGACTATTGGAAAGAATGATACTATTATTTCCAATAATATTTTCATTATCATATATCAATGAAAGATCTTTAAGTGGGTTATTACTATTTTGGATAGGTACTATATTGTAGAACAAATTAACTGGAACATTTTCATTTAAATTTAATTTGACATAAGCGTTTGTATTGACACCAACAGTTCCACTCTTTTCTACTTCTGGAGTTATTGATGACTTAGTAGATTTAAATTCATTTTTAAAATTCTTGTCACTATACAAATTAAAATCAAAAGCTGCATAAGATTGAGATCCATCAGTATATGATAAAGATGAGTCGGAAACATCAAAAATTACTGTTTGATTTTTATATACATCAATTTGAGGATTAACTTGAGATAAAGTTCCTGACGAAGAACTTGTAATATCAATAACTATTGGTTTTGATAATTTACTATTGTAATAACTATTAGATAATTTAATAGTATTAGAATCTACCACAACAATATAATACTCTTTATTTGTTTCAAGTCCTCCAGATGGTGTAGTTGAAGTGTGAATTACTTTATCGCCAGTTTCATACTTATGATTTTGAATTGTTATTGTATTTGAAGATGAATTTACGTTTCCGGAAGTAAAGGTCCTAGGATTTAGGACTAATTTATTTAAAACTTGATTATATCTTACAGTTAATGTAGTTGTAACACCAGAAATTACGTCAATATTAATAACATCATTTACCAATAACCCATGTGTTGATGAAGTTGAAACAGTAACAATATTTCTAGAGGCAGTTCCAGAGACAACATCTTGTAGGTTTGTTTTCAGTGAATGATAGTTTCCAGTTCCTATTCCAGTAAAGAATAGTGTATTTACAACTATCGAACTATTAATGCCCACAAAAGTTCCTGTAGAACCCAATCCAACTCTACTTGTAGATAGTCCAATTAAATCATTAGAAATTTTAGAAACATATAGTGTTTGACCTTCTGTTAATTGTACAGAAGTTACTCCATTTGTGGATATTGAGATTGGATTTCCGTTTTCCGCAGAATATATTATTTCAGTGCCTGTTTTTAATTGGTGATTTGGAAAATAAAGTGCTTTTGTTGGAATAAAAATTTGTGTTATACCAACTCCAGGGTTGGAGAATGAAATAGTAGTTCCAATTCCAACACCATAAGATGTTCCAAGTCCAAGTGACTCAATGGGATTAAAGTATAGGGTTTTATTTAAGTTAAAATTATAACTAGTCTGAATTCCAGAATCAAAAGTAAACTTTCTAGAGTCTTCATATAAAATGTCAGATGCCTTATGAGATTGTCCAGAGGTTCCTGAATATGATCTAAGAACTCTTATTCTAGAGTTATCTCGATCGATATTTAATATTTTTACTTTTTCAGAATTAATCTGGAATACATCATTCTCTCTAATAAAAGGATATGTTAGTGATCCAAAAACATTAAAATAAGTTACAATTCCAGTTGCAGAAACAACCCCAACATTATCTCTAAGTACAAAAGTATCACTTCTAACTCCAATACTATAAAAATCTCCCTGATCAAATAGAGATGTTGAGAGTCCGCCAAAAGAAACAATATCAAAATTATCAAAATTATGAGGAACTGTAGAAAATCCAATATACTGTCCTGTTGAATTATATGAAGTAAACTCAATATTTGAAACTTCATTATTTGAAACAGATACATTAGTTACGTATTTTCCAGAAATTCTTGATACTTCAGCATAAGCTCCTGATCCATCTGTACCTTCATTATTGAATGAAATAATATCAGAAACTTGGTAATTATCACCACCACTTGAAATTCCGATTGTCGTTATTCCAGATTTTGCGGTGAAATTGATTCTGGTGTTTTGTTCTTTTATTTTATTTGGATCAATGAGGTAATCATAGAAACTATTTTGATTTGTTAGATTATATGGAGAAGTGTTTCTTAACCACCCTTTCGAACCTGGATTTACAACATCTTGATTCGAATATTGATCAAAATTGTAATCTATTGGTTTTGATTTATATTCATTTCCAATGAAATATGGGAATATTGGTCTCTTATAATTTTTAAATGGTAATGCAGTTTCTACTGCTCCACTGTTAATTGTTGTAAAATATGCATAAACACCATTTGGAAACTCTGGAGTTATGCAGAATCTTCCATTATACTTATCAAGATCTCCACCACCACTAAATTCATAATCCTCAACAAATAATCCAATAGGATATGTTGTGGTTGAAGGTCTATTGGAGTTTGTTGCAATGCTATAACCAGGGATCATAGATCTTATAGATCCTCCAGTTGGAGTATCATATCCATATGGACCATAAATTGGATTTCCATCGTAAGCCCAACCAATAATTGGAGAGTGTGCGTCTGATGTTTCCTCTACGTTGTTTACAATTCTAAGATCTGGTTGATAGGTCAAAACTCCATTAACATATTTTGATGCTAATGCAATCTGTCTTAATTTTCTGGGAGAATATAAGTGAGTATACTGTAAACCATATTGATTATTAAGACCATTATCAATAACACCATCATCATCCGTAATCAGTCCAGTTTGAAGCAATCTTTCGAATAAGTTAATTGTCCAACTTTTTGGATTTGAATGTAACTCTGCTCCACTACCTGCAGCAGTAACTTTTATAGTAGTGCTTGCTGAAGAATAATCAAATCCACCATTTATTACTTTAACTTCTGTTATTTGTCCGTTGCTAATTACTGGAGTTAATAATGCACCATACCCAGACCCAGTAACGGTTAAATCCGGAACAGAATTATAACCACTTCCAGAACTGACTACAAGAACTTCTTGTATTCTTGAGTTTGAGATAATGGGAAGTAACTCAGCTCCAGATCCACTATTTAAAGTAAATAAAGGTTGTCTATTGTAATTAAGTATTTCTGAAGATCCATAAGAAATTCCACCATTTTCTAAAAATACTGAAGTTATTTCACCTCTAACTACAGGTTGCAGAACTGCATTAAAGTTTTGACCGCCAACTGTAGAAACTCCAATTATTCCAGAAACACTTACTGTAATTGGTTGGTAATTGAATGTGTGAATTCCACTTCCACTTGAAGATAGATCTACAAATTGTGCTGTTTTGTAATAGAAATCTGCATTTGTCGATCCAACCCCAACAATTGATAATCTAAAATTATCATCATCAATTTTAGTTACATAATAAGATGAATTATTGGAAAGACCTCCAACTGGAGAAGATGGAGCAGTGTAAGTAATAATTTCCCCATCATTATAACCATGATTTGGTAGATTAATTAAATTAAAAGTTGTATTAATTCCTGTAGAAGATACGATAGTTTTTCTATTTTTATATCCAGACCCACCGTTAGATACTATGATTGATCCTATTTTCTTCTTATTTTCAAAAGATTCAAATTTTTGAATTCCATTTCCGTATGATGATATAGTTACAGTATTAATTCCTAAGACAGCATCTTCAAATTTTGTATGAAGTTTTACTTTATATTGATCTATAATAGAAACATAATACGAAGAATCTGTTGTTAATCCAGATATAGCAGATTGTCCTTCTGTTCTATAAATTACTCTTTCAGAGTCTCTAAATTTATGATAGGTTGAAAATGCAATTGTATTGTTTGATAAATCTACAAGACCTGCAGAGGAAACCGCATTAAATGGAACCTCATGTCTAAAAGTTACCATATCCGCGGCAATAGATGCACCTTGCCCAGAACCACCTGATATAGTTACAATTGGAGTATCTAGGTAATCAAATCCACCGTCAATAATGTTTATCCTTTCTAAAGATCCTTCTACCGAGCAATGAGCAACACATCCACTTCCAGTGGAATCTGAAATTGTAAGAACTGGTGGGTTGATTACATCATAAGAATTGCCTGGTGATAACACATCAACACTTTCTATTGGCCCATAAAAAATAGAATTCTTTGACTTGTAATTAAGAACTTCTACACCATTAATTAAAATTCCAGTTGCGCCTGGTTTTGTTTCATTTACTTTTGAATCATCTTCTGGATTCGAAATTTTTCTAACCAGTTTTTGGGATGTTAATTTTTGGTATGAGAAATCTAGAAGTTCTAATTTATCGTTAGTGACAGTTCCTGAAAAAGTGACAAAAATTCCATTATTGATATTTGCTCTACTTCTGGAAAGTCTAATCGTGTCATTATTTACTTTTTGAACAAAATAAGTTCCTTCAGAAATTCCTATTGTATTTTGGGAATTTGAAGGTCTATAAACTACAGCATCTCCAGTATAAAAACCGTGATTTGTTGCTGTTAGTTGGTTTCCACCAAAAGTTCCAGATAGCGTTACAGATCTATCTTTAATATTTAAAGGTTGTTCAAAATAATTTGGAATCGATGGTGCAGCAACATATATTGTATTTTTAGTTACTTGAGATTCTGCATAGACATTTTGTATATTTGTTGTGTATATTGAAGTTTCTGGATAGTTTACTGAATTTGCCCTTGATATTTCTCTTCTTACCTTGTCAACTCGATTAACATCAAGTGACGATTGACCTTTTATACTAAATGACTTTTTATTGTTAACTCCAGAAACAAAAACTGTTGCCTGCACTTCAGTTCCATCTGTCTGTATAATTTTTACATTATCACCTACAGAAATATTGTTTTCATCATAGGTTGTAATAGTATATGAATTATTTGACGTATTTAATAATGTTATTGACTCTACATTATAAGTTGTTGCATTATTAAATAACCAGTTGTTCGATTTTATATCATTTAGTGATATACCAAGACTTTTAATTTTTGCAATTTGATTTTCGTCATATAAGAAAGAATTTTCAATGATATTGAAATTGGATAATACTCCAGTTATTCTTACCTTAACTAAGTTTTCAGTTCCAATTCCAGAGTATCCATATGCGTAAGTATCATATCTTAGCAATTGTCCAACATCTATTGTCTGATCAATTCCAGAGCAGTTGAAAAATTGATTATAATCTTTTGATCCATATGTAATACTGACATTGGTTCCATTTTCTAAGGTTGCTATTAAAGAACCTGTTGTTGGAAAACCAACTGTAGAGTCTACATCAATTACACTAGATCCTATCGATACCGATCTTACTACTTTAGTACTTGGATGGATAGAAAATTCTCCAGATATTGATCCACTAACACTAATATCTTTATCAAAATCATAATCTAAACTGATAATATAGTAATCTTTTCCATCTCTATTAATTTTTTGTACGTTATTGACCGATCCCGATGCCTTTTTAAAATTGTCGGATTCGTCTTGAAAAATTGTTCTATTCAATAGATCCGCAGGATCTCCAGAAATTGCCTCAACAACTAAATCTTTAGTAATTCTATATTGAGCATCTGAAGGTTTTAATAAGAAATCACTTGGTCGGATTACTTGAATTTCTTCACCATAAAGTGCCCTAAAAAGAATTTTAAAAGATTCTTCAGTTCCCTTTGATGAATAAAAATCTCTAGATTGTTTTATAAAAAGATTTTCATTTAATTCTGAATATAAAGTTCTACCTTCAAAACCTGGAGTAACTTGCCTTTTAACTTTAGTTAAAAACTCCTTAAGAAATAAAATACTTAAATTGGTTACTGTAGACCCAGAAATATGTTCCTCAGCATTTGATTGAGTAAATACAAGTTCATCTGGAGTATTTGCACCTTCATATGATGTAACTCCACTAAACCCTCTTACACAACCAGTAAAAGATGTTGTTGTTTTTCCAGTGTATGTAATAATCTCACTATCAATTTGAATTAATCCATAAGAATTTGGAAATCCTGCGGTTGATGTTACACTAATTGTTTCATCGAAAAATGAAACATCGGCATTTGTTGTGGTGGACTCTGTTAAATTTGTTAAATTGTCAATTTTAATATATTGATCAATATTTTGAATTAAATCAAGAGATGCTCCATCATACTCTTGCGAGATATAATATTGCTTGAGAAAATCTACAAAAAGTGGATAATCTTCTTTTACAAAATCGGGAACTTGATTTTGTACAACTGAACTGATTTTAATTCTTGAATCTACCATTTCTTTAATTTCTTATGATCTTACGAGGGCGCCGTTTGTGTAACTTGAAGTTGATGTATAATTTGATCCTGAAGGATCTGAACCAGATGAAATTTCGTCCGATAACATATTGATCGTACTGTTATTAATATCTAGTTGCAAATAAAGATCCTGTAATCCAATAACATCATTTGATTTTGGTATTGCAGATATTTGTATAAAAGAGTCAGATCCTATCATCTTATCTGTAGATAAAATTGTAATTGGATTAATTAATATTTCTCCTTTTTCATAATCAATAGTTCCTATTGATTTTTGCAGTATTGTTGGTTGGGAACTTGACGTTAAATTAAATAATGCTAAAGAACCCTTTCTGTATTGTGATGTTGGATCTGGAATATCTGTCAAGTAAACCGTTTCAAAAATGCCATTAACTCTAAATCCAGAAGATTTTATGTTATATCCTTCAGTGTTTTTTACATGGAAAGAATTTCCATAACATATTTCATACTGAGCAAAATCATTTGGCAATACTTTCAAATCTCTTCTGATTTGAATTTTGGTTATATTTGATGTAATAGAAGAATGACTATCATCAACAACTTTTTGGTATTTACTATACTTAAATCTTGCTCCGTACTTGTTAAGTTCAATGGAATTTGCATATTTGTTAATATTATTAGAAACTAATGATTTAACAAAATCTGCTCCAGGAGCTAAATTTGAATTATAATATACAGTAGAATCAACTTCAATATACAGGAACTTAAGATCTGTAATCTCCGGTATAATTCCTGCTACTGCATATTTTCTAAGTTCTCTTTTTAAATTATCCTTTACTGTATTTGGAACAAACGGTCCATAAAATGGTTTGATTGCAATATAAACTCTTCCAAATTGTGGAGGATCTAACTCTTCACCTCCAAATACGGAAACAGATTGTGCCTCTGGATAAATTTGTGGAATTAACGCTTCATAATCAAGTGAAGTAACTGCTCTATTTTGAGAAGCATATACTCTTGTCGCATAACTTTTAATGGACGAAACTGATTCTATTTCTTTACCACCTTCAGATGCTATATTCGTAGTGATCAAAGAAATTCCACTAGTTACAATAGCACCATTGTTATCTAATATTCTACCATTGAATACAAAAGAATTTACTCCGTTCGCAATTTCCCCATTTGTAACATTATATTGCACTTCAATATAATTTAAATTTTCGAGTTTTTCTCCAATTACACCATCACCAAAAATTAATTCATATCTTTGATCTTCAACTTCTTGAATAAAAAATACTTTAGATGTTGAGGTTACATTAAAAATATTATTTGCTAGAATAAACTTTCTAGAATTTGTACTTGTAGATGTATCCCTTACAGTAACTCTTATTGTTGAGGTATCAATATTTGCATTTTGTAAAATATATCTTTGGGGCGGTGTTGGATTATTTGAGTCAACTGTAAAGTTTGTCGTTAGATAAGTCCCTTCATAAACAACGACATTATCAAATGATGCAATTCCATTTACAACAGGAACTGTAATATCTTCTGGAATTGAAAATGTGTAACTTTCAGATCCAAATGATGATGATGTGCAGACTAATCCTTTCTGGAGAGTTAATGTGAGTGGATTCGTTGCAAATCCTGTTGTATCGACAAAAAAAGATATATTTCCCTGAGATGCTTTTCTGGATCTAGGAACATAACCAATGTTTCTTGCGAGAGAAACTACGTTTTCTCTTAAAGTCGCACTATCAATAAACACTTCATTGCTAACCATGTTAGCATTGTATGATGAAATGTAGGTATTATATGCTAAAGTATCAATTAAAACTGATAGATTAGAACCTTCAAAATCATAATCAGTAAAATTTGAATTCGATCTAAGGTAATCCTTAATCGAAGTCTTTATTTGATCGAAATCTAAATTGGTAAAATTAACTAATGCCATTATCGTGTTGGTTGTAGTGCGAATGATAACTGTTGCGGTGATACATCAATTCCAACAATATAATATGAAATGGTTACATTAAACTCACCCTCATCATAATTTGGTTCAACCTTTACATCAATAAGTTCAACTCTTGGTTCATAATTATTGATTGTATTTTCAATTTCATCTTTTAAAATAGATGCAGAAATATCATCAAGATTTTCAAACAATATTCTACTAACTCTAGAACCAAGATTTTGGTTAAAAAATCTTTCCCCAGGTTGAGTAAAAATCAAATTTCTTACAGATCGGGCAATTGCAGTTTCATTTTTTGTCGCAATGAGATCATAATTCAGGGGATTAACCTGAAAAGAAAGACTAATATCTTTAAATCCTTTACTTAGCCGTTCTACAGGCATGAAAAAACAATAAATCTATCTTATTTATTACCCAAAAAGTGGTTCTGTGCCGTATTCCCAGTCATCATAGTCATCATCATTTCTGATTTTTGAATGAAGTTCATTTTGAACATGAAAATCATGTTTTTTTGGTGTCAAATCATCATTTTCAATTTCTCT
>Ga0129333_10005751_pt1 | contig 11684 bp, 3 predicted proteins | sample CPB6_08_DNA_FD_94474 | JGI IMG/M metagenome (GOLD analysis project Ga0129333, IMG submission 94474) | Freshwater to marine salinity gradient microbial communities from Chesapeake Bay, USA - CPBay_Sum_0.6_0.8_DNA | ecosystem: Environmental > Aquatic > Marine > Coastal | place: USA: Chesapeake Bay... | reverse complement strand
TGTCCATGTTATAATTTCTCCTGACATATCTGTGCGAGTTTAATACATTATAGCAGAAAAGCAAGTTAAATTCAACTAAAAAAATATCTTGCTTATAATAAAAAAATCAGTGCCAGCGTTTATACTGGCACTGAAATTTCTAGTAATTATTATAGTTTTACCGTTTATTGTTAATACTTAATTATTTATTACATGCTATCCACAATGATATATGCAAGCTATTGTTTTAATTTCTGTTGGAGAGGAGAACGTTACCGACTCTCTAGATTTGGCTACAGTATACGTATGAAATATATTATCTGCTTGTTTCATGCCTTTTCCTCTAATAGATGATGTAGTTATAAAATCTCCAATTTCTATATTTCCTCCTTCGCCGCAAACGTTTATTTGACCCTCTCCTAAGGCATTAAACGAAATTAATCTGTGATTTTGTAATATTTCTTCATACGCGGGATTAATTTTAAAATTAGTGACTTTGGTTTCTACATTTTTTTCTATAAAGGTTGAATTACTAGTAGGATTAGTATCAGGATACATTTGTTTTCGATTTAAAGTATCGGTGTGAAAATACCCCAATGTAGTAGGTATATGATCGGTTAAATCTAAATCTTCACTAATTACTCCAACTACTGCTTTTTGATTTGGTAGACTAGACAACGAAACTTTAGTAATAGTATCACTTATACCTTTTTTTACTATAACTTCTACATCAACTATAATATCACCTAATTCAAAAAGTTCGCTATAGTCTAATAATGCGTCGTGAGATCCTGTAAAAGGCCCAACCCCACCAGCTGAAAGATAAGCAGCATGGGCTGAAGTTGCAAGTTGAATCTCAGTTGCTATTGCGCCATTACTGTGACTATATCTAAATATACCTGCTCGATCCTCATTTGCAATTGCAGCAGTAGTTTTTGATTGGTCTGACTCTGGCCAGAAAAAATTAGTTGAAAAACCAACTAGTTTATCGGTCACGCCACATATAAGTGTTTGTGCTTGATTACGATTATTTTGAGCCGTTCCACTTAAATAAGTAAAAGTTCCTGCAAAACTTGCCTCTGATAAATTAGCATTAGTAATGGCGCCCATATCGGCACTATTCGGCTTCCAAGGCATATAATAAGTATAAACCGCGTTACTTCCGTTAGCTGCACTAAAACCTGTTTTAACCTGTCTTAGATTATTACCATCATACCCCCAACTATGTGAGGCAGTTATTGCATCGGTTTCTAGATTGGTTTGAAATACATTTCTAAATTGTCCGTTAACGTTATTTGACATGCCTCTTATACCATTATAGCCGGCATATGCACTAGATCCAGCATAGGCTACCGAGGCATAATTAGTGGCATTTCTAGCTATTGCTACTATTGCTACAGTGTCAGGATTTTGGGTTTCAAAAACTCCAACTGCTGGTATCGCGTTATTAGGGTTATCATTTAGATAAACGTTCGTTCCTGCACCAAGTGAAAATGTGTTGTTATTAACTATTGTTGCTGTACCTGTTTTAATACTGTCAACAGAAATTGAACCAGTTGCAATTTTTGCTCCATCAATAACAGTTTGACCGTCTTGAGTTTTAGTATAACTGGAAAACGTTACTATACCTGTAAATCCTAGTGCTTGTTGAACTGTAAATGTTGGTACACCTGTATTTGTATTAGGCCCAGTTTCTATAGCTGTATAGCTGGCTGCCCAATAAGTTTTTGGTTGTGTACCCGCTTCAAATTTAGGTGCATTTATACTCCAACCACTATTACCCAAACCTTCTATTTTAGCATTAGAAAAGTTATAGGATGCTGTATCGGGTGGATTACTAGGCTGACCGTTTTGGGCAGTTAGATAATATACATAACCACTAGCTACTCTTCTACCTGTATCCCCCTCTTTACCATTTTCTACTACTGCAAAAAATACCTGAGATGTAGCTGTTGGTAAAGTATCACTAGAATTTTTGAAACCTTCAACAATAACTGATATAGGACCAAGACCAGTGGCACTAACAGTATTAGTAGACGATGTTGAGTTTATATCGCCAAGAGTTCCATATCCAGCTATTGACCACCGGTATTTTTGAGCACTAAAATTATTAGTTGCAGTTATAGTAGGGTTTGCAGGGCTAAACGAACTTGCTCCTGTTTTTATAAAATTTATAGATAGTGGGCTTAAAAATACTGCAGGTACGCTAACGCCTGGTAAGCCTTGTGCCGTTTGACTAATTGGTGTTATTTCTTCGTCTAACAAATTGTTACTTGCATCATAGACACTTGCTTTAACAGCTGTAATATTAACAGTAGTAGGTATAGCCCAGGCATAGCCTCCTGAAGTACCTAAACTACTTATAGAACTATTATAGTCGTTTGAAACTGAAAATACGCTTCCTGCCGTATCCGTAGCATAAGCAATAGTAAGTTTAGCTACACCACTTGTGCTAAGACTAGGAGCGTTTTTGCCCTCTGATATATAAAGTCTATAAGTTATATTATTAGGAGTATAAATAATAGGATTAGTAGACTTAGCTACTATACCTGGTGTAGGAACTAATCGAAAAATTCTTGGATCACTAGTAGGTGTGAGTGTAACATCGGTACTTATAGTAGTAGTTGTATTATTTGTAGCGCGTACATATGCAGTTATTCTATAAACAGTTACTGTATTGATAGTGCCCGCCCAATCAGCTAATGTTGCTACATTAGTTAATTCGCCTGATATAGATCCAATAGTTAAAGAATTTCCACTAACACGTGAAATGTATAAATTATATGTACCGCGATTATTAACATAATCACCAGGAAAATCATTACTATAAGCTTTATAAACTAATAGCTGGCCATTTTGATAAACTGTTATAGTTCCTCCGCTACCGGTCCAAACTGTGCCGCCTGTAATAGGCACTAGATGTACATCATTACTATAATTAATAAATATGCTGCCTGTTCCATTTATACCTGGCAGGCCTGGTAGACCATTTGCTCCGTCACTAACTACTAATATTTCTGCAGTATCTACTGCGCTGCCCCCACTGCTACTTTCATATAATTTTGCTACTACTTTTTTTGTTGTTGCAACTGCAGCTGTAGTTATACCACTAGCAGTTACTTGCTGTCGATTACCCTCGCTGCCGCTATCATTGGTAAGAGTTATATATCCAAAATTATTTGTAACTGTGCTACCGTCTATTTTTTGAGCATTAATTGTTGCTTGAGTTATTGTACTAGTATTTGGATTAACAACAATAGTTTGTGCATTAGTTATCCTATATATTGCCGTTCTTCTAACCTTAGTAAATGTTTGGGCCGCAAGTATTCCAGATGTTATAGCTTTTCCTGTCGCTTTTGCTTGTATAGTATAAGTAACTTTTCCTGTTTCACTACTACTCATGCCTGTATGATCAGGTATTGTGGCATATGCCTTTCCACTAGCTGCAGCTGGTATAGTACCTGCTGGAGTTATATTATCACCAGTTATACTAGTAATTTTCCATTTATTATCTGTTAAGGTCTCTCCGGAACTAATATACTCCATTAATTGCGTATTACTATACACATTTATATCAGTGCCGCTATACAACATATTTGGATTGGCACCTGCAGAATCAACAGGTATATAATGTGTATCGTTAATTACATCTACTGTGATAGTAGTTGCATCTAAACCATCTTGAATAATTGCAATGTTAGCTTCGTCCAATACTTCTGTGCTACTAGTATCGCTATATAGTTTAACATTTACACTAGTATAATTACTATTAGCGGATGGACTAATAGTAACTGGTGAGGTTGCTTTAGCAGAAACCGAGCCTCCAGGCAACAGCTGATAGCTAACTGCTCCATAATTATTAGTAACAGCAGTACCTTCTATTTTTTGACCGCTTACAGTAGTGCTAGTAAAACTACCTGTATTAGTTCTAGTAATAGATCCAACACCTATGATTCTAAAAATACTTGATCTAATAACTCTTGTAAATGTTTGGCTAGCTAACAAATCTACTAAAACACCTTTTAGGCTTAGAGCTCTTATAGTATAACTAATACGAGCTGTAGCAGCTAACATAGCACTATGGTCATTAACTTGAGCGTTCTTTCCGGATACAACTATCGAGCCTGGTGTTATATTAGTACCTGCTGCACTTGTAATTGTCCAAGTACCTGCTATTGTTGGAGGATTATTAGTAACATATTGTAAAAGAAAATTATTATCAAAAGCCTGAATTATAGTTCTACTAAAAAGATAATTGCCGGTACCTCCCTCAGTATCAAAGGGAATTTGATGAGTATCATTCTCTACATCAACTATAATAGTACTGGCGTTAGTACCGTCTGTACCAATAACATCAACTTCTGTGTCTAGTAGTGCACCATCTGTATTTCCAGCACCACGTTTAAACAATGAATACTTTAAATATTTGTTAGTTTTACCTATACTACTAGTTGTAAGAGTTCTAGTAGTTACCAGCTCATCTGTTGATGCACCTAAGGTAGTCCAAGATGAACCAGTTTGGCTAACTTCTAACCTTATTTTTGTCTCACTTCCACTATAAGTTTCTCTAACATTGTTGCCAATTGTACGATATGTAGTAAAAGTAATAGATTCTGGACTAAAAGATTCAGTATTTGGATTATAAACTAACTCACTGCTTGCTTCTAGGCTGAAAACTGTTGCTGGTTGCCCGTCTGGCCCTTCTTTATTTTTACTTATTGTAAATTCACTAGTATAATTAACAGATAAATAACTAACCGTTACTGTTAATTTACCATTATCATTAGTTAAGTTACTAACCGCTAAACTTAATGTGTTAATTTGTGGTGACGTAGGTATACTAGTTGTAGTTGTTAGATTATCCTCTAAAACACCATTTTTAGTATAACTAAATGTTATTCCACTACTAGGAGTAATTGTTATACTATCTATATATGGAAGTACATTTATTACGCCAACTTTCATGCTTACACTAGTAGTTGCTAAAGTATAGTCTCCATCCGTACCATCTTGTTTAGTTGCAACATTGATATTGTCATTACTAAGGTCTAATTCGGCAAATACTGTTCCGTCTTTTGATTTTGCTAAAGAGAATACTTTTGGTAATGATACTGAGCCTTTTGTAGCAGTTACAGTACTTGTAGCTCCATCAATATTATCTACTAAATTAGTAGCAGTTAAAATATATTTATTTATGCCTTTTGCTAGTCCGCCTATTATTCCTGCAACGGGCGTAGTGCCACCTAGTACTTTATATACTAAACTTTTTTCACTAGCATTTATACTTTGAATAGTTACGCTGGTTGGAGTTCCACCATATAGTCTTCCATCATTATTCTCTATTGCACTTATATCTATAGTATTAGTACCACTAGTAGGTGATAGTCCACTTACACTGCTTAAATTTGTAATAGTAGCTGTCCAGCCTCCGCTAATTGGAGTAATGTTACTAATTGTACCGGTAGTGCTAATTTTTTGAGGCTGTACTAATTGAGTAGTTAAGCCTACATCATCGACCTTGCTAATAACCCAATTCATTGTTTCATTAATAGCGCCGCGATGAACATCACCTAGAGTAAACGCTTGACTGTAGCTAGCAACGGTTCCTAGGGTGCTGGCTTGTACTATATGACTTTCATTGTACATTTGATGTACAACGGCATCACTACCATTATCAATACGATTAATTGTTACAGAGTCTGAAAATGTTTGGTTTAAATTACTTAAAACTACTGAGGCCGTTATTGTTACATAACGAATACTTAATCTATCTTGAACGCCGCTTATTGTATTAAAATTTTGTGCTGTTAATGTTCTTGTATTTCCAGTGCCTTCAAGAGTTACATTGCCTAAAAGAACATTAGATGCATTATAAGCATTTGCTGTAAAAGATACTGCTCCGGCACCACTTAGATTCTGTGTAGTTGCAGTAATAACTATTGACTCTGGTGTTGCTGCATCTAAAGAACTATCGTTCTCAAAAGTAAAAGTTGTATATTTATACTCTAGTTTTACTAATCGTGCATCAATACCTGCGTCACCTTTTGGACCGACAGTAGAAGTAAAATCCCAGCCTCGAACAGTACCTGCATATATAAATTCATAGGTAGTATTCATTACATCTAAATTAATATCGCTGGCTTCTCCTTGCTGAAGCTCATTTACTATTAAAGATCCATTTCTACCAATTATTACATTATTTTGACTAAAATCCCAACCATCTGTAATAGTTACACTGTCACCTACACTAGGATTAGCTGGTAGTGTTATAGTAAATGACCCTTGACTAGTATTTGCAATAATTCTGTCTCCTGGCGCAGCAAGGTAATTACTATCTACAACTATCCAGGGGCTTAAATTTCCGTCTTCGGCCTGAGCTACTACAGGCATATCTGATATATCTACAGGATTTGTATCACTTTGCAGTTTATATAACTTAACTAAAATACTTATTGCATTATAACTTGAGCTAGGTGAAATAGCTAGACTTGTTTGAGTTTTTGCTGTTTCTTCGGTTAACGTACCGTTAGATAGCTTTAATTGATAACTTAACCAGCCGTTAAATACTTCGCTGACTCCGCCTTCTATTTTTTGTGCAGTAGCTGTAATAGAACTATATGTGTTATTATTAAATCTAACGATGGCTCCTGTACCAACTATTCTATAAATAGCAGTTGCATTACTAACTTTAACAAAGGTTTGTCCTGCAACTATACCAGTTACCTCTATTCCTCTGTAAGTTTTAGCACTAATAGTGTAATCTATTTTAGCTGTATTAGCTGTTAAATTACTGTGATCTGCTACTTCGGCCCATTTTGTTGGTGGTGATGTAATTCGTTCAGGTATAGCAGAAGCTGTAATACCAGTACCAACTGCACTAATAATTTTCCATTGGCCGGAATTTAAAGTAGAGTTTGAATTAACGTACTGTAATTCTTGATTACTATCAAATGCCTGTATTTTTGTGCCACTATGCAGGTATAGTCCTACATTATCAGTAGTAAAAGGTATTTGATGTGAATCATTTTCTACATCTACTATTATGGTAGAAGCATCTTTAACGACACTAATCCGTTGAGTACTTAATTGTGTACCAAGTGTACCATTAACTGTTTTATATTCAATTTCGAATTCTACAGTAGTTTGCAGAACTTCCGGAGGAAGCTGTACATTAGACCAATCTTCAAAAATTAAATCTGTGCTATTTCTAACTGTAAATTTAGTCGACCAATTACTAGTTGGGGTAAAATCTGTAACTGTTAAACTAGTATCAAATTTAATTGATTTTATATAGTATTGGCCGGCATCTAAAGTTTGGGTTACGCTTAGTTTTTTATTTATATTATTCCAACTATAGGTAGCTCCAGTTATTTTTGCTGTAAATATTTGACTGCCTTGTTGCACTGCAAAATAAGTACCAGTTGCTAAATAACTACTAATTTCTCCGGTTGAGGTGCGAGTAAGAGTATGACTTTTATTATCATTAAATACAATTATACCGTCAGTGCCTTCTTCATACACCTGTATATCATCTTCATCTACTAATTTAGTTTTTGCAATATCACTGAATAATTGTACTCGATAATAACTAGCTGTAGCATCGAGAGATGATACAGTAACTACCCCATTATTTACCGTATAATCAGTATCTATAGTAAGTAGCGTAGAATCTTTATATACCTTAAATGCACCAGCTGTATAATTAGCTATAGTGCCACCAACAGATTGTTTTGCTGTCCAAGTAATACTAGTGGTATTTAGTGTACCGTCTTTTTGTTTTATTAATAGTTTTGGGTTATTTATTAACCAATAGGCTGATCCAGACTGACCATCAAATGCCGCATTAATAGTTAAACCTTTTGTTAGAGTAGTAATTGCTCCACCGACAAATGTTATAGCTGCTGTAAAAATTATTTCAGCACTAAGAAAAGTATCTGGTTGAAATACTGTTGTATTTCGTGCAATACTGACATCGCCATTAGGTGAAATGGTAATTGCACTATCATCTATTCCAGCAACTGATGATTTAGTAAAAATTATGCTACTAATATTATTAGCAGCCATACTATTTATATTCGCAGAATTTGTAATACTTGGATCAATCGCGGTAGTGCCTCTAACTACTATTAATTTAGTAGTTAGTGGTGTTCCGCTATTTCTTATAGTAGAATCTGAAGTATTACCACTAAATGAAACAGTTTGATTATCATTTAATATACCTAATGCAACTGCATCACTACCTTCTTGCAAATAATATACGGTATAGGTATCACTAACCTCAAATACAGGATCTATTGAAGGAGTTGTTACTTTTACACGAATAGTTTTTGTGCTTGGAGTAGAGGAACTATTAAATAATGAACTACTAACAGTTAATTCATTTAATTGGCTTAGATTTCTTGTATAGTAGTTAGAGGGACTGTCACTTTCTGTTGCTGTTGAGCTTGAAAAAGTTATTTCTGTGTCGGTGGCTCCTACTTCATACCATCTATAAACTGGCGCATTAATATTTGTAACGGTTGCACTTAATACTACTTGATTGGGGTACTTTTCACCTGTATTAGCTGTTTTAACAAATGCTATTCCAGTACTATTTAATTCAACTATAGAGGCACTAGCTCCTGGTCTGCGTTTGCTTACATTTAATATTTTATCAATAGTTATTATTCTAGCACTATTTAGTGGATCAGTATAGGTTGCTCTAAGAGTAACTGTACCAACTAAATCTGTGATACTACTAATAGTATATTTACCTTTATTTGAGTTACCGTTTGTACTGACTATAGTTGCGGCAACTCCTCCGGTTTGACTACCCGATAGAATACTGTACTGAACATGGTTACTAGTAGTAATATTTTGACTATATCTATATACAACAAATGTTCCGGTATAGGTATTAGGGAATGGGCTTGGTAAATCGCCATCACTATTAGTTTCAATCTCAATAGGGTCTCTTGTTAGCCATCCTTGAATTTCTAGAGAAATATCTAGTGTTGTACCGATAAATTCGTCTGAACCGGCTACAATTTGTTCTGGATCTAATTTACTAGTAATAGCATAACGAATATAATATGTTTCATTATCTGCTAAATATTCTAAACTAGGTGTACTACTAGTAGATACATTAATTTTATCTATAATAATATTATTTTGAAAAGTACCACTGTAAGCTAACCCTATTTTTGCTGACTCTGCAGAAGAAGTATCAATAGAAAATCCGCTAGTTTTTCCAATCCAAATATAAATTTTATCTACATCTGTACGAAGTGAATCATCTTGTAATTGCTGTGTACCACTAGTGCTAATATCATCAATATAATAGGCATTAGCTGGTGGAGTAAAATATAAATTTAATGATTTGTAGCCACTATTAACTATTAATGACATATTATATCCTTATACGCTTATGGTCTTAATTCGTATACTACCAAGTATACTTTTAGCACTAATATTGCCCAGTGAGTCGGTGGATCTACAAGCTATTTGATAATTGATTCCGATGGGACTTATTCTTTTTATAGGTGTGTTTGGTAATTGTAACAGATTGAATCTGGCTATATCAAGCGTACTTACCTTTAACATATTATCAACATCCAAGGACTGATTCCACCAATCTGTAGAACTAGTACCTGTTGTTTCTCCTGTTCTCCATAATTTTACAGTATAACTGCCTACATATTTTGGAACATCTTCTGCTAATACTAATTTAACTACTATATCTGTACCTTCTAATGTAATGGAAAGGTCATTAGCATTATATATATCCGATAACAATCTAGGGTAAATATTTTGAATAAATAAATCTCTGGAATTTAGTGCTGACATTATACTAATACTCCGATTTCTGCAAAGCCTGTTAACCAGTCTCTATTTATTGAATAAACTATGCCAGCTTTACCAGACAATAAACCAAATCTATTAGATTTAAGTAACACTGTCTCACCTAACTGTAAAAATAATAAATGTGGTAGATATGTAGCAGTTACTAAATATCTGGGTGTTTTCCAAAAGTCTAATCTCTTCGCAGCCTCTGCTTCGGCCTCAGATTTAATTATTAGATGAGTTATTTCTTCTTGTACCTCTCCGGTATCCTTATATAAACTTTCTATAGAAGTATCTTTTGATTCAATATACCAATACTCATCTCTAAATATATTTGCATGATCAGGATTAAGTGCAAGCGCTAGATCTGATGTTTGTTGTGTATAATTTTTACAATAAGCTAATTTTATACCTGATTTTACAGCAAAACTTTGTGTAATTTGTAATGTTCCTTCGATCATAAGGCTATCATTTAATTCTTCGGCACCAGCGGTACTTGTAGGCATTTTTAGCTCTACTAGTTTTAATTTTCCGGCACTAACTTGTCCGGTACCAGTATCTATAGTAGTAGTACTATAATATATACCACAATTTATGCTTTTAGCTAATTGTGCACAAATATCTAAAATATTGACTCTTTCTGTTACATATATGCCTGCTTTGTAATTAGCTCTATCTGTACTAATATTTGTAAAATCTATATCACTATCTGTTAGGGTATTTTTACCGTAATTTTTTACTATATGTTTAATTAAATTAGGGACGGTGCAATCCCCTGGAGAAAAGCTTCTAGCACTGCAAGTAACTGCTCCAAATACATTATTTTTAACCATAAATTCACCGTAGGTACTTCTTGTAGTTAATACCTCTATTGGTGCTGCTTTATCACGTACTTCAATAATATCATCTAAATATGGTGTGGTAATACCATCAGTTATTTTATAAACTGGGCCGCCTGTCCCTTTTACATAACTAATTGTAATATCTTTGCCAGTAATTGGTAAATATGGTATTGTAGCTATTACTAAAGTAGTAATAGTTCCTGGACGTGGACGCGTTCCACCTGTTGCCTTATATAATATACTATTATTATCTAATATATCTGTAACTACACAGGATGTAGGAGTACCGCCTAATGTTCCTCCTCCATCAGTAGCTGTTATCAGCTGACCTATAGCTATTCCGGCTGTACTTGCTAGTCTAGTAATAGTACCAGTCCATGGACCGGTATCATAGTTTATACCTGTATCAACAACTATTGGACTTAAATTAAATACTTCTCCAAATAGTACTGGCAGTAGTTTTTCTTCTTGACTACTTTTAATAGTATAATCGCCTGATAAATTTTTTGTAGTTTTAGTGGTTAAAGTTTCATTAAGTTGTTCACTTTTATCTACAATGGTTAGTTGCAGTGTAGATTCTCCACTGGATACTAAATTATCAACTAATCCACTAAATATAAGAATAAAATCTGTTTTAGACCAACTAGGATCACCTAAATATAGGTTTATAGGTCTACGTTTCCATATGTAATTCAAGTAGTGGTCATAAGTTCCGCCAGTATTTTCAATGTCAAGGGTGCCATAGTTAATAGATATATTTAAATCTGCTGATAGTGATTCGCTAAAAGATATACCTCCTATAATATTAGGTATATATTCATTGGCTCCATCATAGTAACTACGAGTTGATAGTCTTAGCGTTTGTTCGCCACCACTGTAGTAACCTACGTCTGCTAACACACATTTTAAATGACTGGAACTATCTAACCAACTTTTTACTTGATCTATTGATTTAGGCACTTCTTATCTCCTACCAGCTTTCTAAACTTAGCTGACTTGTATATAATCCAAATACGTCATATTGCACATTTAAATCGCTGT
>Ga0129333_10005750_pt1 | contig 11684 bp, 16 predicted proteins | sample CPB6_08_DNA_FD_94474 | JGI IMG/M metagenome (GOLD analysis project Ga0129333, IMG submission 94474) | Freshwater to marine salinity gradient microbial communities from Chesapeake Bay, USA - CPBay_Sum_0.6_0.8_DNA | ecosystem: Environmental > Aquatic > Marine > Coastal | place: USA: Chesapeake... | reverse complement strand
CTACGATATTTTGTGTCAACTCAACCAATCTTTCAATTTCCTTAGTTACTCTTTTTGCTTCTTCTTGATTAACTGGTCTTTCTCCATTTAACATTTCAGAAATAACTTTAGCTCTTTTACTAATTGCTTCTAAGTTCTCTTGAGCTCTCATTTTGTATTCAGGTTTCATAAAAACTATTTGTTTATTTGTTATAATAAATATTGATTAAATAAAAAAAGGGTGGATTTTGATACCCACCCTTTTGTATTTTATAGGATTAACCTATCGAAATTGTTCTTTTCTTAGGTTGTTCCTTTTCTCTTTTTGGTACTGTTAGTTCCAACACACCATCTTCAAACTTAGCTTTTAACTTATCTAAATTAAAGATATTGTTATCAGCTGTGAAAGTTCTTTGGAATGAAGAACGTTTTACCTCTCTACGAAGATAAGTACCACCTTCTTTTTCCTCTACTCTAGAGTTCTTTTCACCTTTCAATGTGATGATATTATCTTCCACATCAATAGTGATTTGGTCTTTACTTAGACCAGGAATTTCGGCGATAATTTCAATTCTATCGGCAAAATCTACAATATCACATTTTGGATATGCGTTTTGACTGAAAGGGTGAACACCTAATTCTTTGTGAAACTCTGGAAAACTTTCTGAGAATACTCTATCTAAAAGAGTATCGAATGGAGCGAAAAACTCATCCCTATTAAATACTGCTGGTGCCATAGGGAAAGCACGTTGAATTTGATTTTTCATTTTTTTACCTTTTTTAAGCGTTAAATCTAAATCCTCTTTTGAGCGATTTAGGGTTGATATGCCGGCCGGGCTCTATCGGTTTATAAATATAATGTTGTTTAAAAAACCAACACTAAATTATGCATTTTGTCTTTCAATAATTGTACTCATATGGTCAGCCCAATGTAGAATATACTGAATCTTTGAACGAAGATATTTTGATGTATCATATACTTTGTAATACTTTTCATTATCTTCATCATACAACCCATCGGTAAGTTTAATACCAAAGTATTCGTTTTCATTGTACTGAATACCGTAGTGATTAAGTGTAAAAAAAGTTCTATCGGTAATAGTCATAAACGGAATGTTTTCATTCCTTTTATACAATTCTCCTCTGTTTTCAATATGCCATTTAGATTCATTAGGTACATAATGAAGTTCATCTTTAATACCTAACTTACCCAAATCATGATGGAAAGCAGCAAATAATAATTCTTCATCAGTAAAATCAATTGTACCACCCGCTTCTTCATATATTTTTTTCATACGAATTGCGTTTTTACACACATTGAAAATGTGGTCAATATATCCACCTTCATATGCATTGTGATAATTTAAGTTACCACTAGCTGGTGAAATTATTAGATTAGCACCCAATTCTTCGATTGAGTACATGTGAAGTAATTTTTCAAGTCTTTCGCCTGAAAAATACTTTTTGAGAAGTGCTATGAATTTATCATAGTTCTCTTGCAGTTGTTGTTCGCTGTAATTTTTCATAAGTTGTTGTTCGCTGTAATTTTTTATAATACAAATATACTAATTTATTCTTTAATTTCCAAATTTTCTTCAATATCCTCTCCACAAAGAGCTGAATAAAGAATGTCTAATTCTTCTTCACTACTACAAAATCCCAAACCATCCATATCCATAATTTCTACAAAAAATTGTCCAGGCTTTAATCCAATCTCTTTAAGAAGTAATTGTTCATCCGTTGCAGATGAAACTAACATAGGTGCAAATTCATCTTCTCTATATTTTGGAATAGGCAATACCCAATAATAATGTCCATCTTCATCATTGCCATCCTCATCCATTCCATCACCCGCTTCTACTTTTTTCCAACCCTGTCTTACAAAGGTTTCTTCGGTTATAGGGTTCATAGGTAATTTAATTTCTTTCTTTCTCATTCTAAAACTATTTTTGTAAATAAGGTTTTATTTGAAGGATAATGATATGCCTTTAAAATAAGCGTATCACCAATCATTTCTCTAATTGGGGCAATAACGGTATTAATTTCTCCGTTTTTACCACTATAAGAACAACAATTAGTTGTAGGTACTAATTCATCTTTATTGGCAATCAACGGCGGTAGTTGAACTATTGTGTATTGACCTGTAAAATAGTTTACATAAACCTGCGTAATAGTTGCTGTTGTATCGCCTTGTCTTAACCACCAATATAAGTTACTTTCAAAACTTACTTTTTCGTTTGGATAAGGTTCTTTACCATTCACTAAAATTTTACCAACAACTCTATGTGATTGAGAACTACCAACCGTTGTTATTCGTAAATGATATAATCCATTTTGGTCTTTTGGTAAACTACGCAAACCATTTTGAGTAAGTACCGAATCAATTGAGAATGTATATTCTTTAATTGGTTCTGGTAGTTCTGTTTTCTGACACGCTATAAATAATAGACAAACAATAGGGGTTAAAAGTTTTTTCATTATAAAAGTTTTTTAAGTATAGAATCCCAAGTTGGGTATTCGTTCCAAGTTTCAGTTTCATAAGCCCATCCAAATCGAAGAAGTTCACCTTTGAATTGTCCGGCACCATTTGCAGTTCTATCATCAATAAGATAATCACCAATCAACATTCCTTTAAGGTGGGTAATTGCCATCTTCTTATGGAACAAACGGCCAAAGTGTTCTTCAATCCAAAATCTTTTATCCATAGCACTCATTGGGTTACCCCAAGGTGCTGCGGTGGCGATATACAATTCGTACTTTCCACTCTCTGCCAACTTTTTAACTGCCTCAACAGCTCCTTCAATTGGTGGTGGGTTTCTAAATATTCCCGGTATGTGGTCATATCTACCTTTGTAAATTTCTTTTAGGAACTGATTGTTGGATATTGTTTCTTTAACGTGTCCATTAAAGTCTACCAATACACCATCCATATCAATCCACACAATTTTTTTCTCATTCATTTTATTTTGTATTAAGGGTTGGTTTATATTTTTTAACTAATTCCATTTCTCTAAGGTGAGCTTTTTCTTTACCTCTAACTACATCTAATACACTTATTTCGTAAACTAATTCTAAGTCATCAATGTAATTGAACATATCTAAGTACAACCACCAATCCCAATTTTCTTTACGAGCTCTACTGAAATGTTTTTGTAAACGTACTTTAGCGGATTTAAGGAAAGCCCTACCTTTAGAAGCGGTGATACCAATGTATTGATTTCCGTTCATACAATTGGTAATAAGGTAGATAACGTGATTACGGTCAGACCTCTTTTTTCTATTAACTTTTATACTCATATCTTAACTTTTCTTACATAGTAAAGATACGAAAAATATGGCAATTTTCCAAATAAAAAAGGGGAAATAACGTGTTGAAAATCAACAAGTTACGTCCCCTTTTATAAGTCATTGAAAATCAATAAGTTATAATTTCCTCATTTTCAATGGGTTCTTCATCAGGAAATGGTTTAAAATTAAAGTCTAATTCATAGGGGTTATTTTCACCTAAAATTATTTGTTCTTCTAATTCATACCTTTCAAGTACTCTTTTAACAATACCAGAACGAATACAATCTTCTCGTGTGAATTCAATCTGATAAACTCCTTTTAATTTACCTAATCGTTTCCACACATCAAAGAATCCACTTTTTGTGTAAGCAGGTGAACCATTAGTTCGATACTTATCACATTGAGAAAGGTCACCTTCAATAATCAATTTAGTATCATCTGAAATACGAGTGATTAAAGTTTTTAATTGATGTGGTGAAGCGTTTTGTGCTTCATCTAAAATTACATAACTCTTTTCAAAGTTTATACCTCTAAGAAAGTTTAATACTCTGAATTCAATCTTACCTTGGTCAATTAACTTTTTCGTTTCAACAGATCCGATTATTTTATGCATTATAAATAAAGATGATTCATTGTGTACTGCTATCTTCTCCATTAAATCACCAGGCAAATGCCCTAACTTATCTTCATTACCAACATCAACAGTTGGATTTATTATAATTAATTTTTCAATATGTGATAAACGATGTAATAATAACTCTAAACCTTTTTGTATTGATATATACGTTTTTCCTGCTCCCGCTAAAGCATGTCCCATTATGATATTGTGGTTGGGATGCTCAATTGCTTTGTAAAATCTTTTTTGATTATATGTTTTAAATTTAATTTTCTTTATAACTTTTGGATAAGATAACTTATACTCTTTTACTACCTCTTTTGGAACTTCTTCCTCAATTTTTTTCCTAGCCATACTGATGAACGTTTTACAGGTTAATAACTGTAACTTTAGCTTTAGGTTTGCCTCTAGCTTTCTTTAATTTTAAAAGTTTAATATAAGAATGTATTTCACTACACATTTCATATTTTTCCAAATGGACACAAAGATTTAATAAAGCATCTAATGCAATGATATAATCTTTCTGATATATTTTTGAAACTATATCAGAATCTTTAAACCTAAATAAAATGATGTGGGATTTTTTGGATTTTATTGCCTGTGTTAATCGCTGAAAAGTTTGGTGGAGAAGTGAATCACCATATTCTTTTAAGTACTTATTAATAGAGGGATTAGAACTATTAAGGTACTTTTGCCATTTAACATTTGGATTAACCATCGGCAACCTTTTTATTTCCTATAAATATAACCCAATTACTTATTGAATATTTTCTCGTGTTGCAGCATCTCTTACAACGAAATCTTGGTCTTTATTAAAGTCTATAAATCCAATATCGGTTCTACCACCGCCTCCGCCACCTCCACTAACTGGAGTTGGATTTTGTTGAGAACCATCATTACAAGGTGCTAATTGTGTTCTTTGGAATAAATTAAATTGTCCACCCCAAGAATCTTCTTCAGCGCATATCTCTCTAATATATCCGTATTTATCAACATTTATTGTTTGTGTTTGCCCAAACTGGTCTCTATAAGTCATAAAACTTTGTTCTAATGTTGCTGGTATTGATAGACGTATAATTTCGTATGTATAATATCGTTTAGTTCCGGATGGAGAATTTGAAGGTTGGTCTGATTGTACAGGTTCATCTGATTGAACTTTATCACCGGTTTTAAATACAGATAATTTTTCAGCGGGAATAACATTACCCGTTTCAATTTCCTCAAAAGTTGGTTTGGATAACATCCAATCTATATACTTTACAAGATAAATACAATCAATAAACTTACCATCAATTTCAATAATATCTGATTCATCTTTTGCTTCAATAACCTTATCTAAAACAATTTTAACATCATCATCAACTCTATTTGGGTTTATTCTAAAGCGGGGTTTTGATAAACCAAAAGTATTTGCTGAAGAAGTATTTTTATCTAATTCACTTTTTTGTAATTTTAATTCGGAAATTCTTGCAGATATTTTTTGTTTAACTTCGGTTTTTTCTCTTTCTAAAAAGACAGGTCTTGGTTTATCTACCTGAAATGTTTCACCATCAATAGTTATCCCTCGCCTTCTTCTAGCAGGATTGAATAGACCTCTATTAGCACCAGTAGCAAATTCATTATCTAGATTCAATAATCCTTGTTCCAATCTTTCAATTTTTTGGGTAATTGCTGTTAATTCCTCCGGTGATTGTATTGCTGTTGATTCGATTGTATCATTCACTAATCCACTATCTTTGTATAAGACAAAATTATTTCTTATAAAAGAAACACCTAATTTAGTTTCAGCATCTCGTAAAGTATCAAGAGAAGAAATGATATCACTCAGGTATATTTTTATAATTGAACTTTGTTCAAATGAATAATTTAAAAAATAAGGGTTTGATTCAATTTTAGAAGCTTCTAAATCTCTGGAGTAAAATTCCGATGTGTAATATTTGGGAGATGAATCTTGCTGATTTTTATAAATTGCGATAATACTTCTAAACTTAGTATCATCAACAACTTTAATACCATCCAATGAAGGAACTCTAAAGTCAATCTTATTGACGTTTGGATATTTCCCCAATAAACTGATAGCATTATTTGATGTAGTATAATTTACAGTTTGTGGATATGTATTTGCTAAATTTGGGAGCCTATTATATTTCATATAGATAAATATATCTACTGAAAATTCCTCTACTTAGCCCACTTTCCTCTTTGTACTAATTGTGCAATAATTCCATAAACTGAAAGGTCTTGGTATGTATCCTGAACAGATTCACCAACTTCATCAGGCTGACCTAATACTACTAATTGTTTTAATCTTTGTACTTTATCATTAATTCTAAACCAAAGACCTGTAAGGGATAATTTAACATCCTCTTTCGTTTGAAGTGAAGTACCCACCGATATATTACCTGGTCCATAGTTCCTTTGTTTCTTACAAAAGGTTTCATACATTTCAACCTGGATTTTCTTAAATTCATCCATCATTTCAGGATAAACTCTTTCACAATATTCGATTGCGGATTCTTCTTTCATAACACTTTACTTTTTGGTGAAATACAAATATATGAATATTTCCTGATATTTCCAAGCAAAACAAACTTTATTTCAAAAATGAAAAAATTTTTCCAAATTTCTTTACGTTTGGAATTTTTTGACAATAGTTATTGACACTAGACTACTTAACCAGGAAACAAGGAAGCAATATAAATAAAGACTTTAACTAGGAACTTGGAATAGCTTAGAGGTCAGAAAAACTCCCATCCTCATTTTTTATAGAAATTTTGTAAATACGGCCTGTTGGGTCAGAACTTTGTAATTCATCTCTTTTAGATTCAGCATCTGATAAGTTATCAAATTCATCCAAAGAATCATTTGCATTTAATTTTAAAACCCAAACTTGTCTTTTAGCCCAATTAGGGTCACCTTGATTTGAATCAATAGGTATAAGTTGTTTATGTATGACGTATGACATTATTTAATTAATTGTTTGAATAATATTTTTTTAACCCAACCACTCTTTAGACCTACCCATTGATAATATTGATATTTCCATCTTTGGTTTAAAAAAGAAAAAGAAATGAATCCAAACACCAATAAAATTAAATTGAATAACTTTGATATGGTGATTGGAGTCCACATATTATCTCCAACCCTCTTTTGTATGTCTATATGAAGGTTTCATTAGACATAAATATAATATAGAATTAGATTCCCAATTCTTTCAACCTTAGTAATTCGGTTTGTATAGGTTTATTGAAAGGATTCCATTTTATATTATCCAGCAACCAATTACGATACCATACCGGTATTTTACGAACTTCTTTATCTTTGTATTTTCCAAATGTCATTTTAACAACAGGACCTTGCGCAGCAATATCGTGCGGATTAGGTTGTCCTTGTTTGTGCAACCCAATTTCATGAAGTGGAATACCTGTTAATAACTTTTTACCCTCACCATATAATTTCCACATAGGAACTTCATAATCAAACCATAAATCTTCTACTTTACCGAACTTAGGTACACTCCCCACGAAATCAATTACAAGCCCATTCTGCTTCTCAGGATGGATACGGGTTACTCTACCAACAAATTGATACCACCAACTTAAAGAAGCCGTTGGTCTACCGGTAATGATACAATCCAGTTGAGGATGGTCAAACCCTACTGAAAGAATTGTGACTTGTACGATAATTCTTAATGTACCGCTTTTGAATTCATCAATTATTCTATCTCTATCGGAATCTGCCATTCCACTATATACCGGTGCACAACTTGGAAGCCGTGTGGAAAGTTCTTTTGCTTCTTCAATCGAAGGAACAGCAATAAGAATGGATTTTCTATCTGGTAATTGTGCAATTTTACGAATTATCTTACCAGCAATATCCTGGTCTCTATATGCTTTACGAATACTCTCTTCTGTGTATTCGGCATTTGTTGAATTATATACTAAATCACCTGTTTCAAAATCATACGATTCATATTGTAGTGGTGACCAGAATCCTAAATCCACCATTTCTTTAATTTGGGCAACGTGAATGATTTCTTTAAAGAAATTACCTTTTTTACTCTTTGAAGTCAACATTACCAACTTTGAGAACGGTTTTCCGAACTCATCCATATTAGTTTGTAACTTTAATGGGGTTGCGGTAAGACCTAAGACGTGTGTTATCTTAGCTGCATCCAAAAATCTCCTTAACATACCATCTGGCTCTCTTGGAAACCTATCACACTCATCAATTATCACTTTTCTGATACCTAATTCGTGGAATTTCCAAGCTATATTAACTATTGAACCAATTGTAGCGTAAGTTACTTCACCAATTTCCTTTTCGTTCATTGATGCGGAATAAATTGATGCTTTTCCACCTAAATTGATGAATTTATTGTAATTTTGCTCTAATAATTCCTTTGAAGGTTGAATAACTAAGATTTTCTCACCTAATTGATGAGCAATTTCAGCAATAACGATACTTTTACCAAAAGCGGTAGGGGCAACAATAATAGAAGGGTGCGGCTTCTTACTTTTGAAGAATTCCACACCCTTTTTTACAGGTTCTATCTGATTCGGTCTTAATTCCATCCAATTATTTTATATACGATGGACCATACTCACCATATTGAGCAGTTCCATCAATAATATTACCTCTAGCATGCTTTGCTGGTGCTTTCCACGTTGCTGCTTTCAACAAATCACCTTTTTTAATAGGTGCGCCTTTTAAATCACCATCAACTCTACTGATAAATCCCCAACAAGTTGTTCCAGTCCACAATCTGATGAATTTATTACCAATTTCAACGGTAAATGGTCTGAATTGATTCGGCATATTTGCTTTTTCGTAGTATGCTTTACGTTCACCATCTACTTTTTGGATAAAATTAGCAACAATAGGGTTACTTTTCAAATAATCTAAGGCTTTTTCCTCTGTCTTTCTCATAATAAGGGGTTTTTATTTATAATTTTTAAATTCTAATACAAAATTCTTTCGGCACTTAAACTTACTCTCTTTTTTCTTCTTATCAACTACGGTTTTTTCACGAAAACGTCCATCATACGCCCCCGCTTTTACCATTTCTTCTCTTTTTAGGGTTAATTCATACTTTTTCATCTCTTACTTTTTGATTACTACCTAAAGGTAGTAAATTTTTGTGAGACCACCAAATTTTTGAGTACTTTTTTTGAAAAATAAGTCATTGAAAATCAATGTTTTATGAAAATTTTTTAATAAATCGGTATTTTTTGGTATTTTTATCGAAAAAAATCATATTTTTTCAGTTTTATTTACGTCTGTTAAAATAAGTATGTTTTAATAATATAAGGACATTTAGCCACACTAATTTTTTTTAAAAGTTTTCAACATTTCGTTTGGTATTCTCAAAAATTTTGTATATATTTGTGTAAATTTTACCAGAATAATTGGTAGTTACGATATTAATGGGTTATAATATTATGTTACATACAGGAACTAAATCGGAAAGTTTTGTCAATAACAATACTATCTCTACATATAACGTATTTACCAAAAGTTTAGGTAATAAAAGGGTGTCAAATAACATTTACACCCTTTTTTTATTTGGTTACATTTAAAACAAAAACAAAAAACACATGAAAAAAATCGGAAAATTTCTCCTTATGGTGATTATGATGATATCATCTTACGGAGTAAGTGCGCAAGAAACAACTTCTGAAATTCAGGGATTGGTTTCTGATGGGAAAGCTGGTTTACCGGGTGTTAATGTTGTAGCGATTCACCTACCAACGGGAACGAAGTATGGTACTTCTACTCGTATAGATGGACGTTATAACTTACCAAACCTAAAAATCGGTGGTCCTTACACAATTACTGTTTCGTTTATTGGTTTCAAATCTGAAACTGAAAATGATGTTACATTATTGTTAGGACAGTCTCACAAATCAAACTTCGTTTTAAAAGAAGCAACAACAACTTTACAAGAGGTTGTAGTTACATCTGGACAAAACAAAGTATTTAATGCTAGCCGTAATGGTTCGCAAGAAATAATCAATAGAAGATTGGTTGAAGGAATTCCTAACGTTAATAGAAGCTGGAAAGATTTAGTTAAATTAGTACCTTCTCAAAACAACTTATCATTTGGTGGTTTATCTTCTCAATTGAATAACGTTACTTTAGATGGTGCGAACTTCAACAACTCTTTTGGTTTAGGTGATGGTACTTTGGGTGGACAGACCGGTGCTCAACCAATCTCTTTAGATGCGATTGAGCAGATTCAAGTAAACGTATCACCATTTGATGTAAAGTATGGTGGATTCGCAGGAGGTTCAATCAACACAGTTACTAGAAGTGGTAAGAATCAAGCATTTGGTTCGGTTTATCAATTCTTTAAAGGTGAAGATTTACAAGGTTATAAAGTAGGTGATGTTACACTTCCTAAACAACCTTTCAGTTACGATTTAAAAGGTTTCACAGCAGGTGGAGCAATTGTTAAAAACAAATTGTTCTTCTTCGTAAATGGTGAAACTGAAAAAAGAAGTGAACCTGGTACACAATGGATAGCATCCGATGCTAACAACACTCCAAATGGTATCAACGTATCACAAGCAAAAGCTGCCGATTTGGATGCTTTAGCAAAATTCCTAAAAGAAAAATATGGATACGATCCTGGTTCATATCAAGGATACCAATATGGTTCTGAATCAAAAAGATTGACAACTAAATTAGATTGGAATATTAATGATAAAAACTCATTCTCATTGAAGTACACATTACTTCGTTCAGTAGCAGATATTCCACCATCTAACTCTCAATCAGTAAACGCATCAAATGGTAGAAGACCGGGTGTAACCGCAATGCCTTTCTATGGTGCGGGTTATACGATTAATAACAATGCGGATATTGTTATTGGTGAATTAACAACTCGTTTTTCAAATAATGCTTCTAACAAATTACAAGTTGGTTATACAATTTTGAGAGATTTTAGAGGAACACTTAGTAGTGGTGTATTTCCACAAGTGGATATCTTAGATGGTAATGGATTACCTTTCACAACATTTGGTTATGAAAGATTTACTTATGGTAATGAATTAAATTCAGATGTATTTCAAGTTAATAATATCTTTAACTGGTACAAAGGTAAACATGAATTTACATTTGGTACACAAAATTCATTTAAGAAATATTCAAATGGATTCTCACCTAACTACGCAGGTGCTTATCGTTTCAATAGCTTAGCGGATTTCTACGCATCGGCTAATGGAACAAAACCTGCGGCAATTTATGATTTATCTTGGTCATTAACTGATGGTTTCCCATTGGTTGGTCCAAAGAATACTGAATTGAGTTTATTTGCTCAAGATAAATTTGCAATAAAAGATAACTTCACATTAACATATGGTGTAAGAGCTGATTATGTTTCTTTTGCTGATAACTTTTTATTTAATCCAGTTGTAGATACTTTAACTAAGTTCTATGGTGGTGTAAGATTAAATACAGGTCAAGCTCCAAAAGCAGCATTACAAATCTCACCAAGAGTTGGATTTAACTGGGATGTTTATGATAACCAAACATTACAAATTCGTGGTGGTACAGGATTATTCCAAGGACCTCCGCCATTTGTTTGGATATCTAACCAAGCTTCTAATAGTGGTATGGCTTTATTCGGAAGTATTACAAACGCAACCGGATATATCTTTAATCCAAATATTGATGCGTATAGACCAACTCCTACACCAGGATTATCAAAAGCATATTCTCTTAACGTAACTGACCCTAATTACAAATTCCCACAAGTTTGGAAATCAACTTTAGCAGTTGATAAGAAAATCTTAGGTTG
>Ga0129333_10005749_pt1 | contig 11684 bp, 30 predicted proteins | sample CPB6_08_DNA_FD_94474 | JGI IMG/M metagenome (GOLD analysis project Ga0129333, IMG submission 94474) | Freshwater to marine salinity gradient microbial communities from Chesapeake Bay, USA - CPBay_Sum_0.6_0.8_DNA | ecosystem: Environmental > Aquatic > Marine > Coastal | place: USA: Chesapeake... | reverse complement strand
ATGAAAGCATCATTGTTAGGTTTCAATCCTACAATGAACATACACCTAAAGTCTGATTTATTTTTTGTTACATTTAGTTTTACATTATTGTTACTATGCACACACTTCATTACATAGCAGTCGAAGCAGAATCTGAAAAAAAGGCTTTTTCTTCCGTAAAAAACCAGTTGGAAGAAAAGAGCGGAAACTTTTGGAGTGACTGGCACATTGTTGGTAAAGGTCGCTGGGGTGAAGGCGATGAATATAACAACAATGAAAAAGATGTAATATCCTATGTAAACAATAAAAAAGAGTTTGAGAAGGCTTTACAATACACAAAGGATGCCAGGAAGCAAGAAGCAAAGCAAGCCATCGGGCAGATAAAGTCTAACAACGGTGAAGCAACTTTTTTGATTTCTGCTCTGTCATTTGCCGCTACAGGCGATTGTTTGCCATACGACATGAATGTTTATTACTTTCTAAAGATAGCACAAATGATGATGGGTGAATGGAACTCAGACTCATTCTTTTATGATATAGAGGCTGGCTCCTGCTCGTATGAGTATATTCGAGAAAGAATAGTAACAAACCCGGAACAGCAATACCTTGTTCCAGTGGACTTTCACTTTTAGTTACAAATAAAAGTAACAAAATAGTAACAAGATAGCAAACAAATCGTCTAATCATTTTAGTAGAATGATTTTAGGGGACTTTTTTTGTACCCTATGGGGATGGTCCAAAAACGAAGGAGCAACCATGCGATATGCAGACAGTCGGTGCGAGGTGGTCGAGTCAAGCCAGCCGGAACATACTTATACGTTTACCGGACCCTGCGTTGTGACAGGCAAGATGCAGAGCGTCACCGTAAAGGCAGAGGACTTGTTCAAGTACCGGCAAGGTGGCTATGTGCAGGACTGCTTCCCTTATCTTTCCAAGGGCGACCGCGAGTTCCTCATTAGTGGAACGAGCGATGAAGGTTGGAAGCAACTCTTTGGCGATGAGGATGAAGAAAGCGATGTCGAGTGATTTTACAAAGTAAAATGTCTTGCTAAAATCATTGTACCCTATAGAGCCAAAGGAGAGACACCATGGTTACTTGGAAGCAGTTGCCTGCGAAGGTCATTATGGACGTTGCGAACCTGTGCGACGGCCACACTATCTTCAAAATGGAAGCGTTCACCAAACTGGGAGTCCCAGAGGAACTTATCAAGCGTTATGCTTATGAGCACGAGAGCAACACCAGCAACTACAAAGAAACCATTTTTGATAGTCAAGGGAATGTCATGTCCAAGGTGTTGGGCGTGTATGGTCTGGATATTATCGAGAGCATGACGCACGATTTGGGACTTCCTGGCTCCAGCAAGATGGGACGCGGGTTCAGGGCACAGGAGTGCCGGGAGCAGATTAACAATCACCTTGGTCAGGTGTCAACCCAGTAAAAGCATTGTACCCTATAAGGGTGTCGTTGGGATGACCCACGCGGGTCAGACGGCGCTTAGAAGGAGGAAGAGAGATGGCAAAGAAGAGTGTTAGTGCAGGCGAGAAGCAGGTGCGGACGAGCATCGAAGACTTTCTCCCGGCTTACCTCGCTGCTGTCAAGGCCGGTACGTCGCTGGAGGACTTTGCTTCCTCCATCGGTGTCAAGCCGATGACGGTCACGCAGCGGGTTGCTAAGTTGCGGGCGGGCGGTCTGGATGTTCCCAGCATCAGCGGTGGCTCGCGGGCCAGCGTGATGGATCGGGCTGCGGCGATCATGGCCCAGTTCAACGCTGAGAACGGCTGATACAACCCTCTCTCCCCGGCATCGGTAAACGAGCCGGGGAGAGAGGCATGGCCGTACAAAGTTCCTAAAACTAAAATAGTTGTACCCTATAACGCTGTCGTTTGATACCTACCCTAAACAACGAGGCTAAGATGAATACGCTGCTTGCTACCGCTCTCAAGAGTTGCTTCGATAAACTGGCGAAGAGCCTCCCCACTCTCACCGCCGGTACTCATCAGGTCGATGAAACGATTACCGTCCGTATCGTGGGCGAAGTGGTAAAGGCGGATGATGAGGAATATATCCCCACCACTAGCATCCCCTACAAGAAGGCTTTCGAGATGTTTCTGGCTCGTATGGGCTTCCAGCGTGAGAACGCTATGGAGGCTCTCGTCCAGAGCATGACTGATGCCGTCAACGGGGTCTGCCCCGCCGACGTTGGGCTGGAGGCTCACATCAACGTGGATGACGTTGAGAAGATCGTTCAGGCCGGTCTGGCTGCGATGCCGCCCAAGACTCGCACCGGCAAGACCTTTGTTGACTGCACGGTGGCGGTGGCTCCCACCCCTGCCATGCAGGTGACGATTCCTTGATTAGTTGTACCCTATAGAGTCACACAGGAGGCTGAGAATGGACGTTGCAGTCGAGATTCCGAAGCATACCGTTATTCAATACGTCAGGAATAAGAAAAACGTTCCTCACGGAGTGATTGTCGCCATCAAGTCAGATGACGGCTTCAGCATTGGATACTCTTTGTGCAACAAGAAGGATCGCTTCAACAAGCGTATGGCACTCAAGATCGCCATCGGTAGGGCTGAGTTGTCTAGCGATCCTGCTATCTTGGCTATGGCTATGCCACATCCTGTGAAGAAGATGGCTTCTGCATTTTGGGCAAGATGCAAAAAGTATTATAAGGTCAGCCAGTAAAAAACATTGTACCCTATAGGCATAAAGGAGCCTATCATGGTTGCTACACCCGTTGCTGATGGTCTTACGCAGGACGTTATCACCCTCGTTACGATTGCAGAGAATAACGGCTCTTACGAACTCCGCGACAGGATTCGCTCCATAGACCCGGACCTTCGCGTTGCTTGGCTTCGTTCTAGTCTGATTGAGACACTGGCTCCGTTCATGCGGAACGTGCCAGCCTTCGTTCAGTCCATCGTGGCAAGGGCCATTCTCGACTATGTCGATTGGGAGTCGGTTGTTCAGCGTTTGGTCTTTACACCGGAGGACAACTAATGATTGCTCCTAACATGAGCGAAGATGCACTCCTTGCCTTTGGCATTAGTGCCAATGGCAATCTCTTTTGGGGTCTGAGTCCGAAAGGATTGCAGGGCATCTATAACACACTTGGTTGCACCGCTATCGAAGGCATCCGCCTTCAAGATGCAATCATGTATATTGACGAAGAAGGCAAGTTCAAAGACAAGCCCAAGATGAATAAACTTGCAACTCTCCTCGCATGGCTCAACGGTCTTTCAACTGATGACTGGATTGCTGGGGATGTTATTATCTTCGGCACTCTTTCGCCAACCGGAGAAGCGGACGGAGAAGATTACGATTGCCCGCAGTATATGTTTGAAATCTTTCAGAAGTTTATGAACTTGAAGGAGCATCAAATAGATAGTATGATTAGTGGCTTCAAGTGGGCCGCTAAACGAGCCTAGCCGAAGTGGCGAAACTGGCATACGCGATAGACTCAAAATCTATTGTCCTAGATAGACGTTGTGGGTTCGAGTCCCACCTTCGGCACTCAGGGTACAATAAAGTAATAAAATAAATGTACCCTATAGTCCCGGATGACAAGCCATGAAAATGACATTCAGAAATATCGTGATCCGCTATAGCGGCTGCGATTGTTGCGGCGATGATGGGTTCTGTGGCTCTGAGCCTGGGCCTATTGTTATTGAAACTAACTCCCATGAAGTTTCAATAATGGAACACGCCAAGATTGCTTTTGGCCCCAGCGTTATTAGTTACGACTGCGAAGTCGAGAACTAAAATAAATGTACCCTATAGGGGTGCCTAAAGGAGACAATCGTGGCATACATTCCGTCCAATATGCAGTGGATCAGTTTCTTCGGCCCGCGTCGTCCAGTCAACGGTCAGAAGATTTACTACTACGGTGAAAATATCGGCGTATGGAAGGGACGATATAAGATTGACCTCAACGATCCTGTAAGTCACCACCTCATTCTGTGCGAGGAAGAAACCAGCCTGCCCGACGACCTTCTGGGTGTAGTCGAGGCTATCGCTGGAGAACCCAAGGTTACGGGCGTAGTTGACCGTATGGACGCCCCGTGGTGGATGCCGGACGTAGGCCAGCCGAAACCAAATAGGCCAGAGAAAGATTACCCGGAAGATTACCCCGGATGGGAAAACCATGATTAGTGCTTACTACTCAAATGGACTAGAATCATGGGTTCGTTTAGAGCGTTGCGAAGACGGTGAGTATTGTCACACTTCGGGGTACGAAACCAAGAACGAAGCCCTTGGTAAAATAAATGTACCCTATAGAGAAGAACTGCCTGAGTGGCTAACGGAGAAACAAAATGAAAGCCGTTGTTCAGGGTAAGACAAAAAGCGGTACGGAATACTACCGTTTTGAGATGACCGAACCGGAGTTTGTCGGTTCTGACAATGATAATGAGGGGCTGTGCGTATTCTGCGGCGAGTCTGCTTATGGTGTCGAACCTGATGCCCGCAAGTATAAGTGCGAAGGATGCGAAAAGTCTGGCGTGTACGGGATGCAGGAACTCCTGCTAATGGGTCTGGTCAAGTTCACCGAAGATAAAGAGGAGTAATATGGCTATCAACGGAATCCAAACGGAAGTTATCCCCCTGAGCGAACTCGCAAAGCACAATGGGATTGACCTCGAAGAACTGAAGAATGAGATCGCGGCTATCCACTTCAACGGAAATATGTGCCACTTGTACGAAATCAATGATTCAAGGGAAGAAGAACTCGACGCAGATGGCCGCGATGACGACGTTCTGGTAGACCTGTGGCACTAACGGCGAGTAATCTACAGAAACGCGGGGAGTATTCTACAGGAGTCAATGTAATAAATGAAATACGCTATCATTCAAGGCAAGGGATCGTTTCCCTTTGATATGCTCCGTTACGACTCGTGCTATCCAAACTCAGAGCGTGATTCTGTTCTTTTGGAGCAGAGCGTACGCAACGCTTTTGTAGATGGCAAACTGGATCGCTGGTCGATCTGTGTAAAGTCTGCCAGCGAAAACAAGTGGACGATTGGCCGATGGGAGAGTTTTGGCGTCAAAATCACTCCTGTTCCAAGGGAAATGACGTTTGAGCATAACTCGTATCACGAAGTTGGGTTGGCTTCATAAAAAATATTGTACCCTATAGCCAAAGAGGACAATATGCCAACTGTAGCAATAACCAGTTTTGTTCGCCGTCAAACTGCTCAAAGTCAGTTCTCACATTGGACGATTTCCGATGAAGACCTGATCGGCAGGGTCGTCAATAACATTGAAAAGGCTCACCCAGGCTACAGGGAAGGCGTTATTCTCGTCCCTGTAGAACCGGAAGGGTTTTTCAGTGCCGATGCAGTCCTCAAGAGCGGCGATACGCTTATGGGCGAGTTTGTTCCTCGTAGAGAAGGTGAGGAGCCTCGCAAAAGCATATTTGTCGTTGGCGACAAGTCACAGGCTAAAACGGTCTGGGTCGTTCTGTATGCTCATAACGTTCTTATCGAACGAAATGAAAACGAAACTGACTGCGACTACGAAATCATTAGCATCAACGCGAGCCCTACTGTAGATTCTGTTCCTCCGCCCATGCCGCCCGAAACCTTGATTGCAAATCATTTTGGGATGTCTGGGGGGACTGCTACGAATATGAATGATAGTGAGTTTGTGAAGTCTCTGCGGGATTCGGTAATGTTCTGGAAGGATAAGGCTCACGTCAGGCCAAAATCATAGTACCCTATGAACAAAGACGAAGCGATTGCTTTCCTGCTAAAAGTGCTCAAATCGCCCATGAGCGTTATGTCTCTGCCCACTAGGGAGAAGGCACTCAATGCAGCGAAAGAACATGGAATCACCGCTACCGAACTGCTCGAAAAACACATCGAGCTTGTGTGGAAAACATGATTATCGAAGTTGAAATGCTTGCATTTGGCAAACCAGGGGAGATTCGTGAAGTCGAAGTCCCCCTAACGGAAAACGCATCGGTTGATGAAGTTCTAGAGGCTGCTTTTCACTACGGCCAGAACGACTTTCAACCAAAAAACCATCCTTCCGTATCTGTTGGCGATGTTGTTAGAGTGGGTAAAGACCGTTACCGATGCTGCCCTATTGGCTGGGAGAAAATCTAAATATATTGTACCCTATAAGGGTACACCCAACGGAGGCTCTAAAGTGGAACACACGTTTTACGATAGTAATAATGAACTTGGTTTTGGCGAAGACGCAGAAGTTCTGGTCGATCTCGATTATACCTGCACCGCAGGCTCTCCTCCAGGTTGGGAAGACCCTGGCTGCGACCCTGAATGTGAAATCCAGGGATGGGTCATTATGCACATCGTTTCTTCAGATAATGAAGACATAAACTGGACGACTCTTTGTCCTGAGAAGCAAAGCCAAGTCAACAACTGGATCGCTGACAAGGCTAACACCAACGAAGTTTATAACCAGTGCTTCCAACACGAAGAAGATTACTGGGAAGATTACAAAGCAGATATGTACGAACGTAGATACGGCTAAACAAACGTTTCAAACTTGAACATGGAGGTTCAAATGTGGGCATTTATTATTTCAGTTATTGTAGTGTCTGCTTGTAACATTTTACTTTCCTTGTTTCTTCTATATTACATCTTTACCACAGTAGGCAGGTGAGCCTCCAGTTCGCGCCGCTGATTGCTCCCTGCCGCCGGGACAGGTTGTAGATTTCACGCAATCTCCCTGTTCCGGTAATATTACTCTTTATATTACTCTTTATATTACTATTGGTATTACTATGGGATTTACATACATTATGTCATATTATTTTTTATACACTTTTGTTATATTCACATTTATAATGTTTGTAATATACCATATATCATGGTTTATATTCATTTATTCATTCAAAATAGTAGATGATTATATGCAAGACAGATATACAAAGAAAATACACAAAAATATTGTACCCTATACGGCTACCCCAACGGAGCGTAGCCATGAAGCGTCGGTGCGACCGCAACCATGTGGTGTACCAGATAACCTGCCGTCCAACGGGTGAACGGTATATCGGCATCACGGTGGTAAGAGGAAGGGCTTTCCTCAAAAGCGTAAAGATTAGGTGGCAGGGTCATGTGTACCACGCCACGGTAGAAAACAGGGAAAACCCGTTGCAGCGACGTATTCGTGAATATGGGGAAGAAGCCTTTACCCACGAACTTCTCTGTGTTATTCGGGGCAAGCAGGCCGCACACGACCACGAAAGAGAACTCATCAAGTCAACACTGCCAGAACTCAATGTCGAGTGTACGGGTAGGAAACAGAGGATATAAAAATATTGTACCCTATTCCATCAGTCACCGGAGGTGGACCATGAACATTGGATATATTTCGCTCTTTGTTGACAACAAGAGCATCGTCAATGGACTGGGTAAGAGTGTGAAAGCCGCAGACGCCATCCTCAAATGGGCCAAAGACTTGCAAGAGTTCCAACAGCATCTTGCTTGCAAGAACTTCCCCAATCAGTATTCGCTGGTGGTCCCAGACTTCTGGCATATCGCCTACGGTGATGCTAAGTCCTTACCAAAGGCTGAAGCCGATGAACTGTGGGAAAGCACAGTAGAGGCTCGCAAAGCGGCGGAGCCTTTTATCGAATCGACAGAAATGATCCTTTTGCCTCATCCGGGTACAAAACTGTACCTGAAAAACCTTGTACCCTATAAGGATGAACGAAAGGAATACAATGACAGTTGGTGAACTGATCGAAAAACTCAAGACCTTCCCGGCAGACGAAAATGTCGTCGTCATGGGCTATAACTATGGCTATGACGAACCAGTCGTCTACCCCTGTCCAATCAGCATCATCTTTGATGTCAACTGGGATGGGGAAAAGAAGGTCCAGGGTGGCGAGGGTCGCCACGATTCGCCTGAGACGCTCGATATGAGCAGGTGGAAACGTGCTGTCCTGATAGGTCGATAAATGAAACTCTTATTCCTAGATGTCGATGGGGTTCTAAACAACCTTGTCTTACTGAGCGAGTCACGGAGTTCTGACCCTCTTGGGGAGCAGCACCTTCGTTTGCTGAAGACGCTTGTCGCAGTCAGCGGGTGCGACATTGTTCTCTCTAGCACTTGGCGACTTTTCCACGAGTCGAGGTCAAGCCTTGAAGTCGCTTTCAAAGAGCATGAAATCCCTATGTGGGTAGGTTGTACCCCGTCATTGAATAATCAGCCCCGTAGTGCAGAAATCTTACAATGGCTGCGAGACAACACCAGCCAGCCAGTAGTCGCTGTGGGGATTGACGACGACGAAGACATAGACATTGGCACTGGTCATGGGTTACCCGTGCATTTCAAACCACTCCGTACATCGTTTGACAATGGGCTTACAGCGGAGGTGGTGCAAGAAGCAATAGATTGGTTCCATAGTAAACTTGTATAAGGAACAATAGCGTGGACAAAGCAGTCGAAATCGGTAGTAACTTTGGTGTTGAACGGTTCGAAGGCGTCGGTGACTATGATTATTTGATCAGTGTTAGGTCAGCAATCATGGAGCAGAACGGACGATTTGTGGAACTTGCTTACATTCAAAAGATGATTGACCAACTGGAGGCTGTGTAATGGGTTTGTATGACAAGGCTCTGATTCTGGTTTGCTTCGTTGCTGGTTGCGTTACTGCTTATTTCGTTTCGTAAAACGTGTGCCGGGGGCGGATAATGCTTTATCCGTTGGCGTGACTCCGCCCCCGGCCCGTTGGGGTGTTACAAAGGTGTTACTATGACTTACAATGGTTGGAAGAACTGGGAAACGTGGAACGTTGTTTTATGGATCGGTAACGACGAAGGACTTTATACCCTCGCCCGGGAAAGTAAGTCCTATGGCCGATTCTGTGAAAGCCTGAAAGAGATCGGCGGAGAAATCGCTTTCCAAACGCCAGACGGCGTTGCATGGAACGATAGCGGTCTAGATAAGGCTGCTATTGACGAATACTTCGATGAACTCTAAAATCTAAAATAGGGTACAATAAGAGAATAAAAATATTGTACCCTATAGGTGTGTGTTAGAGAGCAAAACCAAGTACAGGGCTATAAGAGAAGTCCCGTTGGCATCGGACTTCTAACGGAAGCCAACCGTAATCCCGCCGTTTGGACTATCGAGGTCTAACGGCAGTGCCTGTCGTGAGCATGGTCACGATGCTACTGTACTTGGTTTTGCTTTCTAAAAAATATTGTACCCTATTGGAGTGCTGAGTGCAGTTGGATGGTTTCCGGCAGTAAATCACCCGTTAGCCTGGGCAGCGGCTGTAAAGGCACGAGTCGCTGAATAATCGTAATAGGTTGAATAACTAACAATCGACTTACGATAGGTGGGTAGTTCCCACTGAAACAAACCGGAAGCCGTCCAACTTTACTCAACCCCAGAAGAGAGAACGCCATGAAACCAGAGGCGAACAATGAGCAAAGAAACAAAGTGCATATGCGGTTGTTCCGACTGGACTCGCAGCAAGCAATGCGGAGTTCTGATTTGTGACAACTGCGGGAATCACAAGGGTCTGGTGCTTTGCTACTGCGGCTGGACATTAGACGGTGAAATGAACGGTTACGAGCGTCTAGTCGAAGCCGGTGAAACAATCGAACCAGAAGATTATTGATTTATTGTACCCTATAGGTACACAGGAGACATGGAATGAAGAACGAGTCCATCATCGCAATAGTTGTTATTGTTGCGGTCCTAATCTGTCTTGTGGCCGTACCTTTTGCAGAGATTTGGGCCGTGAACACACTATTTGGAACGTCCATTCCTTACAACGCGATGAACTGGCTTGCCGTGGTAGTGCTGAACTTTTGCCTGCGAGCCCCGACTCCAAAGATCAAAAAGACGTAAAATCTTTGTACTATATAACTTCATGTACCACCTCTTTATAGATGATATTCGCACACCCCCAACCGATGAATGGGTGGTTGTACGCTCATCGAACGAGGCTCTGGCGTATGTGAAGAATCATGGTATGCCAGCGTTCATAAGTTTCGACCATGACCTGGGTGGGGATGACACCACGATGGTGTTTCTCCGTAGGCTCGTAGATACCTTGTGGAATGGCGACGATACCCCGCCAGATTACACCGTTCACTCTGCAAACCCGGTAGGCAAGCAAAATATCATTTCATTCATGGAAAGTTGGAAGCGAAGCATAGAACAATAAAAATATTGTACCCTATGCTAGCAGGAGAAAAACCATGAAAAAGACGATTCTTGCATTTTGCCTCTTGATCGGAGATGCACACGCTTCACTTCCGCCAAGCCACTATATTCGTCCGTCGCCACTGTCGAAGAAAGTGACTATCCAGCAGCCACAGGAAACATTCAAGAACTGCATGGATGCCATTTCACAGGCTACCGGTGTGAATATTGTTATCGACAAAGATGCACTGGCGAAGCATGGTATTACTCAAAACCAGCGGGTTTTTATTCCAATGACCCACTGCAACACCCCAGCATCCGAACTGATTGCCTATCTGGTGGGTCAGATTGACCAACCGTGGAAGGTTATCGTCGTTCGTATCGAGAAGGATGGATCGGTAACGATCACGGCCAAGTAAAAACAATGTACCCTATAAGGTTGTTGTGGGGATGACTCACACGGGTCAACGCAACACCTAGTTTGATGTGAATGGAGAAGATTATCATGGCTAAGAAGAATGACGCTGACAAGTCTGTTCGCAATAGCATCGACACGTTCCTCCCGGCCTATCTTGAAGCCGTGCGTGACGGCTCGACCCTGGAGGAGTTCGCCGGCAGCATCGGTGTCAAGCCGCTGACGGTCTACCAGCGGGTGACGAAGTTGCGTGCCGGTGGCCTCGACGTTCCCCACCTTGCTGGTGAGACTGTCGGCAAGGCAAGCGTGATGGATCGTGCTGCCGCGATCCTCGCCCAGTTCAACGGGGGCTGAACGGGCTGACCGATAAACCCCCACCCCTCTCTCCCAATAACGGATGAGAGAGGGGTGGGGTATTCGGTACAAAATGGTTGTACCCTAAATACACACACAGTGCGATCTCCACTACGAGAGGGAGCAGGCAACGCAGTGATTGCCAATCGCACAATATCGTGGCTGGGAGAATAAAGTCTCCCGGCCATTCTTATTCGTGCTATAGGGTACAAAATAAATATAAAACTTATTGTACCCTATACGGGTGTTCGACAACCCCAACGGAGTGAATCATGTCTGACTTTGCATACGAAGTCGCCCGACTGCTCAGCGGCATTTCTATGGACGATCTCACTCATACTGAGACAAAGATTGCGAAGATGCTTGTCGATGCAGGACTTCTGCGGGTCAACGATGAGCATGACGAGCGTGTTCTCGAAGCAACAACGAGGATGCTCTACCCCGTCAAGGGTAAGTAACAAATATATTGTACCCTATATGGGTGTTCAACAACCCCAACGGAGAACGGATCATGGCTAACTGGTATACTGTGGTCGAGTCGAAGATTGTTTGGGCTCCCATCGGCAAGCGGGTGATGAAGAACGGCGAGGAAAAGCCGAAGTTCGTCCGCATCGGTGTCCGGGTTGACATGGCCGATGGATCGTGGTGGTTCTACTCGTTCCGCCACGATTCGTGGACGCAGCACTTCAAGCCACTTCCGAAAACGGATCGGCTGGGGCGTCCGGTGATGGAGTATGGCAAGCCGGTGATGATGCCGGAGCGAAAGAATCACTGGCGGAACTGGAACGCGGTGTGCAGAGAGTT
>Ga0129333_10005748_pt1 | contig 11685 bp, 9 predicted proteins | sample CPB6_08_DNA_FD_94474 | JGI IMG/M metagenome (GOLD analysis project Ga0129333, IMG submission 94474) | Freshwater to marine salinity gradient microbial communities from Chesapeake Bay, USA - CPBay_Sum_0.6_0.8_DNA | ecosystem: Environmental > Aquatic > Marine > Coastal | place: USA: Chesapeake Bay... | reverse complement strand
CCATTGAACGGGAAGGCTACCGTTTCAAGAAGTAAAAGGATGTCATGCTTCTTGCAATCTTCGTAGACCTGTTGGATGAACTCGTACTGGTGTTCCGCACTGTGTGGTTCGGTTGGTTCGAACGGGGCGAGAAGTTTTACAGCATCCGCACCGATGTTCTTGATCTTGGCCACGCTCCAGCCCGGTTCAAAACCACCCAGGGGAGCTCCCACCTTGTTCTTTGGACCGCCAGACTGCTCGACGCGTACCAGAACACCCACATTTTTGCCGATATTGAAGGAGCCAATCGAATTCCAGACCCCGTAGTAGCCATCCACCAGAACAGCGCTTGCGTTCTTGGAAAGGGCGCTTGCCAGGATGATCTTGGCTTCAACGATTTCTTCATAGGTTGGCTCGCGATCGACGCCTTTTTTCTTAAGGCTGTCGCGAATCATGGTAATCATGGAGCTGTTTTGGTCGGTGGCAACCATGGTAAGGGTGCCATTGTCGTTGGAAATGCGCTGTAAACCCCGAAGTTTTCCGCAGGTAAGGCCCAGACCAAGAAGCCTGGTGGCGCTTATTTTAGAACCCGGATTCGACATGATAATTCCTCGAATTACTAAAAGACTTGTAAGCGGGAGAGCCTTAAGGTTTTTTATTCAAAGCCCCTCATTCTTCAAGAACCAGCCTTGTTGGCGCCAACCTTAAAGCGATGATTGGAATAAAAAGCGGAATTATCTGTTTGATTCTGGTTTGAATAGCCACTATAGTCCTACGGTCGGATTGTTAACCCTAGTGATTGAACAAGTTTCGGAGGTTTTTCCATGTCGATGTTTATCGGTGAAGCATTGGTTGGCGAAGGTAATGAAATCGCCCATATTGACCTTCTTTTGGGTTCCAAGGAAGGCCCTGTTGGCGTTGCCTTTGCAAATGCCCTGGCAAATCAGTCTGCCGGTCACTCCAGCCTTCTGGCCGTTGTTGCCCCAAACATGATCTGCAAACCAGCCACCGTGATGATTACCAAAGTTACCATCAAGGGTATGAAGCAGGCTGTTCAGATGTTTGGGCCCGCACAGGCTGCCGTTGCACGCGCTGTTGCTGACAGCGTCGCGGAAGGTGTTATCAACAACCAGCAGGCTGAAAACATGGTTTGCGTATGCGGTGTATTCATTCACCCGGCAGCCCAGGATGATAACAAGATTTTCAAGTTCAACTATGAAGCCACCAAGATGGCAATCAAGAATGCCATGAAGGGCGAACCCAAGGTAGAGGCGATTACCGCAGGCAAGGATTCTGTAAAGCATCCTTTCTCCCCCAAGTAAGCCGATTCTTGGTTTAGTAATTACTTTCTCAAGGGGCCTTTTGGCCCCTTGAGCATTTGTGGAGGGTACAGTTCATGGAAAAGCGCAGCATCTTGGTGCAATTGGATCCGGATCAGCATCCAAGTGTGTTTGACCGTGTGGTGGCGGTGGACTCTGGTGCTGATGAATTGTTCGCTTATGGCGGGGTAAAGCCGGAACAGGTTCGCGATTTGGTGCATGGTGCCATATTCACCCGTGGTCAGAAGGATCTTAAAAGAACTGCCATATTTGTTGGTGGCAGCAATGTTCAGGCCAGCGAGGCGATCTTCAATCAATTGTTGCCAGCCATGGTGCCACAGTTTGGATTGCGTGTTTCCGTAATGCTGGATCCCAATGGATCCAATACCACTGCTGCCGCGGCTGTCCGAAGTGTCACCAAGCAGATGGATGTGAATGGGAAAAAGGTTCTTTTGCTTGCTGGAACCGGCCCGGTTGGGCAAAGGTGTGCGTTTTTGCTGGCCGGCCTTGGGGCAAGAGTGATCATTTCCTCCAGAACCAGGGAAAAGGCGGATGCGGTTTTACAGGAAGTTGCCAAGCGGGGTATTGATAAAGCCCTGCTTCATGCGATGCAAGTTGCCAACAATGCCGAGTTGGAAAAAGCGCTGGAAGGTTGCGAGGTGGTGATTGCCACGGGTGCGGCCGGAGTCTGTTTACTGCCGGCGGAAGTGCGCAGAAAATTTGTCGGATTGAAAGCCGTTGTGGATTTGAACGCTGTTCCACCCATGGGAATTGAAGGTGTTGAGGTGATGGACAAAGGCGCCATACGGGATGGTGTGATTTGTTTTGGCGCAATTGGTGTGGGCGACCTGAAGATGAAGGTTCACCGAGCATCCATTTCCAAACTTTTTGAACGGAATGATTATGTGCTGGATGCCCGGGAAATCTATGAGATAGCGCTGGGTTTCTAAAGTTGCCCGGCCTCCGCGATACGCTGTTTGATAATTTCCAAAAGTAGCGGATGTCTGCCCAGGTGTGCGGTCAGCCTGAACCGGGCGTGGGGGTATTCTTTACCAAGGTTTTCGAGGGCCTCCTGCAAATCAGTTTTCACATGCACACCTGCGGAGAGGAAATAAGGCACCATGGTTATATCGGTTGCGCCCCTTGAGATGCATTTTTTTGCGCCATCTTCGATCGATGGTTGAGCCAACTCGAGATAGGAAGGTTCGACCACAGGGAATTCGCCCCCCTCCATCTGCCTGCCTAGCAAGACTAAATCCTCGTTGGCTTCCGGGTTTCGGCTGCCATGCGCGATCAATAGTAACCCTTTGATTGTTTGGGACATAACTTAGTTCCTTAGAGATTCTTCCTGCCTTGCCAGCTTTAAAAAAGATTTGAAACTTTCATCTTGCATGGCCTCTGGCACACGGGATTGATATTTCTGCAACCACTTTAATGCCTCGGAGTGCCTGGAGCTTTTACACAGGGTTATTCCAAGTTCTTTCATAAGAGATGGCTCGGTCGGGTGAAGGTCCGCCATCCTTCGTAATACCTTGACCAGCCTGTTTGTGTCGTTTGACCGTTCGTAGATAATTCTAAGATTTGCAAGCATCCTGGTGATGATTTGTAGATTATTCACAGCTTCCAGATGTTGATCGGTCAGTGTGAAATTGGTGCCTGTTGCGCCCCAGGCAAGCTGCTGACAATCGGAATATTCGAGAATCCGACCACCCTGAAATAGGTCGAAGTACACCTTTTGCCTGCCTTCACACGCCAGGTTCACAAAATGCCCCGGTAGTCCCACACCGAATATCCTAAGCCCTGACTCTTTTCCCATCGTGATTGCCAGAACCGAAAGGGAAATGGGAATGCCTAGCCTTCTGTCTATCACTTGGTTCAGGAAACTGTTGGCAGGGTTGTAATAATCTTTCTGGTTGCCCTGAAAACCAAGGTCGTGTGTGAAATATCGCATGAAGGCCTTGACCTTCATTTCAAGGTCTTTGCCAAGCGGAAGCTGAATTCCCTTTCCCATCATTCTGATTTCCGACTTGTAGCCATCCACATCCAAGTTAGGATACTCATCAGAAGCAAATGCGAATGCCAGGTCGAGGAGTGAATTCTCTTCGTTGAAAAGGTTTTCAGAATGATGCAATTCATCGTTCATATGGTTATTATAGTGGGTGCTCGTCCTTATTGATTTCCGGTGAGAAGATTATGGAATTGACGGTCCAGACACTTTATGGATTGCTTTTGCGAAGCAAGCTCTTCAAGCCTGAAGATGCCAAAGTGATGATGGCCCGTTGGAACACGGAATCCAAGGCGGGAGCCACCGACCTGGGAAAGTTCACGGCATGGTTGGTGAACCGCAAATATGTGACCGAATATCAGGCCTCGCTTCTTGTGCGGGGGCATGCGGAAGGTTTCTTTGTCAACACCTACAAGGTTCTTGAGAGATTAGGCAAAGGCAGGATGGGTGGTGTTTACAAGGCTGAACACGAAACGGGCCAGATTGTGGCTCTCAAGGTTTTACCACCTTCCAAGGCACGTGAAAAGAATCACCTCATGCGTTTTCACCGTGAAGCCAAGATTGGCATGGGGCTGAATCACAACAACATTGTGAAGACCTTTGAGACCGGTAAATGCAACGGCCTGTATTACATGGTTTTGGAATACCTTGCCGGTGAAACCCTGGAAAGTTTTTTGAAAAAGTCAGGGAAGTTAAGTCCCGCAGAGGCCTGCCACATTGTTTATCAGGCCTTGCGGGGCTTGGATTGCATCAACCAGGCAAACTTGGTGCATCGGGATTTGAAACCGGCAAACATGATGCTTGTGGGAGATGTTCAGTCAGGGTCTGTTTTGACTAAAACCCTTAAGATTCTGGACATGGGGCTTGGCAAGGCAGCAAAATCCCGCGACAGTCAGCAACAGGCGGCCACGGCATTGCACCTGACCGATGAAGGAGTGATACTTGGCACCCCTGATTACATGGCTCCTGAGCAGGCTCGCGATGCCAGAAGCATTGATATTCGCGCCGATATCTACAGCCTTGGATGTGTGCTTTATCATCTTCTTTCAGGGCAGCCGCCATTCCCGGATACGAATATTGTCAATCAGATGATACGCCATGCCACTGAATCGCCAAGGCCTGTTCAGGAACTAAACCCCAAGGTGCCTGAGGGTTTGAACCAGATCATTCAGTACATGCTGGCCAAAGAACCCAAGGATCGTTACCAGACTCCTGAGCGATGTGCCCAGGCTTTGGCGGTCTTCATGAATGCAGGCCCTTTTGTGACGCCAGCAAATCCCGATGCTGAAATAAAACTTCAAAAGTACATGACCTGGCTGGAGACGGAAAAAACCGCGGTCCGCGATGCCAAAGGCGGCGATGAGGACGGCTATCTTTACGATCCACCCAGCGAGGAATCTGTTTCCACTTCCGATAGCAATACTGACAGCTCCTCGGAAACCGTGGTGCAAAGACCAGGCTCTCAGTCTGGCGGTTCGGTTGGAAGCTTTGAGTTTGAAAATGTGCCGGCGTACAAAGGTCGCAAAAGAAAAGAAGTTGAGGAAGGTTTCGATATTGGTGGTTGGTTCACCCTTTCTAGAAGAGAGCTGGCCATATTCGTTGTGGGCGTGGTTGCGGGCACAATTGCCACTTTGTTGGGCGGCATCTTTGCTCTTAATTCCAGGGAAAGCAAAAAGGCCACCGGCCAGAAATGATGGTTAGCAGGATGATTCTTCGCGGAAAAAACCTGGCTGATGGCCAACTGATTGATGTGCGATGTGAAAATGGATTGATTGCACATGTTGGCCCCCCAACTGCCAAAATACCGGACCATGAATCCGAGTGGCTGGCTCCTGCCTTGTTTGATCTGCAGATCAATGGTGCAGTTGGAATAGCTTTTAGTGATCCCTCCCTGAACATGGAGGGAATTCAAGAAGTAGCCAAACAATGTGCCAGTCATGGTATCGGGGGTATATGCCCCACCCTGATTACAAACTCTCGTCAAACGCTGATTCATGGTTTTGCAACGCTTGCCAAAGCCCGTGAAGCGGATTCCTGGTTGAATGCGTTCATGCCTTGCTACCACCTGGAGGGGCCTTATCTTTCCAGTCAGGATGGCCCCCGTGGAGCACATTCCCTTGAACATATCCGAAACCCCGATTATCACGAATTCATGGAGTTTCAAAAAGCTGCGGATGGAAGAATAAGACTTGTAACATTAGCACCCGAGTTGCCCGGCGCAATGGCATTTATTGAAAAGCTGGTTAGGGATGGAGTTCGTGTTGCGATTGGTCACACGGCCGCATCGCCTGCGATAATCAGAGATGCCGTAAAAGCGGGTGCAACACTTTCCACTCATCTTGGAAATGGTTCCCATGCCATGTGGCCCAGGCATGAGAATTACTTTTTTGAGCAATTGTCCAACGATGAGCTCACCGCCAGCTTCATAAGCGATGGTCATCATTTGCCGGTCGCACTACTCAAGGTAATTCTTCGTACAAAACCCAAGAGCAGGCTGATAATGACCTCGGATGCCAGTAGCCTGGCATGTTTACCACCCGGGGTTTACAAAAGTTGGGGTAAAGACCTTGAAGTCCTGCCCGGAGGCAAGGTGGTTTTGCCAGGTACTCCGTTTCTTGCCGGTGCCGGTGTTCTTACCGATGCCTGCGTTCAGTTTCTGCTGGAAAATGGATTGCTGGATCTTCCCTCTGCCATAGGAGTGTCATCCTCGGCACCCATGAACTTCTTGGGGATTAAAGCTTGGGAAATTGTGGTTGGCAGGCCTTCAAATATCTTGCTGGCTCAATCCAATGCCTTAAAGCCTTTTAAGATTCATGGAACTTTGGTCGGAGAACGCTGGTTTGCACCCTGTTAGGTTTGTTTTTAGGGGGGATGGTTTTCCTGTTTCGAGTTGCAATTATTTGTTGAGTTTGAGTTGTGACTGACATACCATCGAAGTACATTTTTTAGCAGGAATAAAGTTGCAAAGGTTGAGAATAACATGAGTCAGGCCCCTTCCCGTGCCAAGATACATCTTGAAAGAATGATGCACCGTAGCAGTATTGCCGTTCAGGGTGAAAGTGCTGCCAGCTATGCGTTGTTAAAGCTTATCCCTGCTGCAAACAGTGGCGCCGCGAATATTCGCATCCAGCTTGCCATGGTGTTGGATGTCTCAGGTTCCATGTATGAGGAAGATGGTACCGGTATTAGCCGTTTGAACAGGATACAGGAAGCTGCTAACTCGGCCCTGGAGTACCTGCGCCCAACGGATAGCATTGCCATCGTGGCATTTGCCAACAATGCGGAGTTGGTGCTTCCGGCCACACCGGTTTCTGAAAAAGCAAGGATCATGGATGTCATCAACAAGATTGACATGTTTAATGTGGATGCTGGTGGTACCTCCATGGACCAGGGAATCGACCTTGGGTTGGCGGAATTAAGGAAGACCAAGGACGACGGTTCGGTCTCTCAGTTAGTGGTTTTAACCGATGGTGAAACCACAGGGGAGCAGCTTTGCAGGGAATATGCCAGAAAGGCTCCCGAGGAAAAGATTCGCTTTAGTGTGATCGGGGTTGGTACTGAATGGAATTCATCCTTGATCAAGGACATAGCGTCTTTGTCCAACGGTTCTTGGTACTACATTGATGTTCAGGAGGTTGGTTCTGCCAAGAAGGTATTTGCGGCTGAGTTTCAAAGCCTGGCCTCTGTGGGGTTTCGTGATGTTGAAATCCATCTGAAGCCCTTGAAGGATATTCGAGTGAAAAGGTTCCGCATGGTGGTTCCTGAAATCAAAGACCTTGCGGTTCAGGAAGTTTCGGAGAGACACCAAATTATCAAGCTTGGAACATTGGAAAAAGATAAAACCTCGAAGTATCTTTTGGATCTCAGCCTCCCCAAAAGGCCCGATGGCAAGTTCAAGTTGCTGGATATTGAAATCTTTTTCGACACAGGCATAGCCGGAAGGGAAACTTCAGGTGCGGTGCCCCTTGAAATGACCTATACCGCCGCAGGCCAGGGTTACATTAATGCCGAGGTTGCAAGGCATATAGATGAAGTTCAGATTTTTGAGCTTAACAAGAATCTTCAGAACGCCATCACTGCGGGAAATGCCCAGGAAGCGACTCGTGTGGCCCAAAGCATCGAAAAGAAGGGCGAAATCATGGGAGCCAGGGCCGCCAAGAAAACCATGCTTGCCAAGCAGGTGCTTTCCGAGATCAACCAGGGGGGAAGGGTTTCCAAAAAGACCCAGCTTGCGGTGGATGATGCTGCCAGAGCGGCAGAGGAAATTTAACAAGTTCTTTAATCGGGAATTACTTCGGGAGATGTCATGAGTAGCTGTCCGTTTTGCAATTTCAAAAATGAGGATGGGGCGATTTTTTGCGAGCAATGCAAGTCCGATTTGTCCTCTGCGGATGTGGCATTAGCCATTCCCATGGAGGATGCCATTCCGATGGCAGACGCCGTTCCTGAAATTCCTGTGGCCGAGCCTTTCAGTTTCGAGGATGTTGCCCAGGCTATTCCCGTGGAAGAGGTCCCTTCCGCACTTGCCTTTCCTGATGTTCCCCCTGAAATTCCATCTGCAACACCGATAGCCGAGGCGGTTCCTGTCGCTATCCCAGAACCCATAGCAGAAGCGGTTCCTGTTGCTATCCCAGAACCCATGCCAGTGGCCGAGGCTGTGCCTGTCCCTGCCCCTGTGGTTGCCCCCGCACCAGTGGAAGTGCCACCCCCTGCCCCGGTGGCAAGCCAGGCTCCGGTTGTATCTGATGATCCTTATTCGGTTCCAACCACTGCCAACCCCAGATTACAGGTTCTAAGGGGACAAAGGCCAAAAGCCGAATACCCCATCATGGAAGGCTTGAACTTTATGGGTCGTGCCGATGAAAAACCTGTGGACATTGACTTGGAAGAACAGGAAAACCCTGAAAAGGTATGGTGCAGCCGCCAGCATGCGGTCATTGAACTTGATAACCAAAAAATCACCATCGAAGACTTGAACAGTTCCAATGGTACCTTCTTAAATCGCAACAAGATTTACCCGGGCCAAAAGATGCCCATGAAGGCCGGCGATGTCATCCAAATTGGCAGTATTCAGATGAAGGTGTTGTTCTAGGCCTTTGGAAACAGACTTTCAAACTGAAGTTGGGTTACAATGACTGCGATTTTAAACTGTCCAAAGTGTGCCAGAACCAACCCTCCAGAGGCAGTTTACTGCTTTTTTGATGGTTTTGTGCTTGGTGGTGGAACTGGTGGTCCGCTGGCTATCAACAGCCAGAGATTTCCCGGTCCATTTGTTTTTCCGAATGGTCGTACATGCCTGAATTTTGACGATTTGGTCATAGCCTGCCACGAGGAAAACAAGGCTGCTGCAGATTTACTAAAACAGGGGTTCCTGGAATCTTTTCTAGGCAGTATTGGTCGAATGGATCTTGCGATGGCTGCCAGGGAATCGGCCAAATTTCCTGACCCTGCCCGTGGGCTGGATGAATTGCTTGGCAAGATGCCATCCTCCGTGCTTTCAGATGCCAAGTTAAATGTGTCAACCAACGAGGTAAACCTTGGCAAGATTGATCGCAATCCGAAAAATCCTATCCGAATTACCATTGAGAACGGGGGTATGAGGCTCCTGTATGGCGCCATCCAGTCAGATAGCCTTTGGGTTGCGATTGGCGATTCAGGCAATGCCTCTGTGAAGAATTTCCAAACCAAGGGTGAATTAACAGTTCCAATCAGGATTGTTCCAGAGCAACTGCGTGCTTCAGACAAACCCTTGGTTGCAAAAGTAAAAATCAGCTCATCCGGCGGCAAGTCGGAAATATTAATCAAGGCCGAATTGCCGGTTGTTCCATTCCCTGATGGAGTCTTGGCAGGTTCGCTGACACCCAGGCAAATAGCCGAGAAAGCCAAGTTGAAGCCCAAAGAGGCTGCCATTCAGTTTGAGAACGGCCAGGTTGCAGCTTGGTACCAGACCAACGGATGGTCTTTTCCTGTTCAGGGGCCAGTGGCGCGGGGAATGGGTGCCATTCAGCAGTATTTTGAAGCACTGGGTCTTACTTCGGCGCCCAAATGCAAGGCTGATAATTTAAATTTCGACTTTAATGCCGACCCCGGACAGAGTCTTGCTTTTGAAATTCAAATATCCACAGATGACAAAAAGCTTGTCTTTGCCCACGGTTCAGCGGAACAAAGTTGGATCAAGGCTTTGGACCCGGTATCCGATGGTAAAACCGTTGCATTGAAGTTTGAAATACCCGAGGTGCCCGAATCGCCCGGTGAAACCCTGGAATCCAAGATTCATATTGTTGCCAATGGGGGACAGAAGTTCCTGGCGAATGTGCATCTTTTGGTAAGTGGCAGGGCAAAGGCAAAACGATCGGATCCCTCGCCAGAGTTGGTTTTTGGCGCGCCAGTTCAGCAGGCACCGCCTGGTTTGAAAGCCACTGATATTCCTGAGCCTGAAGATGAGATTAAGGTTGAAAAATTAAGGCAGAAGACCAAATCGGTTGCTGCCCCGATTCCTTGGGTGCATGCGCTGCCAGCAGTTTTTCTTTTGGTTATTCTTCTAGGTTTTACAATTTTTGATGCTTTTACAGGAAGCAAAGCAAAAGTTGCCGAGGTGGCGACAAAATCCACCATAGGCTATCAGTTTCAATCGTCTAAAAAGCTCGAACAACAGATCGATTTTAACCATCTAAAGTCGACCAAGAACTTCCGATTTGGAATCGTGCTTCCAGGCAAAAAAGACCCCAAGGGTGGTGGGGGTATGCTTCGCCTGACCTTTGACGAGGCAGGAGCGAGTAATAATACCCGAATCAAGATTGATAATGCGGATTATTTGTATGTTCAAAAAGGTGTTTCAAGGGTTGTTGAGGATAAAGAACCAAATACAGGCAGGGTTTGGCGCACGGCTTGCGATTACTCCTTGGCAAATGCCAAGGGAGGTAAAGCTGCCGAGACGGTTCGTGTAAGCCAGTTGGTTCAGGTTGTGCCGGGAAATGAGGGAACAGCATTGGACACCGTTCTTGTGAAGTACAGTGTGGAAAACCGTGGTAAGGAAAAACACAAAATCGGCCTTCGGGTTATGTTGGATACTTTTATTGGAGGGGAAGATGGTGTTCCCTTTGTGATTCCCGGTGCGACCGGTTTCGTGACCAGTCAGCTTGAATTGCCGCAAAAGGAAATTCCTGACTATATTCAGGCGATGGAGCATCAGGATCTGGAAAAACCTGGGATTGTGGCGCTTCTTGGCTTAAAGGGATTTCAGCTTCCTGACTGTGAACCAGAACCACTTTACAAGTTAATGCTTGGAGAGAACCTTAATAATTCGGAAGCCGGTTACGATATTGAAATAGGTGACCTTGCGCCCAAGGGTAAAAAAGCTGGGGATGGATTCAAGGATTCAGTGGTGTTTCTGTACTGGAACGAGCGCGACACGAATCCCGGTGAAACCAGAAACTTTGTATTCAGTTATGGCCTTAGTGAAATATCCAAGCCGACCGGTAGTTCGGGTGGAAATCTTTCGATTTCTCATGGCAGCAATATCTTCGCCAAAAAGTCCTTTGCCTTGACCGCATTGGTTAGAAATGCAGTCAAGGGGCAGGAAGTTTCCCTGGAGTTGCCTCCGGGGGTAAGTTTGGCAAGTGGTGAAAACTTAAATCGCAAAGTGGAGGAAGTGGACAAGGCAACCACCATGTCCCAGGTTTCATGGAAAGTTACAGTGGATAAACCCGGGGATTATACCTTCAAGGTTTCCACGGACAAAAACGCATCACAGGCAAAAATAAAGGTCAAGGATCCGTCTAGTAGTTTGTTCCGCTAGTTGGATTGGGGTACTTCATGAATTTTCAGGTTTTTGTTTATTACTGTGGAATTGTGGGTGCTTATTCGGCGCTTGCTGCTTCCTTGTTAGGCAGGTTGATAAGTCCATCCAGTGCTGAACCGTCCATGGGTGAGAAGCTTTTTGTTTCCCTGCTGGATGGTGGCTTGGTTGGTTTTTTTGTCTCGTTTGGGGTGGCAAGTCTTGATACCGCTTGGAATTCCTCCAAAGTTCAGTTGGGTAAGGTTCTGATCCGAGGTTTTGGGGCCGGTGTCATTGGTTTGCTCGGGGGTATTGTTGGTGCTGCTGTTGGTTTTTTAATGGTGTATTTCACCGGGTGGCCCATCTTTGCCCTTCCCGGATGGGCCATAGCAGGAATGGCAATTGGTGTTTCTGTGGGAGTTTATGACTGGGTGATGGCTAAAGTTCAAAAGGAAGAAGCAGGCCAGGATGGCAAAATCAAAAATGGTTTTCTGGGTGGCTTGGCGGGAGGTCTGGCGGGAGGTGTTTTGTTTTTTTGTGTGAAGTGGATCTTGGTGCTTGCGATAGGTAAAGAAAATCCGATAAGTGCCAGCGCGTGGGGTTTT
>Ga0129333_10005747_pt1 | contig 11687 bp, 2 predicted proteins | sample CPB6_08_DNA_FD_94474 | JGI IMG/M metagenome (GOLD analysis project Ga0129333, IMG submission 94474) | Freshwater to marine salinity gradient microbial communities from Chesapeake Bay, USA - CPBay_Sum_0.6_0.8_DNA | ecosystem: Environmental > Aquatic > Marine > Coastal | place: USA: Chesapeake Bay... | reverse complement strand
CAATCTACCATTATACCAAACAATACTATCTACAGCGTATAATGCACTTCCTGTAGTATCATAAACACCTCTATAATTTGTATTTTCTAAATGCTTCCAACCAACTATAAATTGATTAATGAAGGTGTGGCTACTTGAATCGTCTATTCCAAAATTATTTAGATTCAAGGCATTGCCTAAAGCTGCATTTTCTATACTATCTGCTAATTGAATTCTTTTTGAATCTATTCTAATAGCATACAATAAAGTGTAATCTTCAGGCGGAGGTGGTTCAGTGGCTGTTGATTTATTGTCGCCGCTATATGTACCGTTGACATAAGTTAAAATTTGACCTGTAACATAATTGTGATCTGTGTTAAAAGTAATAACATTAGTAGAGTGGTTAACTGCCACGTTTCCTAATACAGTTAATACTTGTTGTGTTCTACCTGCTGCTGAACCGGTAAATTTGTAAAGATAAACACGACCTAAATTGCTCAACGACCCTGGGGCGCTGACCGCCATGTAATAATTATTTCCGCTAACAGAGATGTTAATCTTTTCACCAAATCGTTCATTTTCTGCAATTCGTGGACTCAAAATGGTATTTTCATGCACCCAATTGTTGTTAGTAAACTTGTATAAAAATACAACGCCTTGATTCGTTGGGCCTTGTGAACCTGTAACATTTCCCTGTACAAGTGTAGCTGGTTGCCAATCTTGGTTCCTAAATAAAGCGGAACCAGGATTTAGTGTATCGGTGCTACCGTCATCTGTAGGATCAAATCCTATAGTATTTTGTTCGTTAAGAGCTTCCCACAACTGACCGTTGGCATAAACTAAATCTCCTGCCTGATAGGTCGATGCCGGATTAAAATATCCCCTAAATCTACTTGGCACACCCGATGCTAACGGGGCTCCAATAGCCATCCACAAACCGTCTGGGCTTACTGATATTTCGTTACCAAAGCTCTTTGACAAATAACTTTCAAATCCAGTTTCTGGGTATATAATTTGTTTGACTCTTAATCCGTCTGCAGATTCTTTATAGGCAACTGCAATGTTAGATCCAGGAATGCCAGTCACAACAGCATTTTGGGTTGGAATGTAAGCTACATCTCTTCCTGTGTTTCTTGGATCAGTGGATCCATATTCTGATATAGGTGTTGATTCAAATAATCTTAACTTTTCAACTACTTCCCAATCACCAGTTACAGAATCCTTATTATCAATAAAAATCCTAGAACCAGCTTGTAATAATGCTGCATTTTGTAAATCTAAAGTTTGATAATTTTCAAATCTTGCAGGCGTTAACAGGTATGTATTATACTGTATTTGACTGGAATCAGTAAAAGTTATTTCTTGTGAAAATCCCTCCGGAGTGGCTATAGTGAGCTGTGATCCGGATACACTTAATATTTTATGAAATCCGTCTAACTTTTCAATGCCTTTGATTCCTATTATTTCATCAACTGCAAATGACAATAATCTGTTATAGTTGATAGTGGTTATTTTAGTAGCATTATCGTTAGTAACCGATTCAAACACTAGACTTCGAGAAAGATTAAATCTTAAAACAGTCCATGAATTATTATCAAAGGTTACCCAAATATGATCATTTTCGTTAACTGTACTAATATCGGTGGTTAAAATTTCTTCTCTATTCTTTACAATTATATTAACTTGATCATTTTTTACATAACCAGCTTCTCTGTTTATACCTGTATAATTTTCTACAGGATTTATGTTAACATCATAAGGTAATAATGACTTGTTAAAGTTTGTCTGATTAAGTCTTAAATATTTGTCTAAAATTTCGTTTGGACCCGGACCATCAATAACTAAAATAGGTTGAGGATTAATCAAAAAATCTTTTTTGTTAACTTTAAATTCTATCTCGTTAATTTGATCAATACCGCCTAGCTTGCCTACGCGGATGGCCCATTCTTCAAATAATTCAACGCTATCTTCCTTTATCCTACTAATTTTATCAAACACCTTGACAATAGCATTGTTTGTACCTTTTTCTCTGATAAAACCCTGATACAATTTAAATTGAGTTACTGAATCTTCCGCTAAATTTTGTAGATATGTTCTAGTTTGATAACCTAATAGGTGCCTTGATAGATCTCGCTGGCTTGAACCTACGCCGTCAGCATCGGAATTGTAAAAGTCATCAAACAGATTAACATTATATTCAAAATTCTTTACCAGTGCTTTAGACGGTGTTGTATCTAATTTTGACCATTTAGTTTCGTTGAAAGATTTTTGACCTGCTTGATTCTCTAAGCTAGTCCAATTAAATGATTTATAGCTTACTATATCACCTAATCGGTAATCTTTAAAAGGTTGCCAATTCTTTATATCAACATTATCAAAGACAAATCCCGGACTTGTGTAATCACCGTCCCAATCTACTGTTCTAAACCCTCTAGATCTAATTCTTTCCTGTCTATAGCCAGTAGGCTTATCATACAATACATCATTAAAGACAGTTCTGTCAGTAAAGACTGTTACATGTTCTTTGAGTACCAAATAACATTTAAAGAAATATATTCCATCTTCGGTGTTGTTAGTTTCAACTGTTACCTTTTGAAAATCTCTAGTAACATTTATTACCTGAGGAACCAAAACGTTTCCGTCGTCTTTTAATACATTATAGTCATAGAAGCTATCTAAAATGTTGTCTACTACCCCTACATCTAAATTTACAACAATTTTTGAAGCTAACGGGCTTAGAGAAATAATAGAACCGGTAGCCCATTTATGCCTTGTCCAAAATAAAAATTCTTTTGTTGCTGTTACGAAATCTTTAGTAGCTTCAAATTCGGCATCGTAATCACCAAATTCAAACCCTCGTGATTCTAAATAATGTTGATAGCCAAACATTAAATCGGCAACTTCTTGCAAGGAAGTATAAACTGTGCCGTAGGCTACTTTCTTAGTATAGTTTTGAAAATTTCTTCTTCTAATAACTTCTACGCCATCTACCATGGGTAACTTGGCTAACTTTTTCCACAGGTTAGAAGAAAAGTCAACATCTGAAGTGTGAGATTTCAATGCCCTATAATAAGAATTATTATATCTACAAATCACTCCGTTGGCAAAAACTTTGCCGGGAGCCCAATCTTCAAATCCTTCACTTACACCGCCTACGCTGATAACAGGATCACTTTCGCTTTTTGCTACTTCATATGCAGTAAAATAAGGTTCATAAAAATCATATCCATAAATTTTATATCCTACATCTATTTTTTCAATGATGACACCGCTATAACTTGGACTGTCAATCGGTGAACTAACATTAAAAATAATATCGTAATTTTCTGGAGGGATAAAAATACTACTGGTTGTGGATCTAGGATTTTTACTATCTAACAAAAATTTTTGCTGTGCTTGATCAACGAAACCGCTCATTCTTAAAGACAAATTACAATCTATATTGATTAACTTATCTTTGATTTTTTCAAATGTAAATCCTCTATTTTTAACATAATCAACAATGTAATTAATTAAGCCCGAAGTTTGATCGCCGCCAACAACAGGATAAACAATGTCTGAGTTTTTAGCAAATATTTTAGAGTTTAGATTTACAGTTTGACCTATCTTATTAATTTTTGTTCTAGACCTATCTAAACATTCAACAACAAATTCAAATGGTCTTAAAACAGCTAGGGCTGAAATTACAGAAAAAGGATATTCGCTACTCAATCTCCAGGCTGTTTCTACAGGTGCTTGATCGCCAAATTTAAACAGTCCTTTGTTATTAGTTAACACAAAGTTTTTAGCTAATCCGGAATCAAAAGGACTCATTAATAATCCGTCTGCATCCGTTGGGATATGCGTCAGTAATGTTTCTCTCTTATACCTTTGATAAGTTCCTGCTCTGCTACCTTTCCTAATAATACCGTTGGCTAAATCTTCCCATAGAATTAAGTTATTTCTGGTGTAAGGAGCAGGACCGTATTCGTTTTCCCACCAATCCGGTTTTTCAGAAAAACCAAGCATTTCCCAAGGATGTGTGTGGGGTCTATCGGTATCATAAAACCACTTATAAACACCTCTCCACCAGCCAGGCAAATTTATAAGGCCGGTTGGATCGGACATTTGACTGTACGTAAATGTAAAGGAATCGTCTGAATCAAAATAAGGATTAGATAGATAATCTATATTTGTATCCTGAATCCATTTTAGGAAGTCATAAAATACAACATCATTAAATTGATATCTATCGTAATAATCTGATGTATAATAACTTCCTAGTATGTTATCAATATTAAAAAGATTCTCGTTATATTCTATTTTAATATTATTATAAATTCTTTTTTCAATTTCTAATAGAACATCATCCCTATAATCATTATAAGAAATTGTTCTGCTACCGTCATGTCCTTCAATAACTTCTACCGGATCAACATATGTTGTATCTAAATATTTTTGCGGAAGATACTTTTTATACAATCCTAATTTTGTAGGCGTAGGTGGGATAAAACAACTACTTGTCGATACATATTCTCTAATTTCAATAGCATCGCCTTCTGTCAAATCAACTTTTAATTCAACAAAACCAAAAGTGTCATTAAAAATATAATCTAATCCGTGCAATAATTGTACATTGTTAAGATATATGTAAACTGCTTTTCTACTTAAAGATGTAAGATTGAATTTGTTTGTTAGTGCAAAAGTTTTTATTCCTGTATCTTCAACAGTATAATGTTTAGCTCTAAAAGCACCGCAGCCAATCATATCACTATCTGCATAAGAATCGTTATTTGTTTTGACCTTAGTCATTTCTTTTAAAATTGCATCGACAAAATCAGCAACGTTGTTATCAAAATCTAAAGTTTCTGCAATTCTAATAAAATTATTTTTAAATTCATTATACGATTTTTTAGCAAATTGAATTGATTTGATTAAATTTATTTCTTTATCACAAAGCAATGAGATGGCTGTTGGCGTAATTCCTGAATGCTTAAGAAATCTTCTGCCTAAATTTTCAAAACCAACAATATCTCTAAGATTGCTTACGCCAGGAAAGCCTCCGGCAAATTCATCATATAAGTCTAAAGCTGTTGATATATGGTCAGAGGCCTGTCCTAATGTAAAAGATTTAATTTCTTGATTTAATGGATTTTTTTCTAAGCCAAGAGGTATTTCATAATATCCGTCTAAGGGTTCAACATCTGCGTATACCTTAACTACTACAGTATCGCCGCTTACTAATTCTTTATCTAGTATAAAAACATTTTGTTCTCTAACGTAACTTCCTAAAAATTTAATCCCATTAATGTAAATTAAAATTTTCTTAATGCTGGTATCTGTAACAGACTTCCAATCTATAACTGAACTAATAAACTGATTTGTTGTCTCACCTACAATAGTGGTATCAATTATTGGCTGTAAATATTCTCTGTCAACCTTAATCCAGTTATTTCCAAAACTATTATCGTCGCTAAACCTGTAATATCCTGTATTAATATTAACTGTATTTCTAATCTTGTTTACTTCGTAGGTAAAACTTTGAAAATCCCAATTGAACTGGAATTCAATATCGCCCACATTATCAATATTGAGATAACTTAAACTAAATCCAAGTTCTTTATCTACGACTGAATTTCCAACTTTATAACTAATGATAGGAGTGCCTACAAAGGTGCTAACGGGGTAAGTTTCTAAATCTCCAAAACTAATTTCATTTTCATCAAAAACATCAAATAAAGGACTTTGATTAACAGCTGATTTCTTTTGGCTTTGCACCCAATTATTACCGTCAAAATGAAACATTGTTCCTCTGTTAACTATGCCTCTTCTTATAAAAACTCCCTCTCCTAAATTAGATGTTGAATCGATATCTGGCACTAAATTAATCTGGCGTCGATTATTATGGCGTATGAAATTTACTTTGTAAATTTTGTTGTTGGCTAATAAATCTTTATCGTTGACTACAAGAAGTCTAGCGCCGTCAAATAATTCTTCTCCATCTACGTTATAACCTAAACTTCCTTCTATTGTTGAAAACACATCTTCTGTAAATGTATCAACGAAGTCTACTGGTATTTTAGCTATCGATCCGTGATTAAACAACTTAAGATGGGATTTAAATTCTATAATTGGTCTTTTAGCCCTAAAGTTTTCAGAAGCGTCAAAATCACTGTTAGATAATAGATGAGCCTGTTCTAGTACAGATCTATGAAACCATCTATTATATCTTGACCATGGGTTAGAGTCTTGACTTGCTCTGTTGATTGTAACGTAATCTTTTTGTTCTGGATACGAAGTAGCATCATCAAACGGTTCAGTATCGAATCCTCCGTCATCAAATAAAACTTCTAAAGAGTTAATTGACAGTACAGGCGGAATAAGATCTTGAAATTTCAGTAACTTGATAGATTTACCAACTCCTTCAACTAGCCAAGTATCAGACGCATATTTTTCTGGTAAGACTTGGCCTTCGAATCTAACCTTCATTCCGTTAGTGAAAGTAATACCGTTGCTACTTACATATGTAGCCTTACCAATGATTTCCTTTTCTACATCAATCTTTGTATTGTCTTCAACATCGCCAATTAAGAATCTACCAAAACGATTGATATTAGTTGTGCTTTGATAAAACAAAACGTCTGGGGCGTCTAAAGGGACTTTAAAAGTTAATGTACCATTAACTAATCCATTATTTGTAACGCCGGTATTATAATCAAGAGAAGTGGCTGCGTTAGCTGGTTCAATATACTCCCAATCTTCGCTAAATTCATCTATTGTACTTTGATCAGTAATTGGAATATCTTTCTTAGCTCTCCATAGTTTATTATCATAAACTGCTAGTTGTCCAGCCGAATAAGGAAGATATGGCCTATAAATTAAAGATCCAGTGTCATAATTTCTTTTAATAACAAAACCTTCGTTGGCCGAATTAACTTGAAATTTGTATGTTTGTCCTCTATAAAGAGTAATCGTAGGATTGTTAGTTAACCCGTCGGGAAAAAATATCCATGTGTCAGTAACGCCTAATCTCACTCTATAAGTGCTTGTTATGTCTTGCCTTTGGCCGGTTATAACAATAGCTGGGGGACCGTCAGGTATCCAATAATACTCTCTAAAGTTTACAAACTTATCCCAATCAATTGGAGGATTCCAAGAATAATGATCTTGATCAGTTATCAAGTCATCTCTGTCAATTTTGTTATTGAAAAATCTTAATTGATTTTTAAAGTCAATATAATCATAAAATTTTTCAATTTTTTGCTGATTATTTTTTACAACTACGCCAGGCTCAAGCTGATATCTACTTCTTAATGTGTCGTCAGTGTCTAAATATACGTCCTTATTACTGAAAGTTCTTCCGTAGCGTCTTCCATAATATCCAACTGTTTTTTCTAGAGAGCCTGGCTGAACCAAAGGATCTAACACGCCGCCTAAAAATTTAGAATTTGCTGGCGTGTTAAAAACTTGAGGTAATAGCTCTACAGTTCTTCTAATTGGTATTCCGCTGTTAGGATAAAATTCATTTGCCATATTATTTTAAACCGTTGTATTCACTATTGAGTTAGGATCAGCTTTTATTTCTGTAGCTGTAATAGCAGTTACAATAATTACGTCATCTACTGTAGCGCCGCTTATAAAAATCTCTTCGGGTTGACCTTGTATTTCAAACAAACTGCCAAATGCTTGATCCGGTTGAGTTGGTATGATAACCATGTTGCTAACATCAGGCGATACTTCGTTGGTTACATAAGTTATTAATTCTCCAACATAAAATCTATCACCAAAGTCCCAGTTGTTAATATCAAAAAATCTATCTATTGCACTTACAATTCTCACTTTTAAATCATTATCATTTATTGTTTTTGTTGGATTTTTAACAACCTTAAACTGCGCCTGCACTTTAGGTGCTGCTTTAGATCCAAATAAAACTTTATATTTGACAGGATGATAGATTATTTCATCGCTAATAGATTTAATTAAATTAAGCTCAGCTCCAAAATTTACTCTCAACGAATCACTAGAAGGAGTTTCTGGTTCTTCGTCAATAATGTCTGCTAACCATTTTCTAAATTCTACATCATAATTTTTAACTAATAGATAGATATCTATAATATTGGAACTACTAGGATCAATTCTTCTATCTATATTAGCGGCATGAAAATATTGAAACTTTAAATTTGGTCTTCCAATAACCGCTTTATAAGAAGGTGCAACTATAAGAGTATTTGTAGTTCTATCTACCCTTTTCACTCTGTCTTCCGCAGATGAGTAGAAATATATCAACTGACCGTCATCGTAATCGGTGATTTGTAAGCCTTCTTCTGTTTGTAAAACGACAATAGTATCATTACTATTATCAATGTACGTATAAACGGTATTACCTGTTAGATCCAATTCTTTATTAAAAAACAGATATTTTAAGCTTAAATCTGCACCTACAATTTCTTCAAATGCTTCAGGATCGTCAATGATTCCGTCATCGTCAGTATCTGCAAAAGACAATTTAATCTCATCTGCACTTTGATAACCATCTTCAAATTTAATGGCGTCAGATACTTCAAATACAAAATCTTGTTTGAGTGGTTCTATTAATTGATTGTTGGGATTAATACCGAGTACCTTGATAGAATCTTTAACTATTTTTCCTGTTTTTCTATCTAGTGTTTTTTGATTTGAATCATAATAAAATCTATTCTGTTCAATACTTCTAAAAATATATTCCATTGTTCTAATTCGAACAATGTAACTATCGGGTTGTTTTACAAATGCCAAAATCCAACTGCTGTCTAGATTACTATTAGTTGTATCACCTGTTCTACCTAAACTAAAATTAGACAATAAATCTAAGTTAGCTGATGAAATAATTTTCCATTCGCTTGCAATTTGATCATATCTTAGACCAAAATTTAAATTTAGAGATATTAGGTTTGTGATTTCGTTTTCTAATGCTGATGGTAAATTATTAATATATCTTGGCAATATCCTAGATGCCACTGCACCTGTTGGTACTATATCATTAAAAATAATAGGCCCTAATCCGGTAGCCAAAATACCTCGTCCTGCATTGGTGCCGTCACCTGTAACCTTGATTACTTTGGTCCAAATTCTTGTAGTTTGTTCCGGATCATTTGAATCTAAATCAACAAGTAATCCTCTTTTGAAAGCTTTCCCAGCTGGAGGCACAAATTTAATAAGTGCGCCGGTAAAGAAATATTTTAACTGATTAGTTGTATACGTACCAACTTTTAACAGTGAATTATCTATGGCGTTAACGAAATAACCTGTAGATTGATTTACATCTTTAGTAACCTGAGTCCACAAAACATTACCTTCAGATGAAAACTGAACCTTTGTAAATTTTGTTAGATAAAAATTATAAACATCTGTATCAGTGAAAACTGGCTCAATGCTATTTCTTATAAAATTAATAATATCAATTCTGTTCGTAAATTTAAATCCTAACGTAACTTCGTTTTCTTGTTTATAAAGAATGCCGTCATCAGCAAATACATTAACGCTAGAATATTTTCCACTTGCATCTATGATATCAAAATTTCTACTGATGCCGCTAGATGTTCTGTTAATAGCTTTAACTTTTAAAATATCTTGACTGCTAGATAGAGGAGCAAGGTTGTAATCTTCCCCTGTGATCATTCTGTTCTGTGTATAATATTGAGCTGGTGCCCTTGCTTTGATACTGTCAATTTCTTCGCTGGTAGATGCATTAGTTATAGTTGTTTTCAAACTTAAACTTAACAATAGTTCGTGACCAACGCCGTCTGGGTTAGTGTAAGGGATAACAATATTAATACCACGCATTTCTGCAGGTGATACATTATACTTCAATCCATTGCTTACTCTATAATAAACCTTAAAAGATCCTTGAGGTAGATTTCCATAAACCCCGTCAGCAAATGCTAGATCAATTTTATCTTGATCTTTTGAAATTACTGAATAAATGTTTCTTTGATTTGAATTAATACTGTTATAAGCAATATTAGATCCTGTTAAACTAGAAACTTTTGTCCATTCTTCTCCCTGTGTGCCGTCAGCATTTACCGAAAACAACCATACATCAGAATCATTTATACCAGGAACATCTACGTTTATAATTTCATTTGTAGTAGGAACGTCAATGGCAAAATCAGTTAATTCGATACTGCCCTGCTTTAGCAACATAAAGAAACCAGTGTTTGCACTCGAAGGACCTTGACCGTCTTCTCTATAAACAAAACCAATTTCTGCTCCAGGGATAGGAGGTTCTTCGTAAAAGTTTTCTTGATTTAGAAAACTTGTACTTACTAACTCAAATGCAACACGTCTATTAGCTACAACTTTTTCAAAAGCAAATACAGGAACATCTGTAAATCTAGACCTAAATCTATACTGATCTGCTTTAATACCTTGTATAGTTGATGTTCCTTGACTACGACCTATCTCTATATTGTCGCTCATTGCCGAATTAAGAACTAAAGTAAAATGTTCTAACCAATATTGATTAGTGGGATCGTTCCAAATAATAGTTTGGCTAGCTAAGTTTTTACCGTTGCTGTCTAAAATAGCTTCGGAAGTTTGTATGGTATCAATTTTTAAAAGTCCGCTAGCAGGAATATTTCTTCTAGGATTATAACTTACTAATCTTGCTAATCTTATGACCGATTCTTTAGTTTCGGCTAACTCTAAAAAGTTTTCCCTGCTGGCTAGATCAGTTCTAAATGCTAGGCTTTGGCCTAAAAACGCTATGGCATCAATTAAAGCTAGATACTCACTGCTTTCAATATAATCGTTGAAATCTTCTGGATAATTTTCTCTTAGATAGGCTACAATAACACGCCTTAGATTCTCAAAATCGTAAGACTTAAAATCAGCACTTTTAAAAGTCTGATATATTCTTTTCCAATCTTGATTAAGAATTAAGTTGTTCTGTCTTGTCGTAGAAGTCATTATTATACCTATTTTTTATATTTATTTTAAAAATAAAGTGCTAAGTTTAACCTATGTTGTTCTCTCTATCAAACGTAAGTTGTAATGAATCAGTTAAATTTAACGGCAAATAAACAAGCTCAGCTTCTATTCTAATGCCCTGTTCGGTGCTGTCAACTGTTACAGAATTTACCTTAACTCGTTCATCAAAATTTATAATTTCTTCAACATCGTCTGCTATAGCTTTTTTTATCTCTGGGGTAAAGTTTTCAAACAATGTGTCCCAAATAATTGTACCAAATCTAGGATTTTCTAACTTTTCACCTTTTCTTATATAGAAATGATTAATAATATCTTGCTTTACTAACTCGTAATCATAAAGTTTAAAATTTCTAGAAGCTTCTTTAGAACTAAATCCTTTATATCTAAAAGTGCCGGTATCTTTATTACCTACACTAACTTTTCCTTTTGCTATAGTTTTATTTGAATATAACTTAGTCATAGTTGCTCCTTAGAAGGGATTATCGCTAGGTTTTTTATACTTCTTGTAATCTGACGGCGGCTCTCTCAAATCTTCAGATTTTTCCTTGTATCGATTTGACACATCTCTGTCAAGATTTTCAGGTTTAAATTTTTGTGGATCAAGGTTCTCATGATGCGGCCAAGGTTCGTATGTAGGAACACGCCTTAATATAGTGTCTAAATCTACAGGATCTTCTGCTGCACTGGCGCTAGTCATGTCTGGTAAATTATGTGTTCTAACTGGGCTTGGAATAGTACCTTTTGCTGACGTTCTAGCTTCT
>Ga0129333_10005746_pt1 | contig 11687 bp, 8 predicted proteins | sample CPB6_08_DNA_FD_94474 | JGI IMG/M metagenome (GOLD analysis project Ga0129333, IMG submission 94474) | Freshwater to marine salinity gradient microbial communities from Chesapeake Bay, USA - CPBay_Sum_0.6_0.8_DNA | ecosystem: Environmental > Aquatic > Marine > Coastal | place: USA: Chesapeake Bay... | reverse complement strand
CGAAGATGCACGGAGCGGAGAGACCCTCAGCATTTTACAAAAGGTCAGGGTCGATACTGAAAAATTAGTAGCCGCATTCATCAACATATTATTTCCTGTATTGGTAGGGATCTTGTTCGTAGCTATATATGCCACCACGATCGATTGGCGGCTTCCCATTTTTTATTTCGGAGGAATTTTTCTACTGGCCTACCTGTCAAATAAATTCAGCCATAAGGTAAAGATTATTCAAAAAAATATTGTTACACAAACTGCATCGTTGGCCGGTGCTACTACGGAATCGCTGCGGAATATCGAGTTGGTGAAAAGCTTGGGCTTAACACGCCAAGAGGTAGAAAGACTCAATAAAAACACCTTCAAGATCCTGGGGCTTGAACTAACCAAGGTCAAAAAGATCAGAAGTATCAGTTTTCTGCAGGGAACTTTTGTGAATACGCTCCGGCAGGTAATCTTGTTCTTGCTCATGTTTTTGATCTTTCGAAACGAGATGAATGCCGGCGAATTGGTGACCATGCAGATCTTCTCTTTCTTTGTCTTCGGGCCACTACAAGAGATCGGTAATATCATTCTTACCTATCGCGAAGCGCAGACATCCTTAGAGAACTTCAGCCAGCTGATGCAAAAACCACCTGAGCCGTCTCCGGTTCAGCCTGCGCACTTGGGGCCCATCGAAACATTGTCTTTTGAAAATGTAGGCTTTCAGCATCCTGCCTCTACTCAAAAAGCGGTGAACGGGATCAGTTTTGACGTACGTACGGGCGAAACCATAGCCTTTGTGGGCCCGTCCGGTTCTGGAAAAACCACCATGATGAAATTACTGGTGGGGCTCTACCGGCCTGATCAGGGTCGCATATTATACAATGGACTTGATGAGAACAGTATCAACTTCGATGATCTGCGCAATCAAATTGGATTTGTCACACAAGACACACAGCTCTTTTCCGGAACGATCCGCGAAAATCTGCTCTTTGTCTGTCCCGAGGCTACTACCCAAGAATTACAAGAGGTATTGGAAAAAGCAGCCTGTCATTCTTTGCTACAAAGAGCAGACAGCGGACTCGATACCGTCATCGGAGAAGGCGGTCTGAAACTTTCTGGTGGCGAGAGACAACGACTCTCGATAGCCCGCGCACTGCTCAGAAAACCAAGGCTACTCCTTTTCGATGAAGCTACTTCGGCCCTTGACTCGCTCACCGAAGAAGAGATCACCCATACGATACGATCCGTTTCGACCGAAGGTCAGCAGATCACGATCTTGATCGCTCATCGTCTGTCTACGATCATGCACGCAGACCGCATTTATGTTTTAGAGAAGGGAGAAGTCACAGAAACAGGAAAACATGAGTCATTGCTGGCTGAGAAAGGGCTGTATTACGCAATGTGGCGCCAACAGATCGGAGAAAGAAAAAATCCCCCTGCCCGATAAGGCAGAGGGACCCTGGTTTTCTCTTTAAAAAAATTAGCGAAAACTATTTCTTTGAACGAGTAGGCAACATGTAACCGATATTGAATCCAAGCACGTTATTGCTCCACTCCGTATTAGCCTCATTTTTGAGATTAGTAAGACCTTTGAGGTAGTTAATGCTCAACACTAGTCCGGTCTTAGACTGATATCCGCCGGTAGCGGTAACGCCAAAATCAAATCCTTTGAGCTGACCAGCTTCTGTGCCAATAGTGAATTCTTCTTTTTCACCCAGGTAAGAGTGATTCGCTGAAAGATTGAAACCCAAGTTAGGTCCTCCGCCAATGAACCAACCACCCTTCGTACGATATAAGAGCTGCAAGGGCATATCCAACGCGGCAAAACGATATTTATCTTTTTCTGTGTTAAATCCCACTGCTACCCCTTTACCCAGAAACAAAAGCTGGTACTGGAAAGAGAGCTTTGAATTGATCCGGGTATCCAAAACAGCTCCGAATTGAAAAGAGCCCAAGGCCTTTCCTTCTGCATTGACCAGATCATCGTTAGATGTCACCGAACCTGAGGCTACCCCGGTTTTCAGACCAAAGCGAGTCTGGGCCGAAAGGCTTAATCCGGAAAAAAGCAAAATAACGATCAGCAGGTTAGTTCTCATAATTATTGAATTTTAGTAAAGTAAAGATAAAAAAATAAAAAATATTTTAAAATATAATTAATTACCCCTCAGTGGCCTTACTGACCATCACAAAATAAAAGATCCCGCAGCCAGGCAGCGGGATCACGCACACGAAATGCAAAAAGTAACTCAGTAATTATTTTTTGGGGCGGGCAGCCAGCATATATCCAATAGAAATACCGATGACATTATTTTGCCAATCGAAATTGGGAGCGTTCTGCAACTGGCTCAATCCCTTCAGATAATTCAAGCTGAGTACTACCCCTTTTTTCGTTTGAAAACCCGCAGAGGCGATCAAGCCCATGTCGAATCGCTTTACTTCGCCGGCGGCATCACCGATGGCGATCTCTTCTTTTACACCCTCGTGAATGTGCCTTGCCGAGAGATTAAATCCCAGGTTGGGTCCACCACCTATGAACCACCCCTGCTTAGCTCGGTAAAGCAACTGCAAAGGAATATCAAGAGCTGTGAACAGAAATTTATCGCGATGATCATCATGAGCAATAGCTGTTCCCTTACCTAACAATAATAACTGATACTGAAAAGAAAGTTGATTAGTCAACCTGGTGTCTCCGATACCTCCGAATTGAAAAGAAGCAAGGGCGCTACCATCCTCTTTGACCTCACTATCATTACTTGTAACAGTACCCATTGCTAATCCCGCCTTAACTCCAAAACGAGTCTGCGCTGTTAGATTCAACCCTACGATCAACATTGTAATAAGAAGTGTATTCCTCTTCATAAAAATTGATTTTTACAGTTATAAAATATAGAAAAAATAGTTACTAATTAATCCGAACTGGCATTGACAATTGCAGATCACTGTGTCCCAGATCGGGGCTATCTGCCGGGCCTTTGATTCCCGTTTTATGCATTAACTTAACTAACACTGTTCCCAATGCCTCAGGACCCGTCTGCCAGTTGGAACTGACTCCAATGGGAAATCCACTCAGGTCGCGATCCGTTTTAGTAACGGTCAACTGGACAGCAGACGGAATATAGAAGACTTCGTGTGATCTTCCCTGAGAGATAATCTCGGGAGTAAGATCTTTTTCGACCCCATTGACAATATTGATAAACCGAACCTCGGCACTGTATTGCTGACCGGCAACCAACCGGATGGTATCGATTCGGGAAGGGGGTAGCCCCCCGTCTCCGTCGGGATCCTCCGCAATAAATACGAGATTAGTTGTGCCAGGCCGGCTAAAGGTCAGGGTAACTTTGTTGATGGCCTCGTGCTCATTTTCATCATTTGCATCAGAGGGTTTCTTACAGGCAACAAAGAGAATGTTAACGCATATAGAGAGAAAGAGAAATCTGCTGAGCGAACTCATATTTTCCATTTTAATTGAATTGAAAAATTTCGGCCGATCTCGTCATTGAAATATCGAAACCGGTTCATATAATCCCGATAGCGGGTATCGAGTACGTTTTGTACCCCCATCGATATCCCCAGACTTCGTTTACCCCATTTCCAGTCGGTTCCCATAGCGAGATTGACTAAGGTATAGCCAGGAGGTGCAGCTAAATAATCCGTAAAGCCTGCCGGCACTCTAGTCTGGCGCAGTACCCTCAACAAAGAGGGGCTCACATAGCTATTTTGCAGTCGAGGGGTAGTAAATAAATACGTCAATTGCGCCTCGAAACGGTGCGAAGGCATTTGTTGTAACCAGTCTTTTTGAGAGAGGTCACGCGCCCATAGTAAGGCTCCCTTGATTCCGCCCTTCCATGAGGGGCTCCATTGACGTTCAACACGAAAATCTGCACCATATAAAAGCGCATCAATTTGCGTAAAGCTGAAAGTTGGATACGCCCCCCGTAAGGTGAGTGTAGGTGGCAGCGAGGGAATTAGGTTGATAAAATCAACAATATAATTACCATGAATCGTTACGTCGATCGACCAACTGCTGTCTTGTTGGTATTCCCACTGTAGCAATTGTTTCAAGGAACGTTCAGCTCGAAACGAAGAATCTCCTTTTTCGAAACTAGCGGTACCATGATGAAGCCCGTTCACATATAATTCATTGACCTGTGGCGCTCGCCAGGCCAGATTGGTATTGGCCCGGAACAAGCTGTTCTTCGTGTACTGTCTCGATAAGCTAAGTGTTGCAGAGGGATTAAAGAACTGATGTGTATGGCGGGTGGTCATACCGTTTCGGTTCCTGAACACTGCCAGCGAGCGATAGTCGATACGAAGGGCTCCCTCTACCTGGTACGATCCTAATTGTCCTCGCTCCAACGCATAGAAGCCGATATTGATGTTACGAAAATTGGGAATAAAGAATCGGCTGCCAGACCACACATTTTGCTGGTAAAGCACTTGCCATCCCATACCACTATTGCGCGTATTGCTACGAGTGGTCTCTCGCAATAGGTCGAGACTGCTGGTTCCGATGCTCAGTGATAATTCAGGTCTCTCTGTAATCAAGGCCCGATCGTACTCCCTTCGGTTATTCTCTTGATGCGCAGCCACCAATTGCCACCGATGTCCCTCGCTGCCTGTCCAAAATAATTTCAACTTAGCCAGATAATGTTCTACCTGTTGGTAGGGGCGCCCTATCCGATAAGAGAAACGGTCGATATTTTGCAAGGGCTTTTCGCTGGCGATCGCATTTTGCAGATCGGTCAGGTTACCGATATGTGATCCGGAAAATATTCCGATGGTGGTGCTGAAGCCACTCAATAAAAGTTCGGCACGATAACCGGGCTTGCGGTATGCCGCCATTCCCGTTACATTAAACTCCTTTAATCCGGTATTGTTGAGCCAATAGCTTGGCGAGCGGCTATTACCTCCTCTTTTGTAGGTGATATGCGTACGCCAACTGAAGGATGGTGCGGAGGAAAGATTTTGCTCCAATTGCAAATTGGTCACGTACTGCCGATTATTTGAAAAATAGCCGGTATTCCATTCGGCGCGGAATTGCTGATTGGTGGGAAGTGGCCGGGGTTCGATCAGAACCGCGCCTCCGATGGCATCCGACCCGTAACGAATGGCTCCCGCTCCCTTGATCACTACAAAACGATCTGCTGCGTATGGATCGACCTCTGGGGCATGTTCACTTCCCCACTGTTGTCCTTCTAACCTTACCCCATTATTCACCAAGATGATCCGTTGACTATGCAACCCATGAATAACCGGCTTAAAGATGGTGCTTCCGGTCTGTAGGACAGTTACACCGGTAATTCGCTTGAGCACTTCTCCCAGCGCTTGTCCTCGACTTTCGGCCAGGTCCCTGGCACCCAGCGACTCGCGAACCTGTACATCTTGCGAACGCTGAGAGGATACTACCTGAACAGCTGATAATTGATTATAATGATGCGGTAATGAAAAATTCTTGACAAGGTTGGCTTCGATCTTGATACGAAGTGTAATGGTGTCACAGTCGTCATGCGTGATCAAAAAGGTATAGCTACCCGGACAAAGATCATAAAAATGATAATGCCCTTCGGCATCTGTCTCTGTAGAGCGCTCGATCTCTTTGATCAAAATAACAGCCTTTTCAAGAGGTGCCTTCTCATCGGCATCAGCCACACTGCCAGAAAGGGTCAACACACAAGGAGTTTTCTGAGCCGCCACAGCATGAACAGTAAGCATGCAAAACACTGCAAGGGCAAAAAACCATTTACCCAGCTCATTCATAGGTTCCTTTGCTTTCCACACTGTGATGGCTCGATTCATCGAAATCATATTTGCAACAATATTGCAAATATAGGAAACCCTTGGCAAATCAAAACATGCTGAATCCCGGCAGCGCATCCAAACTAAAAGAATACCTCTTCGTTTTTAAGGAATTTTTTATACCTTGTTAATACATGAGGCGACTCAGCTTATTTTGTATACTTTTTGCTGTTTTTCTAGCGAGTTGTTCGAAGCAGGACAGTACCAACCGTTGTGCCGGTACGAACTATGATATTCAATTCACCAAGAACCCGGCTATTGGCGGCGTGAACAACGGAAGTATTGCTGTTTTCTACCCTCGTGGCGATACCCTCCGTTACCAATTGAACAACGGCACCCCCCAAGCAAACCCAAACTTTACCGGACTGGCGCCTGGCAAGTATGTGATCTGGGTCATCAATCAAAAAGGTTGCTCCGATACCATCAGCACGGTGATTGAAGCCTATGGACCGAAATATGCAGCTGTAAAACAATTGATCGCCGGTTACTGTGGCCCCTGCCATCTGAACGGAGGAGCCAGTGGCGGAAAAAACCTGGATGCAGATTCATCGATCGTCGCAAGTTGGGACCGCATCAGATTACGCTGTGTCAATGGCACCCCTACTTTTATGCCGCAGAACGGTCAGCTAACTACAATCGATAAACAAAAAATAACGGATTGGGTCAATGCGGGTCACCGCATGAGTGATTGAAGTCTCTCAACAAATAAGTGCCTCTGCATCGCTGATTCAACAGTTGTGCTTAACGGACTTTCATCATGGCGCACACCTGCTGTGCGATTCCACTTTGTAAACGCGCATAGTAAATGCCGGGAGGTAAGCCCTCACTATCAAAGTCGATACGGTGGGTGCCGGCTACCATCTCCTTGTTAGCAAGAACAGTGATAAGTCTTCCAAGCGTATCGAATACTTGTAACAAAGTATGTCCGCCATCGATAGTAAACTGTATCGTTGTGCGCGAAGTAAAGGGATTGGGAAAATTGGTAATGGCTAGTTCCATTGCCGGACGAGGCGGCGGTGTTATCCCGCTGCAGGCCCCCTGTTTGACCAACGGAAGCGTTTGCAACTGACTATTGATATTGGGCGGAAATAAAGATTGGACTACCGATTTGTCTAAGCAGAACCACTTTTCGAGTATCGTTCCATAGATACTTCTAAAATCGTATTGCATCGGTAAATTATCATTGACAGTAGCCGAAGCAGGCAAGGTGGGATTAACCCCCAACATACCCGGATCTACCTGACTACCGAACAAGAAAAGGGGAGCAGCCGCACCATGATCAGTTCCCACACTCGAATTGGAACGGACACGACGCCCAAATTCGCTGAAGGTCATACCGAGCACTCTGTCCTCGATAGACAAGAACTTCAGATCGTCCTGAAAGGCCTTGATAGCAGCAGAGACACGACCCAACAAAGTAGCATGCGTACCAGTCACCTTATCTGTATTTACTTGTACAGAGTGAGTATCGAAGCCACCGAAACTGACCATGTACACTCTCGTCTTGAGTCCCCCTTTTATCAGACGGGCCACGATCTTCAGCTGATCAGCCAATGAATTACCTGTAGGGTACGGTGCCTGGACAGTAACTGCATTGGCAGCATTGCGAATTACAGCAGCATAACCCTGCGTCTGTTGATTGATCTGGCGGATATAGGTCAGCTCTTTACCGGCACGAGTGTTAGGTGCATAATCGGTAGCACCTGATAACAAATTATAGAAAGAAGAAGGATTGGTGATACTCATCCCCATATTGCGCGTGGGCCCCTGCAGGGTCAGCGAAGTGGTGCTGCCGATCTGGATCGCAAGCGGGTCGGGCATCTCCGCAGTAGGATATCCGTCGGGATAGCCAGGGTACTCATAATCTAAATAACGCCCGGCCCATCCACTGTACACCTCTTGGTTGCTGTTGGAGCCACTCATCCATATATCGGTAGCCCTGAAATGAGAAAAATTCGGTTGCGGATAACCGACAGACTGAACGACTTTGGCCTTTCCTTCGGCGAATAAAGATTGTAAGCCTGTCATAGCCGGATGCAAACCAGTACCCGTTACACCCGCAATAGAAAGAACAGCTGATTCAGGAATGGCCACATTACTACGCGCATTGAAATAGCGGGAATAATCAGCCACGGGAATAACAGTATTCAATCCATCATTTCCACCGGCAAGTTGAATAATCACCAAGACATGATCCGTCAGCGTCTCTCCTCGCATCAGGGCCTGTACCAGAGAAGATTGCATGGTAAAAGCATTCACGGAATATCCGTTGATCAACTCCGGTAAGAGTGCAGCCATGGGAACGGCTCCGGATAGAAAGTCTCTTCTTTTCATGTCAGATCAACTGGTATTCTGATAATTTAAAAAGATATTGAAACAGCGATCGCAAACGGGTATTCACAATATTGAAATTCGCTGTGGTCGGATTCGATTCATAAGCCATCCAGGCATTGGTCCAATAGTAATCCCATTGCTGACCGGTAAGCAACAATTGCGTCTTGATCTGCATCTTGGTAACATCGCTCAGCGTATTTTGAAACAGATACGCAATGGCACCATTGATCAGATCAGTTGGATTGCCGGGGTTGTAAAGAGTACGCGCCCACTCTACACAATTGAACTGAACCCGTACGTTATTGCGCACATACCCGGTAGCGATCATAGTATCGGTAAACTGATTGCGCTTGGGTAAGGTATCAGAGGTGATCCAGAGTTCATGAAAACTGGGTTCCTGGTAGTAGGCCGGCAGCCCTGATACATTAGGGGGATCATAAAGATTTTGCCCCAAATTGCTCATCCAAGAATAGAAGGTATTCCAGAGACCATAGTTGGTATCCCAGTCCCTGGCCGGAGCAAAGGTGACATTCATCTCTCTGAGCGAGCCAATAACCAGATCGGCAGGAGTTTTGATATAACACCCTCGATTCATTTGATCGTAAAAATGTTCGCTCTTGAAAAGGGCTGTAAGCATGGGCTTGATCTCGTAACCGCTATCTCTGAAAATATCAGCCAGGGGCGTAATAACGTTTTGCTCGGTGGCACCATCGATCGTATAATAGACAAACCAGCGATACACCTTACGGGCGATGAACTTGGCCACTTCGCGCTGAGCAAATAACATCGCCATCAGATCACTGATCTCTAGGGCGCCAGCGGTTGTACCGGTTCGGCCCGTGATCACGGTATTATTGAAAAAACTTGAAAAGGTCTTATTGACCGTGCTATGCCGCGAACTAGTGAAAACCGGCTGGTAGGTGGCGAAATTGATGGTCCAACCCGTTAGCACCTTTGCTGCCTCTTTTACATCTGCTTCAGTGTATGCTGAATCGGGCCCTTTTCCCAATGTGAACAACTCGAATAACTCGCGGGCATAATTCTCGTCGGGCGCAGTAGCATTATTCAGGTATCCGTTCAGGTAACGTAACATGGCTACATCGGTAGTGATGTTGGTTACCATCGTCCTGAAATTACCCAACGCGAGCTGACGGATCAGTTGGTGCTGGGTGTAGATCCAATTTCCATAGCCGATATCGGCCGCCTCGTTCCCAAAATGATCGGTCCAGAACATGATCATTTTCTCCAACACACTACGGTCTTGATTGATCATATTACCAGTAAGCCACTTTTTGATAGAGGATCGTCTAAATGATTGTACCGTACCATCGTTGTTGATATCGTTGACCCAGGTAGCTCCCTGCGCAATATTGGCATCGGGGTTCACACCGGGTGTGGCTGCAATACGGTATTCTTTTATAGGAAGAGCCGGCGCAGCAGCGGTGGGAGTAAGTAATTCGTCCACCACCTGGTTCATGGAGCGGCCTGTAAAATAGCTGAGATCGGAGCCCTTGACCCCAAACATAGTACGTCTTAGCAGATGTACTAATTCAGCTTGGGTCCAGGGCCCGGTATAGGGAGTCAGACCAGACTGTGTACGATAGGGAGCTGTAGATGACATAATCTCAGCGACATTCATAGATAAAAGTATAAAAAATATGTACCAAAAATGCAAAGGGAGAGAAATGAAATAATAAATTACCACTACCCGACTACCCTCATAAGGCGTAAAGCCCATTGACCAACTCTAACTAAGAGGCAGCTCAGCTGATCCGTTCAATGATTCCGGCAATGCCTTGACCACCCCCCACGCAGGCCGTGATCATACCGAATTTCTTATTAAGTCGTTGAAGATCATTAATGTTTTGAATAGTCAGCTTACAGCCTGTGCATCCCAGTGGATGCCCCAGGGCTATGGCCCCGCCATTGATATTTACTTTTTGTGGATCAAGTCCGGCTTCTCGAATCACCGCAAGGGCCTGTGAGGCGAAAGCCTCATTCAACTCGATCAGATCGATCTGGTCCAGACGCAGTCCTGCGCGCTGTAAAGCTTTTGGTATGGCATTGACCGGGCCGATTCCCATGATACGAGGATCAACACCAGCCACCGCCACGCTCACTAATCTTGCCACTGGGGTTAGCCCAAGTTCCTTGATCTTGCTCTCGCTCATCACGATCACAAATGCAGCTCCGTCCGAGGTCTGCGATGAATTACCCGCTGTTATGACACCTTTGGCAGCGAAGGCAGGTTTTAATTTAGCCAGCGCTTGCAATGAAGTATCGGCACGCGGTCCTTCATCAGTGTCGACCGTAAAGGTTCTTTGCTTTTTCTTTCCGTTTTCATCCAAATAAATTTCTTGGATGCTCATGGGTAAAATTCCTTTCTTAAAATGTCCGGCTTCAATGGCTGCTATGGCCTTTTGGTGCGAATAATATGCAAACTCATCTTGGGCCTCACGACTAATGTTGAAGTCTCCTGCAACGGCCTCGGCCGTCAATCCCATGTTGAGATAGTAATCGGGATTGTCCGAAGCAATCGAATAGGCTGGTGCTGTTTTCCAACCTGCAGCTGGCACAAAACTCATACTTTCTGTTCCCCCTGCCACAATACAATCTGCCTGCCCGGATCGGATCTTAGCCGTAGCCATACCAATGGCTTCTAACCCCGAGGCGCAGTAACGATTGATCGTGACCCCGGGCGTTGCTATGCCCAATGCGCGCGCAGCAATAATGCGAGCTACCTGCAATCCTTGCTCAGCTTCGGGGACTGCATTACCCACGATCACATCATCTACCTGATCGGGCCCGAGTTGCGGAATCGTTGCCATCAGTCCTTTGATAAGATCAATGGCAAGATCGTCCGGTCTGGTAAATCTGAATCCTCCTTTTTTAGCTTTGGTTACTGCTGTTCTGTATCCGGCAACAATGTAGGCCTCTTGCATAAAATAAAGTTGAATGATAGAAAGTTGTTTATGCAACTTTTCAATATCAAAATTACAACTGAGCTGCTACCCTTCCAAAAGCTACAGGGCTTTGGCGATGATCTTGAAGTATATTTGCCAGCACCATGTATAAGCTGCTGCGTCAACTACTCTTTTTACTCCCGCCGGAACAAGCGCATCACCTATCAATGTTTCTTCTCAAACTAGGCTGCAGCACGGCCCTCTCTCGCAGAATGCTCAGAAAAATCTTCGACCCAGGACCGCAGCAACCTGTAAAATTAGCTCGCCTCGTCTTTAAAAACCGAGTGGGCCTTGCAGCCGGATTCGATAAAAATGCAGTTCACCTGCGCGAACTCAGTTGCCTGGGCTTCGGTCATGTAGAAATTGGAACAGTAACCCCGCAGCCCCAACGCGGCAATGAAAGACCTCGACTCTTTCGCCTCCCCCAAGACCAGGCCCTGATCAATCGAATGGGTTTTAATAACGATGGAGTGGTGACCATTGCCCGCAGACTCAAAGAGTGGAGAGAACAAGGACAAAAAAAAGAAGATGGACAGCCCCCTTTGATCATTGGAGGAAACATCGGAAAAAATAAAATAACCGCCAATGAGGAGGCCTGGAGAGATTATGAATTTT
>Ga0129333_10005744_pt1 | contig 11688 bp, 17 predicted proteins | sample CPB6_08_DNA_FD_94474 | JGI IMG/M metagenome (GOLD analysis project Ga0129333, IMG submission 94474) | Freshwater to marine salinity gradient microbial communities from Chesapeake Bay, USA - CPBay_Sum_0.6_0.8_DNA | ecosystem: Environmental > Aquatic > Marine > Coastal | place: USA: Chesapeake... | reverse complement strand
GGTTGTCTTCTTGTCCATACCAGTTTCATACAATTTTCACACGATGCTTTTCTACACGGTCGCTGTAAAGTCGATGACCTCGTTTCCTAAATAAATCTGCTGCTGCTTGTGGATCGTTTTCAAACATTTGTTCTATATCTGTTTTGTTTATACTGTGATCACAGTCTATAGCATACAGCTCATAGTGTCTTTGTGTGTTATACCGAGCTCTAAGAATCATGTTTTGAATTAGAGAATTTACAGGATTACGGATCGGCTCTTGATTATTTAACACTCTAAATGTATTGTCTCTATCCACTTGCTCATATTCAGAAATTGGAACTACCCTTTCCAATCCTTCTTCGCACCAATATACTAGATACGCATTTGTAGTCATAGATATTTTAATTGAAAAAATGTCATTGCAGCCTGATTATAAAAATCTAAACGAATATCGCTAACCGTATGTCCTTTATCGCTATCATAATAATGATGTCTTCGAACAGTAAATCCCAATGTCTCTTTTAGTTTCCAACTCAGCTGAATTGAAATGCCGTGTTCTTTACGGATTCGTATCAATATATCGGACCACTCTCTATTAGATAATTTTAGAGTCATACTGCATTATAGCAGTATATTTTGATTAGGTCAAGCTATCCAGCCTTGTCCTGTAATTTTGTGATACCAAGGATAAAATGGTTGGAAAATATTTAAAGTCCAATCTTCGGTGATCCAACTTGTTTTTGGTTCGGCGTAACTTAGATAAATTGGCATTACTTCTTTATCATTTATGGTTATTTTTTTAATTTCTATTGCTCCTTTTTTAACTTTACAAAAAAAATTTAATGTCTCAAACAAATCAAAATATAAAATACAATTTAATTTGTCTATTACCAAGTCATTTACTGTAAAAGTATATATAGGATTATCATGTAATACCAACTCAATATATACTACAAGTTTTTTTTTGGTATCAATAGTTGTAAGTTCGTAAAAATTTTTCATATCTAGGAAGGTAATCTAATATTGAATTATTTCTTAAACTTTCAAATGATTTTAAAAATTGAACCAAATCAAAACGTAGTTTTTCTAAATTTTCAGGAATATCGTACGATTGCATAAAACGGTAATAGTCTTGAATAGTCTTTGCTGTGGCTTGATTTATTAAATCGGTTCTTCTTGTGTTAATTACATTATAATCTTTAATATTATAGCGATCAATTACAACTTTAATTTTATACAAAACTTCTTGCCTAATGTCATCTGGTAAAAGCTCTATCTTTAAATGTGCTGGGTCATAAAGAATATTACAACTTTCTGCTACTACATTTTTTGCTATCATAAATTCAAATAATTTATCTATGTCGTATATGCTTAAAATATTTGGTGTAATTCTTAATAGAATATATAAACTTTTAAATTCTTCTCTTAATTCCAAATACTTTAACATGTTTGGTTTAATCTCTGATATTTTTCCCGGCCACCTAATATAATCATTTAATTCGGTGATTGACTCAATACTAAGACCTAAATGAAATTCTTTAAAGGATGCAATATATTTTTTAATTTTATCGTTATATATGGTTCCATTTGTTGTTGTTCCAATTATAATGTCAGTAATTCCTCGCTCAATTAAACTGTCACAAATGCTATAAAAAGCAGGATCATAAAAAGTTTCTCCTCCTAAAAAATGAATATATTTTAAATTTTTAATCGAACATAACTCATTTATAAATGTTTCTAATAGATTGGAATCTTGTGTCCACGACACATTATTGTTAGGAGATTTAAATAGTCTATCATTTATTTTGTGTAGTTTTTCATAATCCCTGTTTAATTTGCTACTAGATTCAGGACTACACATTATACACCCGCTGTTACAAACATTGCTCAGCATAATTTGTAAATCTACAGGTTTTAAATTAGCTTTGCCTTCGTTTTGAAAACTGTATAGGAAATTTTGGTAATGCGGACTACTACGCATTGTTAATTCAAAATTATTAGTATCGATAGCACTTTTGTTAAGCTGCCTTATTCTTCCATTTAATTTCCCAAAAGATTCTTCATAATGACAAGAAGCACAAAAACTTATATTTTGACCTTGTAGCAAGTCAAATCTAAATTTCTTCATATCATCACTGTTATAAAACTGAAGCAATGATGTATTATGAATTTTATTATTGCTTATTTGTTTTGTTCCCCAGCGACAATTCTTATAACTGCCATCATAATCAATATGTAAATGAAACCAAGGACTTGAACAAAATGTCTTTTGAAACATTAATCAATAATTCCAAAATTAGCCCAATTGGCTCCTCCTAAACATACCCAACCAAGTGGTCCCCCAAGATTTGGATTTATGTTCCAGACTATATGACATCTTTCACTTACAAAATTTGGCGGCGTATTTGATGTTGTGAAACGGATAGGGCCGATTCTTAGATTTTCAATTTGAGTAGAACCGTCTTCGTGTAATGTTATATTTTCTTTATTATTTGACGACAATACAAGTTTTTGATTTCTTGACGTACCTATTATTCCTGTATCTTTTGATTTTTTCTTTGTGGTTATTTCTATCTCTTCGTCCCAGATAGTTAGAGCGGCCGATGGTTCGATTGTGTTAATGCCTACTCTTTTATTTGTAACATACAATGTTTGTGATAAAATGCTTTCGCCTTGTACTTGCAATTCTTTCAATTCTCCAAGGTTTTGCAAATTACTATGAATAATTGATTTTCCTAAAGAATCTCTCGTGGCTAGTTCCTCGCCATTAAGAGTGATTTTATTCAAATCTAAGCCATCATTTTTAATTTTATCAAAAATATTTGTGCTATATCTTGAAAATAAATTATCATTAATACTATCTAAGGTATTTTTTGTTGTGCCAGATACTAACTTTCTATAAAAATCAGTATCTTCAGTTACTGTGCCATTAAGAGTTAGGTCTCCATCTATTGTCATTGAACCTTGAACTGTAAGATGCTGTGTAAATAAATTATTTTCAATGACAGTACTTTCGTCTAATAATGTTAAGGCTATTTGTGTTGTTCTATCATCTATGCCTGTACTACTAAAATTTTCAATTATTCCGCCTTTAACATTATCACCAGAAATAGTGAGATTTGCCAGTTTTAAGGCGACTGGATCTATACTGTTTTCTGGAAATGTAAAGTTTGATAATCTGTCATGTAACAATATGCTAACAGCATCTAAAACAATTTTATTTAAATCAAAATTCTCTAATTTTTCTCTTACTATTGTTTCAACAAGTGTTGAAGTTTGATTTTGAGCTAAGGATAAAGTTTCTCTAATTTTATCAACTGTTCTGTTTTCTAGTTTTTTTGAATCTATTGTATATTCACTTATTTTCTTTTCGATAGTTCGTGTGGTTGCCTCTTGTATATGTGATGTGAAGTCATAAACGGCCAACCGATGATTAATAGCATCGTTTATAGCCCCGTCAACCTTCATAACAACATTTGAGGTTATATCAGTGGTAATTTCTTCAACTATTTTAGAAAAATGAGTGTTAAGTTCCATTATCAAATCGAATACTTATTACATGTTCGTAGTTTTTTTTGATTAAGCTTTTGTACATTAAATTTTTATGTACATGAAAACTGACTGCTCCAGCATCATGACTAAATTTGGCTAATTGTTTAAAAAACATAATTTTTTTATTAAAAGGACCAAAAGTTTCTAGCTTTGAATTTAGGATTTTATACAAAAATGTAATCCAGCCAGTTTTGTTATTTAAACTGTGATCATGAAATTCTAAAAAAATTAAATTATCTTTACCGTTTTTAATAAGTCCAGGAACTGAAAATTCCTTATCTTTGAAATCTTGATTTTTATAATCTTTACATGTAGTTATGATATATTCGTTAGTCAATTTACAAATTTTAGTTATTTTGTTTTTTTGTTCTTCGTCGTCATTAGCAAATGTAAAATATTCATCTAGCGCAATCACAACATCAAACCTTTTATTTGAATTATAAATAACATCTTCTTCGATGTAGTTAAACTTAATACCACAATCTTTAAGAAATTTTTGACAATTTTTTGATATTTCAGTGACCGTAATATTAATAGAGTCGTCAATTAAAATTAATGGATTAAATCCAACATATAATATGTTCGAAGGTCGATGATTATGATAGTAAGCAACTTCATCAAAAATTTCTTTTTTTCTCTTTAAAATTTCTTGTTGTTTAGGATGAAGCTCATACGCTTGCCTTAAACATTCTGTATAACTTTCAAAACTCATAATAACCTTTTTTTTGTTTTTAGTTATTTATGGGTTTTGGCGCACAATGTCCAATGTGACACAATGGAAACCACCGCCTAATGTTCTTGAATGTCTTAACTCAAGCGGAATAACAGTAAATTTATGTTGTTCTAATACATTTATTAAATTTAATTGGTGTTTATCAACTATAACAGTTCTTGGATCTAAAACTAACAAATTCAATGCTATCCACTTACTTGCGTATGGATATTTATAAAATTCTTGTCCCACTACATCATCAACCCAAATAACCTGCCAATCTTTGAACACTAAAGGCAGATTATTTGTATTAACTCTACTTGCATTGACCATCACTAAACCTTCACGTAATGGAACAATAGTACTATCAATATGAACCCCTGCATAAAATTCGCATAATTCAATTTGAGTGTAAGGAAATTTATTTTTTAGCCATCTATAAGCTTTTTCATTACCACTAGTACTTTTTAAGTAAAGCATCTTATCATTGAGTCTGAGAACATTTGCTGCGTCTAATACATAATCTTCATTACGAGGCATTCTGAATACTTCATCGGCTCTAAATACAATACTGTCTAAAGCTTCAATTTCTAAGTCTCTGCAAGGGTACATCATTGCCGGATCTACAATTGAATTGCCATAAACTAGTAATCTATCTCTGGGACAATAACCGTACATACCATTACGTTCTTGATAGTTTATAGCCTTTGGCCTATGCACTATAATGTCATTTTTTTCTAAAGTTGCCGATAAATTATCTAAATCTTCATTGGCTTCGTCTATAATCCAATCTGGAACCGGACCACTAGGAACAGGACTTTCTTTCCAGGTAGTTTTTGCACTTTCTAAAGCAAACACAGGATCGTTACTAGGCCAATTAGCAAAGTCTGCTCGACCTACTACAACTTCTTTTAACGGATCCCACTCGTTGTAACTATGTATCATATATGGCCAGTAATTTGTAAAGTGTATCTTGGAGTAGTTCCCATATTACTTGCCATGTGTGGTGCGTCATAGCTCCAATTGAGACAGAAACCTGCCATCCAATCAACATAGGCCACATTACAACACTCAGCGTAGTGACCCGACTGCCATGGTTCTAAGAATATAACTGCTCTACGTATTGTATCCTCTTTGCCTTCTAAATTAAATAATTTTATATATTTTTGAAAAGTGTCTATGTGATTTGGCAACATAGACCCGGGATCCATTCTATAATAACTAGTGCCAATATCCTTCCACTCTAAATACTCAAAAAACTTAATAAATTCAGTATTCCACGAGGGCTGCGGACTTCGCATGTCACACATATAACCGCCAAAAGGTCCTCGAAATCCTTGATCTTCCCATTCAATTAATGTTGCTGGATCATTGAATTGTTCTTTTTTGTAATTTAAAGATTTGTATTCTTCATCCCAGAATGGATCTATACTAAAGTATTCGTGTGTCGCCATAATGTATAACCTTGTAATTGTCGTTATTTTTTGGATACCTGCGCCATGGATCTATGATTACGCTTCCTTTTCCTACAGGAACATAAAATTCTTGGTTGTTGTTCTGTCCGGTATATCCATAGGTAATGTTTCTGTTGTGAGCTAAAAACACAATTACAGGTTCCTCTTCAAAAGGAGGTAAATCTCCTGTAAGTGGATCTACATAATAAAACTTAGCTTCCATTTTTTCTAAATAATGACCTATTAATAAACTATAACTTCCATCTAAATAATCAACATCGGGTTTGTAGGCTTTACCCATAATAAAGATAGGCAAGTTAGTTTTGACTTGTTGCTGTTTCAAAAAACTTGCCAAATTTTTAGCTTGTATTTCTCTTGCATGCATTATAGTATCAAATATATCATACCCAAGATCTAAATTTTCCGACAACCACCTTAAAGCTATATTATCTCGAGGATGGCAAGGACCTGCGTCGCCCATGCCTGCGGTCATATATTTGGAACTCATAATTCTTGTTGTACTATTTGCAAGAGCATTAGTAACTACATCCACATTGATGTTTCCGGATTTCATTGCTACATCTTGAATCATATTCACCAAACCTACTTTGGCACTGATAAATGTATTGTAGAAAATTTTTATACATTCAGCTTCATCCCAGGTACCAACAACATATCTTGGATTATTTTTCATCAATGGTTTGTAAAAATCTATTAGTATTTTTGCATCTGTTGTTTCACTTCCATCCTCGGTACCAATAATTACCATTTCTGGATTTACCATATCCCATTCTACACTACCCATAGCAATTAGATATGGGTTATAGATAAATCTTGCATTACTGATACAAGCCCGTAACTCTCGTCTAATTGTTCCGGGCAATACCGTAGAAATTAACACTACAAGTTGATTTGAATTTACCCAGGCATCAATTTGAGTTAGGACATTTTTAACTACAGTATAGTCAAAATCTTTGTTGGGCAAATGTGTTATCGGCTTAGATCCGTCGTATAAAGGATCATGTGGAGTTTGTACTGCAACGAAAATAATATCTTTATTGACTACTGCGCCTCTGAGATTGTCTGATATTTTTATTATGCTACTAGATTTATCGTAAATATCATATCCAGTCACATTATATAACGACGCCATTACTTCTGCACAAGGCATGCCTAACTTACCAATACCAATAAATCCTACTTGCATTTATGATCTCCAGTAATAGATTTTATGAATTTTTTCATGAGTTGTTTTGCTATCCTAATAATTTAAATTCTTACGGCTTTATTCCTAGTTACACAACAAAAGCCCAAAATATTTCCGACCTTACTTTTGATGGTAGATTCAATTTTAACATTGATAATTGTGGTAAAGTTTTTTGGTGGTGCGAAGAACCTTTTAATGAAGTTGATTTTGATAATATGCACTATTTTGCCTTACACTCAAATATGCATCCTTGGACCAACGAAATGCATGGTTTAGGTACTAGTTCGATGGTTCCAAGAATTAGGGATATTGCAGTATTAACTAACATTTGCATAGTTGCTAACTCCGAAAAAAGTAAATTAAAAAATTTATTAATGAAGAAATATCAATATTATGATTGGTATTTTTTTTATCACGGTTTTATAGCACTTGATTGGTTTAGAGACTACAAATATTTAAAAAGTACCGATATAAAAATCTCAAAGTTATTTATCTGCCTAAATCACTTACTAACTGAAAATAGAAGTTATAGACTTACATTATTAAGCAAACTATTTCAGCACAACATTATTAACAAAGGGATAGTATCTGCTCCTCTCCTTGATCAAACTTTAGTCAAAACCGAGGTATTCAATCCTAATACAAAATTAAGTAAAAGCAGTAAATTAAATATAATGAAAAATTTATATCCAGTGGCTAAGCCACTAATTTTGGATCACAGTAATCTTACAACAGCTAGTGCATCTATAGTAAATAATTTGTATTCATTAGGATCACTTTGGAATATTGTTACCGAAACTATTTTTTATCAAGATAAACTTCATTTAACTGAAAAAATTTTTAAACCAATAGTTTTACGTAGGCCATTTATTCTAATAGGCGCACCCGGAAATTTGCAATATCTTAAAGAGTATGGATTCAAAACCTTTGATAAATGGATAGATGAAAGTTATGACTCCGAACAAGATCCAGATTTAAGAATCGAAAAAATTGTTTTAGAACTTAAAAAATTAGAAGGAAAAAACTTGTTAGAAATGTACAATGAAATGTTACCAATTTTAGAACATAATCATAATCATTTTTTTGGAAAATTTAAGGAAATTATAACAGATGAGGCCATTATAAATTTTCAAAAATGTATTCATTTATATAATAAAGATTTGTCAGAAAGATTTCAAATACAAGATCTCACACCATACAAAGATGTTAGAGTAAGAATACTTGATTAATTTTTTTTTTCTAATACATTTAAAATAAGTTGTTCCATATCATAAATTCTAGTCCTTGTAGTTTTTGAATTTAAAACAATAAATAATCTTTTTTCACCATTTAAATTAACACTCATCACTAAGCAACCACCTGATGCTTTTACATAACCAGTCTTGCTTATAATCACATTGTATTTCGAAACTAAAGGGTTTGTATTAGTAAATTTCCATTTTACATTTTTTCTTTTCTTCTTTTTGATTAATTCAGTTACTGATTGATTACTGGCATAGACAATTTGTGGGTATTTTTCGGCAGCTAAAAGTAATTTAATTAAATCTTTTGGAGTGCTAACATTTCTATTATCTAAACCACTACTATCTGCAAAAAAGGTGTTATTCATTCCTAATACTTGAGCTTTATGATTCATGTCATTTATACATTCTTCATATCCTCTATGATAGTTTTCACAAAGCATCTTTGCCGCTGTATTGTCTGATTTTATAACGGCAAGGTTAATAAGTTGTTCTCTATTCACATACAAACCTTTAAATCTTTTTTTTAAAGGTACAGATAAATTTTCATTGGCGTCTAATATAATCATAGCAGTCATTAATTTTGTTATACTAGCAATTGGTTGCACTATTTCTATATTGTTCGACTCTAAAATTTTTCCATCGGCATCAGCAACTAACCACGACTTAGCTGCGATATTAATTGCTGTTGCATTACCTACGACAAATGCCAAGGCAATAGATAACAAAAATTTCATTTTACTTTTTTTTAAAATTAAGGAAGGCTGGTCCAAGCAATTAACGCTCGCTTATTTTTAACACCATGCGCTAAGAAATTATCGCTTGTGTGAAATTTAAATCTACTAGCTGCAAAGCAGGAACCTTTTTTCCATTCAAAAATATCTTCTATTGATAACCAGTCGTAGTAACTGTAGGGAGTGTGACTAAAATATTTCATGTAAGTATTATAATCAATAGTTGGTTTATCGTATGGTTTATGAGTTGCCATGTAATGTTCAGGAGATTTGATTTCACTCTGTTCATTGAATACAATTGTATGACTAAATACGTCAAACAAAGGTATAATCAAAGTCCATGCAGGATTAGGTGCTTCCTTAACTACGTCGCCGGCACTATCAACATCACTGTGTATTTTATAAGGATCAAACGAATCGAAGATGTGTATTTGTTGTATATACAAATCTTTTCCAAACTCTTTATCAAATTTTGGTTGTAAAATATTTTTTATTGAACTATTTTTTTCATCATAATAGTCAAAGACATAGTAATGTCCTGACATCACTTTAACTCCTTCAACATCAGTGGGATTCCAATTTTCCCATGGTTCGTTAGAAGTCATTACAAAATTTTCAATGTATTCAATTTCATCGTCTGATAAAAAGTTTTGAATTGTTCTGGTATCTATTTCCATGTTAGCCTTTGATGTTTATATGCATTTTACTACGATTAATCTACCTTGTCAAACTTAAATCTATGTAGTTTTTTATTTATATACATTAATTATATCAGCTACTTCGATGATTGGTATATTAAGTGCCCGAGCTATGGCCACTACGCTATATCCTTGGTTGTACAAGTTTAAAACTATTTTAATAACGCCAGGATTTTTTGCCATTTATTAAATTACACTTCCTTATTAATTCTTCTACTTTTCCTTCGGGATATCTCAATCTTAAACAAATTTCATCTATGGTATATCCGTGATCTCTGTACATCCTAGTTATAAGATCTACATTCAGTCTGACCGTAAAGTCATATTTACTCATTTTTAATTTCGCAATCTACCCACTTTAAATTATTATACCAATCGTAAACTGCATTTCCTTTTGGCACTAGGCAACGACCTAATTCTGGATATACATCTATTCTTACCTGAACCACAGCCCACACAAGCCAAATTAAATAAAAACTCACAACAGAGGCAATACCATACTTCCATGCGTTACATTTAATATGTTCTATTCTACGACGTTTTTTTTCTGCTGCAATTTTATCTTTAACTCGTTTGATAGCCCAGGCTTTGGCCTGTTCTTTTTTCATTTTCTCCATCATGGCATACACTCTAGTGTATAAATCGCCTAGTTCTGGAGGACAATTATAAACCATTAATTCTCTAAGTTCGGCTTCCATAGCGGTAAGCCTGCTTTGCATTAAAACTCTTTGCAACGCTCTTTTACCTAAACTTGTTTCTCCGGTATAAACTTCTTGAGCGTGTTTTTCTTCTTCTTCAAAGATAGCAGTACATTTAGCAAAGTTTTCAAAATATACGCCCAGTTCTTCACCTATCTTAGTATAAACATCGTTTGGCTGTTGTTTGCTTAATTCAATTACACGATTTTTTTCTTGAATGAACTGATTGCGTTCAGCAGTGCTGGGAGGGTTATCTTTGTGCCGTAGGTTAAACTGTTCTTCTAGGTCGTTGAGAACACCCTTGACATCGCCTGCTGCACCGGCTATTTCTTTATATAATTCGCAGCCTTTTTTGACAGCTTGTACAGCACCGTTTGCCAGGGCAAATAGTGTTAATGGATCCATAGCTCCGATCCATCACTGGTACAGCTCGCTACCGCCTCTTGGTTCAATTTTGTGTTTCCGTTTTTTTGTTATTGAAGAACCAATATTGATCGAACTTATTAATACTTATAAGTCCGAATTAAAAAACTATACTACTAGATAATTTTTTTTACACTCTATGTGGAGGTGTAACAGGTACAGGGTTAGGGGGATTTTTTGGGGGGCGGTGGGCAAACCAACTCATTAATTTTCTCCTTGTTCGACCACAAAAAAACCTGGAAAACCCAGGTTATTTGTAAATAATTCTTGTTCCTAAACCAGTGCCTTTTTTAAGCGCACTTTCGTCGGGTATATAAATTCTTTTTCCTATGCCAACCATACAATATTCGTCGGTATTTAAGTCATGAATAAACCAACTAGTAGTTTCTGTTTCAAAGTTAGCATACACTAAATTTACAGTTTGCTCATTTGGCGCCTGTGTTGCCATTATTAGCTTTTCGCCGTATCTATTCATTGTAACTTCGACATCTTCAAAGCTGCCACACATCATTTGAATCTGTCTTGGTCTAGGTTGGGCCGTAACTGCTGTAGCAGTAATAGCCAGTAAGATGGCAGCTAAAAATTTATTCATATAGTATATATCATTACATGGCGTAACGATAAAATACAAATATTATACTTCTTCGATATAATCGAATCTGCCGCAGACTATGTCGTAGAATTCATCTAGTTCGCCGCCCCATTTGCCTTTCAGATAAGGGCGCAAATCATAACACAACTTTGCATTCTTATCTTTGTTTGCTTGAACAAAAGTATTGTGCAATTTTTTCCAATGGTCCAATTTGGACATTTCATCTAGCGTTATTTTATCCCCGGGTACAACACAAAATGTTTCTAATAATTGACCTTCTACATCGTGTGTTTCCAATTCAAGAACTGTGTATCTTTCACTGAGTTCTTCTGCTACTTGTCTGTTAAAAATTATGTCCATTATCGTTTTTTAATCCCCACTAACTTGTATATATG
>Ga0129333_10005743_pt1 | contig 11689 bp, 11 predicted proteins | sample CPB6_08_DNA_FD_94474 | JGI IMG/M metagenome (GOLD analysis project Ga0129333, IMG submission 94474) | Freshwater to marine salinity gradient microbial communities from Chesapeake Bay, USA - CPBay_Sum_0.6_0.8_DNA | ecosystem: Environmental > Aquatic > Marine > Coastal | place: USA: Chesapeake... | reverse complement strand
GCCGGTCTCGGTGACGTGGCCGAGGTCGAGGGCGAACTGAAGGGCACCACCAGCACCCGCACCGACCGCAAGTCGCTCGAACAAGGCAAGGGTGTCGGGGCCAAGAACAAGCGCGCCGAGGGTCTCATCAACACGTTGTCGGGTGGAACCCGCGGTGCCCAGGAAAGCACCGGCCGGACGATGCGGGGCTTCTCCGCCAAGGCCTCGGTCACCGTCCTCGGTGTCACCGCCGAGGTCGAGTACAACGCGCTGTGGGGAGCCAACAAGGACGGCACCACGTCCAACATGAAGATCGAGAAGAACGAGATCGGGCTCACGGTCGAGGACGTCCCGATCGAGAACCTTGTCGGCGACGTGGGCAAGGAACTCATCCTGAAGGCCATCGACCAGATCCAGAAGGAGATGGACCGGGCCCCCGACGAGCAGGTCGACCCGGTGGCCGAGGCTCAGATGGACGCCATGATCGACGAGGCCAAGGGAGCCGCCGAGGACGCCGCCCAAAGCGCCATCGAGGAGGCCGGTGGCACCTTCGAGGCGAGCGAGACGCTCGGCTTCAGTCTCGGCTTCGACTTCATGGAGCGAGAGCTCACCTTCAAGATCACCAAGACCAGTGGCTACAAGGTCGAACTGGGCGTCGCCGAGGTCGAGGCCAAGAAGACCGAGACGCTTCTGAAGACCACGAAGAAGTTCACCAAGGAAGATGCCGGCAAGAGTGCCGGCGATGCGGCCAAGAAGCCCTGATCCGGCACCCGCCGGGCGAACACGATCGAAGAACGCCCGAGGAGGCTCCCGATGACCGATGTGAACTTCGTGCACCCTGCCGGAGACGTGCTGCTGCGAGGAATCGCGGCCCGAGTCGAGGATGGCACGGTGTCGATCACCGGTCTGGTGTCGGCCGACGTGTGGGACCACATCGAACTCGAGGATGTCTTCGGTGCTCGCACTCGCGTGCGTCACGGATCCCTCGACGCCGGTGGAGACGTGCGGATCACCGTCTCGGCGCCCGAGTCGGCCACCGGTCCGGGGGCCGGACCCTTCGCTCGTGACTGGAGCATTCTCGATGCTTCGCGTCTTTCCGACGGCGCCGACGGTGAGGTGTGGATCGGGCTCTCGTTCGAGGCTCCGCCGCAGTGGTTGGGAGCGGCGTCCGGACTCGACGAACTGGGGCTCACCCGTTCGGACCAGAACGACGTGTCGGTCACCTACGTCGACGACGACGGCACGCGCGTCGAGGTCGTGGCCGATGTCGAGCGCAAGCTCGCCACCATCACCTGCACTCGATCGGTCACCGAGCCCGACGCGACGGCTCTGGTCGAGACGCTGAAGGTCCTGAACGCGGTCAACGATCGCTTCGTGGCCGGAACCGCCGTCGTCTCGGGTTCCGATCTCGTCCTGAAGGTCGGCCTGCCCATTCCCGACAACGGCGACGTGTCGGCGGTGCTCGAGGATCTCGCGTACGCACTGCCCGGGATGACCGCGATGGTGGTCGACGCGGCCGGTCCGGTGATGGCCGGAAAGAAGTCGGCAGCGGATGCGATCGAAGAACTCTTCGGCTGACGCATCGGCTGCTCGTTTCGCCGACGAGGCCGTTCGGATACTGGTCGCCAACGCCACCGACGGTGGTCGCGCTTCGACCTCGTCGTTGTGGTCGTCGGGCGCCAAGGTCGTGCAGTCGGACGATCCGGTCGTGGCTCTCGCGAAGCGGGCCGGCTGTCCCGATGACGAGACCCTGATGCTGGTTCTGTGCGTGCACGTCGAGCGTTCCCTCGAACGGCAGCGTGCTCTCGCGTCGCTCACCGTGGACGGTGTCGGCAGTGTCCGGCTCGGCATGCTGGACCAGTTGCGCGACGACGAGCACGGTGGTGTCTCCTCGGTCGCTCCCGACTCGCGCCTCCGCCGCGCCCGGCTCATCTCGGTGACGGGCAACGGACCCTTCGCTTCTCGCACGGTGCAGGTCGATCCGACGGTGATGTGGGGGTTGTTCGACGACCCTCGTCCCGACCCGGCCCTTCCTCCCGGAGCCCGACTGGTCGATCGTGACGGTCGGCGTGGCGAGGCGACATCGGTGTTGGTGGTGGGCGACGACGCCACGCGTCGACGCACCCTCCTGATGCACGAGTTGACCGGCGGGCCCGTTCTCGTGGTGCCCGACCCCGTCGACGAACGCCAGTGGGACGCGGCGGTGCGCGAGGCCACGCTCTCCGGTGCCGCCCTTCTCGTCGAGTTGTCCGACACTCTCTCGCCGCTCGGCACTCGCACGCTGGATGACGCCAACCATTTGGTGATCGGCATCTCGACGGTGGCCGGGATCGATCCCGAGACACTGCCTCGGCGCGCCTGGCGCGAGCTCCAAGCCGCACCGAGCCCGGCGTCGGCCGACGAGGTCGCCGCCGTCCTCGGTCAGGACTCTCCCCACCCGCTGACCGCCGATCAGGTGCGCCGAGTGCACGCCACGCTTCCGCTCGTGGACGGTGACGTGCGTCGGGCCGTCCGACGTCTGGCCGATCATCGGTTGTTCAAACTCGGCAACCGGCGCACCCCGTCACGGGGTTGGGACGACCTCATCGTCGACGACGAGTGCATGGCCGAGTTGCGCGACCTCACCAACCGCTATCGATACGCGAGTCGGGTGCGCGACGTCGAAGGGATCGGTCGTCATGTTTCGCCGGGTTTGTTGGCGGTCTTCGCCGGCCCCTCCGGCACCGGCAAGACACTCGCCGCCGAGGTGATCGCCGGCGAACTCGACCTCGAATTGGTGAAGATCGATCTGTCGACCGTGGTCTCGAAGTACATCGGCGAGACCGAGAAGAATCTCGAGGAGGTCTTCGACGCCGCCAGCGTGGGTGGTGCGCTCGTTCTCTTCGACGAGGGAGACGCACTCTTCGGCAAGCGCAGCGAGGTGTCGGATGCCCGCGACCGGTACGCCAACATCGAGGTCGCCTACCTGCTGCAGCGAGTGGAGACCTTCGAGGGTTTCGTGATCATCAGCACCAACCTGGCCGGCAACGTCGACCAGGCCTTCCAGCGTCGACTGCAGGCGATGATCGAGTTCCCCACCCCCGACCGCACGGCGCGACTCGCGCTCTGGAATCTGCACCTACCGCTGTCGGCCACCGACGGCGAGGTGAGTCACGACGAACTGGCCGACATCCCCATGTCGGGAGGCAACGTTCGCAACATCGCGGTGGCGGCGGTGTTCCTGGCCGCCGCCGAGGGTCGGGTGGTCGGTCGCGAGCATCTGCGAGTGGCTCTCCGGCGCGAACTCCGCAAACTCGGACGACTCGCCGAGGACCTCCTCAACTGACCATCGCTCTCGATTCGAGGTGGCACCGGAGTCAAGCCGGACGGTGCAGCACCGCGCGTTCCACTCGCACGACCACCGTCTCGCCCTCGATCGTGGCGGAGCCATCGGCGATCAGCGAGTAATCGCGGTGCTCGTCGGTCGACTCCGTGTCGACGATCGGCGGCCACAGCAAGGTGGCTCGCGCGGAGCGCACGACGTTGCTCGTTCCGGTCGATCCCACCGAGGCGCAGCGAACGGAGTCGCCGAACACTTCCACCCGCACCGCCACCAAATGAGGAGACTGGTCGGGTCCGACCGTGACGAGATAGGCGAAGGGGCGACCGGGCGTTCTCTCGGCGAGCGCCTCGGGCGTCACCCGAACACTCACCGGCGCCGACCCCAACCGTTCCAGTGCGTCATGTCGGCTGCCGGCAGTCGGTGGGCCGGACGGAAATCATCGCCGGTGTAGTAGGCCACCGGGAAGAGAGCGGTCTGGGTCCAGTCATCGGGGATGCCGAGCAGGGTCGCGATGTCCTTTTCGAAGAAGAGGTGGATGGTGGTCCATGCCGTGCCGAGACCGCGGGCCCGCAAGGCGAGCATGAAACTCCACGCCGCCGGCAGGATCGAGCCGTAGGTGCTCGCTTGCGCCACCACCATCGGTACCGACTCGACGCGACCCTGCACGCACGGAATCACGTGCACCGGAACTCGCTCGAGCACCTCGCCGAGATAGGTGGCCGACTCCATCACCTTGGGCATCACGTGCTCGCGCGGGTCGCCGGGCGGTAACGGCGGCGGATAGCCCGACCCCGCCATGATCTCGCCGGCCTTGCGGTACGCGTCGGCGATGACCTTCTTCTTCTCCGGGTCGGTGACCACCACGAAGGCCCAGTTCTGGGCGTTGGTGCCGGTGGGTGCCTGCAAGGCGACGTCGATGCACTCGTCGATGATCTCGGGTTCGACCGGGCGGTCGAGGTCGAGGCGCTTGCGCACCGAACGAGTGGTGGTGAGGAGTTTGTCGGCGGCCGGGCGATCGATGGTCATGGCGGAACCTTAGGTCGGTGCCTCGGACCAGCCCGTCGCCCCAGCGTGTGGGTGGTCCTGGCTCGGCTCACCTAATCCTGAGTGACTTAGTCGGATTTAGGGTTAGGATTGCCCCCGCTCCCCGGGCGCAGGTCCGGGGAGCCCAACACGATCACCACCCAACGAATCCGAGACCCACCGGACGAATTCGAGAAAAGGAAAGATCATGGCCATTCGACTTGGCGACACCGCCCCCGACTTCACCGCCGACACCACGCAGGGCCCCATCTCGTTCCACGAGTGGCTGGGCGACTCCTGGGGCGTGTTGTTCTCGCACCCGAAGGACTTCACACCGGTCTGCACCACCGAGCTCGGCCACGTGGCTCGCATCAAGCCCGAGTTCGACAAGCGCAACGTGAAGGTGATCGGACTCTCGGTCGACCCGGTCGACAGCCATCTGAAGTGGGAGGGCGACATCGCCGAGACCCAGGGCACCGCGGTGAACTTTCCGATGATCGGAGATCCCGACCGCACGGTGAGCGATCTCTACGACATGATCCACCCGAACGCGAACGACACTCTCACCGTCCGCAGCGTGTTCGTGATCGGCCCCGACAAGAAGGTGAAGCTCACCATCACCTACCCCGCGTCGACCGGTCGCAACTTCGACGAGATCCTGCGGGTCATCGACTCGCTGCAGCTCACCGCCAAGCACAAGGTGGCCACACCGGCCAACTGGACCGACGGCGACGACGTGATCATCGGTGCGGCCGTCACCGACGACGAGGCCAAGCAGTTGTTCCCCGGGGGATGGAAGACCGTCAAGCCGTACCTGCGCGTGCTTCCGCAACCTGGACGCTCGTGATCCTGCGGTGTCCCGGGCCCTTCGCCCGGGCAGAATGAACCCATGTCGGAGACCCCCACTCTGACGGCCGCCGCGGCGGTCGTCGACGCCCGCAAGATCTACGGAAAAGGTGACAGCGAGGTGCGCGCCCTCGACGGTGTCACCGTGTCGTTCGACGCCGGTCGCTTCACCGCCATCATGGGTCCGTCGGGTTCGGGCAAGAGCACGTTGTTGCACTGCGTGGCCGGCCTCGACACCCTCACCTCGGGGTCGGTGCTGCTCGGCGACTCCAACCTCGCGACCCTGAACGACAAGGCTCTCACCACGCTCCGACGCGAGCAGGTGGGCTTCGTGTTCCAGGCCTACAACCTCGTTCCCACCCTCACGGCTCTCGAGAACATCACCCTTCCGCTCGATCTCGGTGGCCGCGAGCCCGACCGCGAGTGGCTCGACAAGGTGGTCGACGCAGTCGACCTGCGCAGCCGCCTCGACCACCGGCCGAGCGAACTCTCCGGAGGTCAGCAGCAGCGCGTGGCGGTCGCGCGGGCCCTGGTGAGCAAGCCGCGCATCATCTTCGCCGACGAGCCCACCGGCAATCTCGACAGCCGCACGAGCGCTGAGATCCTCGGATTCATGAAGCGGGCCGTGAACGAACTCGGTCAGACCATCGTGATGGTCACGCACGATCCGACGGCCGCCTCGTACGCCGACCGGGTGATCTTCCTCGCCGACGGACGCATCGTCGACGAGATCACCGAGCCCACCGCCGATCGGGTCCTCGACCGGATGAAGCGCTTCGGCTCCTGACGATGACGACTCCCGTTCCCCGCCTCACCATCCGCGGCGTGCTCGCCCGGAAGTGGCGAATCGTGCTCACGGTGCTCGCCGTCGTGAGCGGCGTGGCCTTCGTGTCGGGAGCGTTCATCCTCACCGACAGCGTGAAAAAGGCCATCGACGACCTGTTCGCCGAGTTGGCCGAGGGCATCGACATCGAGGTGCGGACGACCATCGCCTTCGGTGACGAGGCCACCGCCGACCGCGATCCGGTGCCGGCCGAAGTGGTCGCGACCGTCGCCGCGGTGGAGGGCGTCCGACTGGCCGAGGGCAACCTCATCCGAGCGGCCACGGTCATCAAGACCGACGGCGAACCACTCGCCACCACCGGACCCTCGTTCGGTATCGCCTGGACCGGCCCCGACGGACTCGACGGGCGCACCTTGCTCGAGGGGCGCGTGGCCGAGGGACCGGGCGAGATGACCCTCGATCGCGACTCGGCCCGGCGAGCCGGTTACGAGGTCGGCGACGTCGTCACCATGGTCGGACCGGTCGGCAAGGGAGAATTCGAACTGGTTGGTCTCACCGGTACCGGCGGCGAGTCGAACGGAGGGGGCGCCAGCATCGCGGCCTTCGATCCCGCCACCGCCGACGACTTCCTCGGTGCCGAGGGTCTCGTCGACTCCGTGTACGTGGCGATCGTCGACGGCGCCGACCGAGAGTCGGTGATGGAGTCGATTCGAGGCGTGGTGGACGACGACCTCGAGGTGATCACCGGCGAGCAATCGGCCAAGGAGACCGCCGGAGCGATCAACGACATCATCGACATCTTCGGCAACATCCTGCTCGGCTTCGCCGCGGTGTCGCTCTTCGTCAGCGCCTTCCTGATCTTCAACACCTTCGCCATCATCGTCAGCCAGCGTCTGCGCGAACTCGCTCTCCTACGTGCGGTGGGGGCCAGCACGCGGCAGGTGCGTTCGATGATCGTCGGCGAATCGTTGGTGGTGGCCACGCTCGCCACCGTGCTCGGCGTGTTCGCCGGCATGGGTGTGGCCGTCGGCATCGTGGCTCTGTTCAATGCGACCGGCGCGGCCTTTCCCGCCGCCTCGCTCATCGTCTCCACCCGCACCATCATCGTCTCGGCTCTCGTGGGCGTGGGGGTCACCGTCGCCGCCGCGGTGGTGCCGGCATTGCGGGCCGGCCGCATTCCTCCGGTCGCCGCGATGCGCCCCGAACTCGGGTTCAGCGCACTGCAGAAGAACCGGCGCCTTCTCGTCGGTGGCACCACCTTCGCTCTCGGCGTCGTGCTGTTCGCGGTCGGCGTCTTCCTGCAACCCGGCGGCACCGGGGGGACCATCGGGCTCGGAGCGCTCGGAGCGGTTCTGCTGTTCCTCGGCATCTCCAGCCTGTCCACCACCTTCGCGGCACCCGCCAGCGACGTGATCTCGCGAATCCTGCCGCTCCCCTTTCGTCCCATGACCCGTTCGGTGCCCGGCCGACTCGGGAGCCGCAACGCCCAGCGCACTCCGCGCCGAACCGCGTCGACTGCCTCGGCACTCATGATCGGTCTCGCCCTCGTGAGCACCGTGTCGGTGGTGGCGTCATCGATCCAGCAATCTTTCAAGGAGCAACTGCAGGGTTCGGTGACGGCCGACTTCTTCATCAGCAACGGACCCGGCAACTTCCAGGGACTCCCGGTGACCTTCGGTGAACGTCTGGCCGAGTTGCCCGAACTCTCGGCGGTGAGTCCGTTCCGCGGCGCGAACGCTCTCGTGGCCGGCGACGAGAAGCAGATCGGCGCGGTCCGTGGTTCGGCCTTCGCCGAACTGGTGGATCTCGATCTGATCGACGGCCGAGTCGAGTCGCTCGACGAGGGTCGGATCTTGCTGCACCGCGACCCCGCCGAGGATCTGTCGGTGGGGGTCGGCGACGTCCTGCAGGTGACGTGGCAGAACGGACGAACCTCCGACCTCGAGGTCGGAGGTGTCTACGGCGATTCGTCGGTGGCCGGCAACTGGTTGGTCGGAATCGAACTCCTCGCCGAGGTGTCGACCACTCCCCCGCGCGACTTCTTCATCGGCGCCAAGATCGCCGACGGCGTGAGCATCGAGGACGCGCGCGCGGCCGTCGACGCCGTGGCGATCGATTATCCGAGCGCCGAGGTGCAGGATCAGGCCGAGTTCCTCCAGAGCCAGGAGGACCAGCTCAATCAGTTGCTCACCATCGTCTACGGCCTGCTCGTGATCTCGATCGCGATCGCCGTGCTCGGAATCGCCAACACCATGGCGTTGTCGGTGTTCGAGCGCACCCGTGAATTCGGTTTGCTGCGGGCGGTCGGAATGAGTCGACGCGACCTCAAGCGTTCGATCCGCTGGGAAGCCATCATCGTCGCGGTGTTCGGCGCCACGCTCGGCATCGTGGTGGGAGTGCCGCTGGGTGCCGCGGTGACCTCGGCTCTACCGGACACCTTCGTGACCACGGTGAAGATTCCCTTCGGAACGCTGGTGAACATCCTGATCGCCGCGGTGCTGGTGGGAATGGTGGCCGCAATCGGTCCGGCTCGCCGCGCCGCCAAACTCGACGTGCTCGAGGCGATCTCCACCAGCTGACGATGATTCGTCCGCGTTCCGCCCGCCGAGGTTCGACGGGTTGCCGGTCGTGTCAACTCGACTGGCGCTGGCCGAGGTCCGTGTCGTCGAAGATGCGGAGGCGTTCTCGAGCGGCGCGGGCCTCCTCGAGGTACATCACCTCGGCCGGGTGCCCGCGCACTTCCTGCGGCACCGACGACCTGTCGAGTGCGATGTCGACGGTTCGCTGACAGTCCGGGCACCAGAAGATGCGTCGGCGATCCTCGCCGTGCATCCGACTCTGGATGGTGCCGTGACAACGTCCGCACAACTGACCGTTGCGCGCGTACACGACCCGGCGGTCGTTGGTGGCGTTCACCAGGTACCGCGTGGTCTCCACGAGCACGTAGCAATCCTCGTAGGACAGATCGCCGATACGGGCCAACGGATGCAACCCGATGGTCCAGAGAACCTCGGAACGGTCGACGTTTCCCACCCCCGCGAAAACCCGCGGATCACCGAGCAGATCGACCACGTAGCCGTCGGCATCGTCGTAGTCGAGGATGCGACGAACACACGACTCGACGTCGAACTTCTGACTGCGCAGGTCGGGGCCGACACCGCCGAAGCGCGGGTGGCGCAGACGATCGGGCGAGCGGTACGTCTCGACCTCGACACCCCGGAAGCACACCGCGACCCATCCGTCGACCTCGATCACCACCCGGGCGTCGAACATCGGCAAGCGCCAGCGCTCCCCCGAACGGTAGAGATGCCAGGTTCCGTTGAAACGGAGCGTCGTCTCCAGCATGAGCCCGTTGTCCCACTCGACGATCACGCGACGTCGATCACGATGAACCGCCTCGATGACGCTGCCGGTCTTTGGGTGCGGGCCGATGTTGGGCATCGCATCGAATCGACGGGTCGGTCGGTCGATCAGCGCCGTGCGCATCGCCGCAACCGTGCGGCCCAAGGAGGACCTCTCCGCCACGAGCGAATCGTAGACCCGAGTCACGGGCTCGTTGCGGGATACCCGTGCGCCCGCGAACACCTTGCGATACGGTCATTTAGTGATGAAACCGTCCGGCGGACACGACGAAGATCAGCGCGACGATCTGCGCAACGATCGACACGACCAGTCGCTCGATGACGCTCGCGATGCGTCGCACGACGAGGACCTCACGGACGAACCGGGCGACATCGAGGATCCCGACGAACACGACGAACCGGAGCCCCGCCCACTGATCCCGGCCGACCCCGAGGCCCAGATGATCCAACGGGCTCGTCAGCGCTACGGCTCGGTGGGCGTTTTCGTGGCCGGAGGAATGCTCGGCATCGACAAGATCCTCGGCCGGCGGGTGAAAGAGGAGGCACCGGTGGTCTGGGAAGCCTCCGGAGAACCCGGCGACATCGACTCGCACGGCATCGTGGTTCCGATCGACGACAACAGTGAAGCCGTCTCGAAGCCGACCAAGGCCCAACGCAAGGTGCGCAAACGCCGAAACGCTGAGAGCACCTGACCCGAAGGTCAGGGCAGTTCGCCGACGTGGGCGAGCGCGAGTCGAAGGAGTCGATCCTGGCCGCCGGTCATGTCGCCGGTGACCCGGGCCGAGACCGCCTCGGCCGGGGTGAACCAGGCCAAGTCGAGCGCCTCCTGGGTGGGCGTGCACTCGCCGTCAACGGGCACCACGTAGGCCAGGCTCACCGCATGGTGCCGCGGATCGGTGAAACCGCTCACGTCGGGATCGGGGAAGTACTCGGCGATGGTGAAAGGCGCGGGATTCGGTGGCACCCGCGGCAAGGCGAGTGGCCCGAGATCCTTCTCCAGGTGGCGCATGAGGGCATCTCGCACCCGCTCGCCGTACAGAACGCGACCCGACACCAGCATGCGACTGATCGACCCGTCGGCGGCCACGCGCAACAGGAGCCCCACCTGGGTGACGCGTCCACCCGGGTCGACCCGAACCGGGACGGCGTCCACGTACACGAGGGGCACGTTGGCCCGGACCTGAGCGAGCAGATCGGGGCTCAGCCACGCGGTCCGGGTGTCGATCTGGTCGCTCATCGGGTTCATTCTCCCAAATCGGGGCTCTGCCGTCAGCGAACCTGGAAATTCCTTCGGGCGTCCTCGGCCAGCCGCCGAGCTGGACAGCCCGCGACATGGTCGTTCACCAACCCCATCGACTGCATGAAGGCGTACATCGTGGTCGGCCCGACGAAGGTCCATCCGCGCCGCTTGAGTTCCTTCGAGAGCGCCACCGACTCCGGCGAGGTGGTGAGCGACCGAAGTTCGTCGGCCGACACGGCTCGACGACGTCTGGGGGGCTCGAACGACCAGACGAACGATCCCAATGATCCGAACTCGTCGCGCAGATCGAGCGCCCGTCGGGCGTTGCCGATGGTGGATTCGATCTTCCCGCGGTGACGCACGATGGAGACATCGAGCAAGAGTCGTTCGACGTGTCGGGTGCCGAATCGTGCCACTTTCTCCGGATCGAACTCCGCGAAGGCCCGACGGAAGCCCGGTCGCTTGTCGAGGATGGTCTTCCACGACAACCCCGATTGGAAGCCCTCGAGACAGATCTTCTCGAACAGGCGATGGTCGTCGGACACGGGGAAACCCCACTCCTGGTCGTGGTACTCGACCATCGTCGGATCCGACCCCGCCCAAGAACACCGTTCTCGTCCGGAGCGTGACGCCATTACATAAGGTTCCCGCATGCGCACCCGTTGGTCAATCCTCCGGTTGGTTTTTCTCGCGACGATCCTCGGTCTCGGGGTCGTCGTCACCCACGCGGTCAACCGCAACGCGAACTTCACCGCCGACCTGGCGGTCGAGATCGGAGCCAGCCTCGGAGAATCGTCGAACGTCGATGCCGAGGTGTCCTCCGACGTCCGACGTGAACTGAACGTCGATCCGCAGGATCAACTCGACGACTTCGTGGCGAACGGACCGCTGATGGTCTCGGACACGACGCCCTACTTCGCTGTGACCGCCGAGATCCTTCCCGACCGCTCGGCCTACGTCGTCGAGCAGATCCATCAACTCTTCGCCGTCAGTCGTCACGGTATCTACCGAACTATCCCACTCGTCGACGAGGCGGGCGTGCACATGATCACCGCCCTGCGCGTCTCCACCTCCGACGGCACTCCCGACGACGTCGAACTCACCTCACTCGCCAACGGTCTCGAGGTCCGTGT
>Ga0129333_10005741_pt1 | contig 11690 bp, 11 predicted proteins | sample CPB6_08_DNA_FD_94474 | JGI IMG/M metagenome (GOLD analysis project Ga0129333, IMG submission 94474) | Freshwater to marine salinity gradient microbial communities from Chesapeake Bay, USA - CPBay_Sum_0.6_0.8_DNA | ecosystem: Environmental > Aquatic > Marine > Coastal | place: USA: Chesapeake... | reverse complement strand
GCTTGGACTACGGCGATCGCAGAGGCGGGCTTAGAGGGCAAATACCGAGATTTGGAACAGGGCCATCTCTTTTGGGGGGATTCCCAAAATCCTCAAGATTCTCCAGACCTGTTGAACACGGATTCTTTAGCCACGCTGTCCCTGCCCTGGGATCATTTAGATACGGGGATTGACAAGCGTTGGTTAGCGGAGGATCTGCAACGAGCCCTAGCGGAGGCGACGGTGCCGGACTGCTCCTTTGAGGGCTGTTCCCACTGTGGGGTGTGTGGGGTAGATTTTGGCCATAACGAAGTGGTACCGCCGCCCCCCATTCCTGAATTTACGGGACAGTTTCAGCCCAATCAGAACCGGGTGCAACGGTTGCGGGTACGGTTTGGCAAACAGGGGGATCTGCGCTTACTCAGTCACCTGGATTTACTGCGTCTCTTCGATCGGGCTATTCGTCGGGCGGCCCTGCCCATTGCCTACAGTGGCGGCTACCACCCCATGCCCCGCATGATTCCCGCCAGTGCCCTTTCTCTAGGGCTGACCAGTGAAGGGGAGTTAATAGACTTAGAATTGACGGAGGCAATGGATCCCCAAGTCGCTTTAGAACAGCTACAGGCTCAGTTTCCCCCTGATGTGCCCATCTATGCCGTGGAGTCCGTGGCACCAGACAGCCCCTCCGTCACCGAAGCGATTCAAACCGCTCAATTTAGAATCCAACTGGCGATCGTTCCTTCGGATATCGTTCCCTCTAGTCCTGATGAAGAATCCCCGCAAGACTGGCAACCGGATCCAGCGATCGTTCAAACCTGGATCACCGAACTTCTGGCCCGCTCCAGTGTGGAAGTGGAACTCACCAGTAAATCCGGCAAACCCCACCTCGTTAACCTGCGGGAGCGGTTACAGACTTTAATCTGGGTGGGTCTAAGCGATCGTCACCTGGCCACACAGCAGCCCTTAGAAATGCCCTCGATCCTGCTGGACTACGAAGGCAGTTATCGCAATGATGGTAACCTGCTACGCCCGGAACATCTGGTGATGATGCTGGAAACGATCGCCCCTGGCCAGGAAGTGGGTTTGGAATTCCAACTCCTCCACGCTCACCGCATCGCCATTGGACTCTGAGCATCCTGAGGACTCTAAAATCAACTCCGTCAGGATATTGCAACGCTGCCCCCATCCGCTCAGCAAATGGTGATTCAACTTCTGGTAGATACCGAGGTCATGTAAGATGGGCAAGGGCAGAAACCATCTCAACTGGTCGCCAACGCAGTGTATTTGAGGATCCTATGGAACGTACCTTTATTGCCATTAAACCCGATGGTGTCCAACGGCAACTTGTGGGTCAAATCATTCAACGGTTTGAAGCGAAAGGCTTTACTTTAGTAGGACTAAAGTTATTGCAAGTTTCCCGTGAGTTAGCAGAAAAGCACTACGAAGTTCATAAAGAAAGACCCTTCTTTGCAGGTCTAGTTAACTTTATTACCTCCGGCCCCGTTGTGGTCATGGTTTGGGAAGGGGATGGGGTTGTGGCCTCCTCCCGCAAAATTATTGGTGCAACTAACCCCCTAAATGCGGAACCAGGAACCATTCGGGGGGATTTTGGGGTTAATATTGGGCGTAATCTCATTCATGGCTCTGATGCGATCGAAACATCCCAGCGAGAAATTGCCCTCTGGTTCAAAGACGACGAACTCGCCCCTTGGACTCCCAGTATTCAGGCTTGGCTGTACGAATAATCAGACTGTAATCAGACCGTGATGCGTTTCCCTAGGGCTGTCCTCGAAATCAACAGATGACAACCCTGAACGCATCCTCCGATCTCGTTCCCTGTCACACTCCTCGCATTATAGGTTGGGTGTTAGGACTATGCTTCCCACCGATTATCCCCCCAGTTACCACACGAATCACAATACAAGTCAGAATATTATTGCTCAGGCGAAGGCGGGCAGCATTGCCGCGATTATTCAATTACTGAATGAGTCCCTCTCGCACTTGAAAGTTCGCACCCGGGCAGTCCTGGAAAAACGATCGCTTCTGCTCCTGTGTGAAGCGGAAAGTGAGGAGGCCTTGGAGGCGGAAGTGATTGTGCCCCATGTGCGCCAAGTGCTGGAGGCGATCGCTCCGCAGAAGATTCGGCGGGTGCATTTTTTTAGTCGTCTGACCCGTGAGCAGCAAATGCTGTGGACGACGGAGATTGCCCGTAGTACTCAGGTGTTGTGGTCTCAGGAAATTGTGCTGCAACGTCCTTCTCTGTTCAAGCAGTTTCAAGATCAACTGAAGTTTAAAGATCGGCCCGTAGTGCCCAGTGTGCAGGACTTGCCCCGGAGGCTCACCTCTCCGTCTCATGGTCGTCCGGTGTGGCCTGCCCTGCTTGGGGTGGGGGTGTTGGGTTTAGCCCTAATCGGGGGAATGACGATCGCGGTGCGTCGGTTGCCCAATTGGTTCTCATCTTTCAATGCCTCCCAGGGAGAATCCACTCCAACAGAGATTGCGACCTCAGCCTCTTCCCTCCCGGAAAATCCCCCCCCGGTTGCTGAAACCGCCGAGACTGCGGATCCCTTTGTGGAAGCGGTACGCATTGCCGAGCAAGCAGCCAGTGATGGCAAAGTTGCCACGACCCGTAGTGAATGGTTAGACTTAGCTACTCGGTGGCAGCAAGCCTCAGACCTCATGGCAGAAGTGCCTGAACAGGACGATCGCTATAAAACTGCTCAGGATCGGATTGCGGCCTATCGCAAAAATAGTGAGGCAGCCCTTACTCAAGCCAATCAACTGTAGTTCCCACTTCCCACTTCCCGCCATGGACACCTCCGAACTGCTCCAAAAAATTTCAGAAACGCTAGACGCTCTGAAAATCCTGACGGACTACCTCAAGCAACAGCACCAAACAGAAGAAACCTTAGGCTTTTGCGAAAGTCCCAGATTACGGTTCATTTACTGTAATAGGCAGGACGACTGTAATTGGTACTTTATGGAAGGGGAAAAACGCATTCCCATTCATTACCCTGCGTTGACAGGTATTATTCAAAGTTTAGAGTTTAAGCGAAAAGAAGTGAAAGTAGGTTCTACCTTAAAAGAATCTTGGAAACTGCGTTTGTACCTCAAGTCCGATCATTATTATTGTTTAGAATCGGGATTTGATACGGTTTTTTCTAAGGGATTATTATCCTCGATCGCTCACCTTTCACCCCAACAATTAACCCAGCCTCTGATCATAGAGCCGAGTGCATCGATGGAGGTTAGTCAAGTTTTATTTTGTCGGGTTTATACCCACACGGGGGAACAGATTTATGCCCCCTGGGAAGACAATCCTAATTGGCAGCAGATTACGCAACAGGTGGTTGCTCACTTAAAGGCAGTCAATGAGAATCAGCCAGATTTAGAAATGCCGCCTTGGGATTCTTTGGGAAATTCTTAATTTTAGTGCCTCATGCCTACCCCTCGTCTTTTAATTTTGGGTTTAGACTGTATGGAACCCTCCCTCGTGTTCGATCGTTGGCGATCGGATTTGCCCACCTTATCTCGCCTCATGGATCAGGGTTCCTACGGCAAATTAGAGAGTAGTATTCCAGCGATTACGGTACCGGCTTGGAGTTGTATGATGAGTGGCCGGGATCCGGGGGAGTTGGGGATTTATGGGTTTCGGAATCGTCTCGATCGTTCCTACAATCGTATGGGCATTGCGGATGGTCGGGCGGTGAAAGTGCCTCGCCTTTGGGATTATTTGGGAGAGGCGGGCTGGACGGTTTCGGTGATTAGTGTACCGGGGACTTTTCCACCCCCTACGGTGAAGGGTTCTTTAATTTCCTGTTTCTTGACCCCTAATGTGACAGTTCCCTTTACCTATCCTGAAGGTTTGGGAGCAGAAATTCTAGGGGAAATGCCGGATTTTATGTTGGATGTGCCGGAGTTTCGATCGGAGGATAAGGCTCAAATTTTAGAGAATATTTACCGACTCTGTGATCAACGGTTTACCCTGGCAGAACGATCGCTGCTCCAGGAAAAACCGGACTTTTTGATGTTAGTAGATATGGGGGTCGATCGAATTCACCATTCCTTTTGGAAACCGATGGATCCAACCCACCCGGATCATGAGCCCAATTCTCCTTTTGCCTCTGCGATTCATGATTATTATTGTCACCTCGATCGGCGTATTGAACATTTACTAAGCCAATGCAGTTCAGATACTGCTGTTTTAGTGGTTTCCGACCACGGTGCGCGGGCCTTGATGGGGGGCTTTTGTCTCAATGAATGGCTGATTCAACAGGGGTATTTAGTCCTCAAAGAGTCCCCTCATGGAGTGCAATCTTTAGAAGAGGTGGCAGTGGATTGGAGCCAAACGCGGGTTTGGGGTGCGGGGGGATATTACGGGCGCATTTTTTTCAATGTGCAGGGGCGAGAACCCCAGGGCTGTGTTCCGGTGGTGGAATACGATCGTCTGCGGCAGGAGTTAACGGAGAAATTACAAGCCTTAACGGGCCCCGATGGTGCTTTGTGGAGTAATCAAATTCATCTTCCCCAACAAACCTATCAACGGGTGCGGGGTGTAGCGCCAGATTTATTGGTTTATTTTGATCAATTGGCCTGGCGATCGATCGGCACTGTGGGTCATGGCGCACTCTATACTACGGGTAACGATACGGGCCCCGACGATGCCAATCATGCCCAATATGGGCTAGCGATTTTCTACGATCCCCAAAATCCCCAAGGCGGAAAACGATTAGAAAATGCCCAAATTTATGACATTCTCCCCACCCTTTTAAAACATTATGGCTTACCTGTTCCTAACACCTTAAGAGGAAAAAATTTACTCTAAAATCGCTTTAGTAACTTGTCATATTCGCTATGGGATCCAATCCAAAACCAAACGATCGTATCGGGCTGCTTTAAGATACCGATCGCTCGCCAGCCAATACCGGCTCTGACAGAATAAAGGGGTTCTCTGGTGTTGAGTTTTTTAAACTCTAAGCTGGGATGAGAAGGGTTCTGCTTCCAGAGTTGGTAATTTTTTCTAGCGGTTTGCTTCACCCTTGCTGGTAATTGAGCAAAGCTTTTTACAAAATCACTCGTTAGCTCCGATTTCATAGTTCATCAAAGCCCATCTGCTGCGTTTTGCCTTCCAGGGAGTCCTTGAGTGCTTTACGAGCTAGTTCTTCTAGAATAGGACTTGGAGGTTGGGATAGGGTTTGTTGCCATTGCAGTTCACTTTCAATATCTTCTATAAGTTGCTGGGCCAGTTCATCTTGAAGATGGATAGGTAGATTTTGTGCTTTATTGAATGCTTCTGCTAATAAACTTGTCATGATCTAATACCCTTGAAGATTCAGAACAGGTCTGGTTTCATTGTAACCTTTCGATCCGATTCTCCCTTCCTCAAGAGCTTCCCTCTTTCCCCATGAATTTCCTCTTTCTCTCCACATCCATTGGTTATCTCGGCTCTGGTCTGGGCGGAGGGGTGGAATTAACCCTGGCCAATGTGGCTCAAGCCCTCACCCAGCGCGGGCATCAGGTGACGATCGTTGCGCCTCAGGGATCTCGCAATCCCCACTGTCCGGTCATTGAAATTACCGGGGTTGCCCAAAGTTCTGCCCAGCGTCAAGAGCGATCGGATCCGGTGTGTATGCCTGCTCAGAGTGTGCTGGCAAGAATGTGGCAGCGGGCCAGGGAACTGGAAAGGGACTATGACGTAATTGTAAATTTTGCCTATGATTGGTTGCCCTTTTACCTAACTCCTTTTTTCCAGCGTCCCATTGCTCATTTAGTCAGTATGGGCTCCCTGTCGGAGGTGATGGATGAAGCGATCGAGTCCGTCGCTCAGCAATTTCCCGGAACGATCGCCGTGCATAGCCTTGCCCAAGCTCAAACCTTTACCTTTGCAGAGTCCTGTCATTGGGTGGGGAATGGCCTAGACCTGAGCCTGTATACCTTTAACCCTGATCCTGAGCCTTACTGGGGTTGGGTTGGACGTATTGCCCCAGAAAAAGGCTTAGAAGATGCGATCACAGCGATCGTGCAGATTCGAGAAACCGGACAGACTCAAGGCTATCTCAAAATTTGGGGCAAAGTGGAAGATGAAGCTTATTGGCAACGGATTCAAGCTCAATTTCCCCACACCGTTTTCCAATATGAAGGCTTTTTAGACACGATCGCCCTCCAAGAGGCTCTAGGCAAATGCCGGGGATTGTTAATGACCCCCCACTGGGTAGAAGCCTTTGGCAATGTGGCTATTGAAGCCCTCGCCTGTGGGGTACCCGTCATCGCCTACGATCGGGGGGGGCCGGGTGAAATTGTGCAGTCCGGTAAAACCGGCTGGCTGGTAGCACCGGATAGTATTTCAGGCTTGGTTGAAGCGATGGGCAAAATTGACCAAATCGATCGGGCGGTCTGTCGGCAACAGGCAGAAGCAAACTACTCCCTCCAGGCCCTAGGCGATCGATTTGAAACCTGGCTGTTGGGATTGTAGGGATAGAGATCTCACGGCGTATGCAACTTAAGCGCCAAGATCCCCGGTTTCTCATAGAACGAAGCCCAATTACTTGATGCCAGTCCTCAGAAACCGGGGATCTGTGAATAGGTTATGGATGTCCTAAACCCAATTACTTGATGCCAGTCCCCAGAAACCGGGGATCTGTAAATAGGTTATGGATTCCCCACTCCGTCCTGTCCTGCCATCACTCGCGGAGCCTTAGGCACACAAGGCGTACCATAACATAAATACCCTGACGGTAAATCCTTCAAAACCGTACTGCGTACCCCCACCACACTATTCGCTCCGATCGTTACCCCAGGGGCAACAAAACAATCCGTCGCCACCCATACCCCATTTTCAATAACGATCGGGGCAGTGACTAAACGAAAATTGGGATCCTGAATATCATGGCTACCGGTACACAGATAACTATTTTGGGAAATGACCGCATGGCTTCCCACATAGATCCGATCGAGACTGTAAAACTCCACATTATCCCCAATCCAGCTATAGTCCCCAATTTCCACCTTCCAAGGATAAGTAAATCGGGCGGAGGGGCGAATCACAACCCCCTTGCCAATCTTGGCTCCAAAACGTCGCAATAACCACCGACGCGGGCCATGGAGATTATGCAAGGTTAAGGGAAAACAGATAGATTGAAGTAACCACCACAGCAAAATTACCCAACCCGATCGGCCGCGATCGAAGTGGGATTGGTCGTAACGCTGCAAGTTAACCCAGGCGGGGGGCATAGCCATAGGATTAGGGGATAAGGGGATCACCGTAATGGGTTATGACAACTCCTTACTTTTCTCCGGCCGCTGCATCCAGCAACCAGAGCAGTTCTCCTTGGGGACGAATAAAACGAGCGGGATACTGCCGATCGAGGGTAGAACCTCCATCCGGCTGAAAAATGGCAGCTAGGGCAGGGCGTTTGTTGGCTCCAGAAACCAGAAAAATTACCGATCGGGCCTGGTTAATCAAAGGAATCGTAAAGGTAAGCCGAGGTTGTCCATCCTTGTCGCCCACAGCGATACAGCGATCGTTTACTTCCAGGGCTTCAGTATGGGGGAACAGGGATGCGGTATGACCATCATCCCCTAAGCCCAGCAAAATAATGTCAAACTCAGGAAAACCGGAGGCAGGAACAGCAAAAAAGTCATGCAGATGAGCCTCATAACTAGCTGCATCCATCGCCGGATTCCCCTGTAGGGTAGGCATGGGGTGAATATTGTCCGGGGGGATGGGCACCTGATCCAACCAAGCTTGGCGGGCCATTCCTTCATTACTATCAGGCTGATCCGCAGGGACATAGCGCTCATCTCCCCAAAAGCAGTGCAACTTGTCCCAGGGTAAATCCGCTTGAGCCAGGCTGGCATACAACGGCTTCGGGGTACTCCCACCGGATAAGGCAAAGGTACAACGGCCTTGGGTGTCGATCGCGTTCTGAATTTTATCCTGAATGAGAGCGGAAGCTCGTTGGATCAAATCCTCGCGGGTCGCTAAAACTTCAACGATCGGTGCCATAATTTTTTCTAATCAGTTGTCCCGAATGTGCCGGTATAGATTCGCCATTAGACCGAATGCTCAAAGGTTTGTGGAGTAAGCATTAGGGCGTTGAATGGACTATGTTTAATGCTGTGTGGCCAGGGGTTAGCTACGGTGAATTTAACTTTGATTGACCGCGTGATTCACGGTGATTAACCGTCATTGATAGGGTACGGTGACGCATCCGCTAGAGGCTGACTTGGGATCATCAAGCCCCTAGCCATAGCGCCTGAGTCAGATTAGTTGCGATCGTTGCTGTGCTTGCCGGAAAGCGTTTCAAGCTGAAGAAGCAGGGTTTCGGTCTCCGCCTGTAGACAAAGAAATTCTGCTTGTTGGGGCGCTTTGTAAAACTGACGGAGACGATCGAGGGTGGCTAGGGAATCCACGGAAGATACAGGGGTAACGGTAGGAGTAGCCATAAAAAACCTCTTACTAAGAATTTGTGCTTATCAAAACTTAACAGTCGATTTTACACGAATTTTTTGTCTGGAGATCTCAAAGGGGTGAGGTATGAGCAATTTCAATCAAACTGTTCTCCGATTTGCGGAAATGAGGGGTTACGGCAAATTCCTCCATACCCGTCAGTATCCGTAAGCACAGAAACTCCGTAGACTGTACTAGATCGCTGGCGCTCTGCCTACCATTCCCCTCAATCTAAGCTTGGCGCAGTTTAGTGCGGGCATTGAAGACCACATTGCCCCCATCCTGTCCCTGCTCTAACACCAGTAAAGGGGTTGGTTTGGCTTTTTGATCCCAATCCATGGTTAAAAGCTTGCCCTGCACCGTGGGCTGCCAATATTTGTCATCGCTGGTGGGCTTAATGTAATGCTCTACACAATCAATCAACTGGGCGATCGTTTGGGAGGAAGGCTGAGTGGGGATCTTGACCAGTTTTACCTGAATCCGAAAGAGTACCTTACGTTCATCGGGGCGATCGTGGGGAGCATAGGAAACATCTAAGATCGTATCAACGTGCCGCCCAGGAATAGCCACCCCAATCCCCATATCCGTCTGTTTGGGGCGCAGAATTGTCGCAACATGATCCTTAATTTTGGCGCGAATTTGCTCCATGATCGCATTGTTAAAATGCTCTTCTTCCATCCGCATTCTTAAATAATCCAGGTTAAATTCGCGGGAGGCAATGAGGTCTGGATTCGTTTCCATTTTAGAAATAGTTCTCAGGGCAAGCTTCAGCTTGCTGGCTAATTCCTGATTTTTATAGCGTTCAAACCGAACGAGTTTATTGGCTTTTCTAATTTGAAGTTGATAAACCAGCATGGATCCCAGCAGCGCAACACAAAGGGCTATGGATACCCCAAACCAAGGATTTTCTTGGACTAATTTGATGGTATTAATTTGGGCCAGAACAGCGGGCTGGGTCTCAATGGGTTTGGCAGAGGAGTTTAAAGCTAAAAAATTCTTCATAGTCTTTAGGGTAGATCAAGTGTCACATAGCAATTTGCCCTGATGAATAGCCTTGACTTAAGGGTACAACGAAAGGAACGACAGTGGTCATCCTATGGAGAATAGGAATGTTCTCTTCCCTAGTACCCACCTCTAACCTAGGGGATAAACACCTATCTGTACGTGAGCCTAGAGCGGTTTTTGGAGGAGTCACAACAGGGTTTACCCGTGATTTCCGTCGTCTTGGCAGCGTGACCAGAGAAATGGGTACCAGTCCCGCCCTTTTAGCGTGGCTTTTTCCTATAATAAATACATTCGCCACACAGTCAGGGGATCGGGTCAAGAACAGGGAGTCTAAAAGAGGTCTTTTTTTCCCCGCAAACGGGCGAAGACTTTTACGGAGTCAGGACTTCCCATGGCGGCTTGAATTGCCGATTGATCCCATCTTAGAAAGGGATTGGTTTGTTTTTCGATGGCAAGGGTACTGGGAATGGTTGCTTCGCCTCGGTGCCGTTGGGCGGTCACTTGGCTATAACGGGCTTGTAAGGCTAGATTGTCCGGTTCAATTGTTAAGGCAAATTGCAAGTTATTTAAAGTATATTCATGGGCACACCACACTCTGGTGTCCTCTGGAAGTTGCCGGAAACGATCGAGGGAACTCTGCATTTGGGCTGGGGTACCTTCAAATAAGCGCCCACATCCCCCCCCAAAGAGGGTATCCCCACAAAAAAGATCCCCCTGAGTGCCAAGGATCGCTGAAGGATTTTCCCCTCTCTCAACTTCCGTCCCCAGATCCTGAACTTTAGGAAAATCAGCTTTAGGAAAATAATAGGCAATATGGGCGTGGGTATGGCCAGGAACAAACAGCACTATCCCGCTATAGCCCGCAAAGTCAACCCGATCCCCGTCTTTTAAAAACACCCGTTGACCGGGGATTCTGCCCCGATCGCCCTCCCCCCCATAGACGATCGCTTCGGGGTAGCGTTCTAAAAGGGCCAGATTTGCCCCAGTATGATCCCAATGGTGATGGGTATTGAAAATGGCGGTTAAGGTTGCCCCTAGGGCTTTTAATCTCTGTTGTACGGGTTCCAACTCACCGGGATCCACCACTGCTGCGGTCTGGGAAGCACGATCGTATAGCAGGAAGATGTAATTGGTATCAAAGGCAGGAAGACGTTCAATTAAGACATTCATAGACAGACTCATAGATGTACAAAGGAGTAGGAGGTGCAAGAAGGTGTTAACTGTTGCTGTATAGTAGGAAAACACCATCAGTTCTAAGACTGCCTGAGTTCTCCTCAATGACGGAAATTAGTCCCCCCATCAGGCGCAAAAGGGCAGTCTGTCGTGTGTTTCTGTAGTGTTTTAGTCGCTCTTCATCACCAAGAAAAGGATTGATTTTCATGAAGTTTTCTATTGCAGCGTTACTTGCAAATTTTACGGAAGATAAACTCGTTGCACCAAAAGCACTAGAAAAAAAGTTAGGGTGTGAAGATGAAGCCAGTGCAGAAAAACTTCAAATTGCCCTAGATGCCATGGAGCGCCTCGGAATTTTAGTCAAAGATCGGGGTAAGTATCGCAAAGAGAGTGACTTAAGCTATGTGGAAGGGCGCTTGCGCTGCTCTAGCAAAGGGTTTTGCTTTGCCATTCAAGACGATGAAGATGCAGAAGATGTCTATATTCGAGAATGTCACCTCCATCATGCCTGGAATGGCGATCGGGTGTTGGCAAAGGTCACCAAGGAGGGCAGTCGTCGGCGTAGCCCTGAGGGTGAAGTTCTTTTAATTTTAGAACGGGCCAATACTTCTGTGTTAGCGCGGGTGAAACAAACGGAAGATCAGCAATTTCGAGCGGTTCCCCTAGACGATCGTCTTTTATTTGAACTGGAATTAGAAGGGAATGATACTCAACTGTCCCCCGCCATCGATCATTTAGTCAATGTTTCGGTCAAACGCTATCCTATTGCCCAAAAACCACCCCTAGGGAACGTTACCCAGATTTTAGGCAGCACAGCGGAAGCCGCTTCAGATATTGATATTGTCCGTTGCAAACACAGCCTGCCCACCGCTTTTAACAGCGAGGTTTTAGCCGCAGCGGAAAATCTACCGGCCCGTCTGCGTAAAACGGATCAGAAAAATCGGCTAGACCTTCGAGCAGAGCGGGTAATTACAATCCATGTGGCTAACCCCCAGGTGGAAGCTGAGGCGGAAAGCATCGTCGATAATGCCCTCTCCCTGACCCAAGCCAGAGATGGTTCCTGGAAGTTGGGCATTCATACCGC
>Ga0129333_10005740_pt1 | contig 11691 bp, 10 predicted proteins | sample CPB6_08_DNA_FD_94474 | JGI IMG/M metagenome (GOLD analysis project Ga0129333, IMG submission 94474) | Freshwater to marine salinity gradient microbial communities from Chesapeake Bay, USA - CPBay_Sum_0.6_0.8_DNA | ecosystem: Environmental > Aquatic > Marine > Coastal | place: USA: Chesapeake... | reverse complement strand
CCTCCCCAGAAAGTCCAGCACTAGGAGCTCTTTGGTTAAAATCTAACACAAAGCAATTGTATGTATATTCTGACGAAGGATGGATTTTAATTGGGCCCGAAGGTGACGAAAATTTTGGTCAAAATAGAATTAAGTCTGTTATCCTTAGAGATTTAGGACTGGTTAATCATATCGTATTAGTAGCTTATGTTGACGGTGATGCGCAGTTTATCATTTCGTCAGATACTTTTTCAATATATCCAGCAGACATCATTACTGGATTTGGCGATTTATTTCCTGGTATTAATGTAAGAAATTCTAGTAATTTTGTTGGTAATGTTAAGGGTAATTCAGATACTTCAACAAGGTTACAAACTTCAAGATTAATTAATGGAGTACCTTTTGATGGTACTTCTAATATTAGTATAACCTCTAACACGACCGGTACTCTCACTGCCGGTTCATATATTTCTGGAAGTAATTTTAATGGAAGTTCTAATACAACATGGTCAGTAGATGCTTCTTCTTTAAATACCATAGGAACTTTAGTTGCAAGAGACAGCACAGGCAGCTTTGAAGCAGGAACAATAACCGCAGATGAATTTGTTGGAGTATTGAATGGTAATGTCAACGTAGATTACGGTCAGAGCGTATTCAATAAAATTATCTGTGATAATATTGAAGGATTTACATTTAACGGAACCGCTGCAAAATCATTAGCCTTAGAACCAGGTAGAAATATTAATGGTGTATTTTTTGATGGAACTAGCGACATAACTGTTCCTTCAGCGGCCGGAACACTCATTGGTACAACATTGGCCGCAAATGTTCTTAGTTCTTCATTAACTAGTGTAGGTACATTAACAGCATTATCGGTAGCTGACCCCGGCATCACAATTGGGGGGTCGGGACAAATAAGACTTTTAATGGAGTCAAGTTTTCCAACTTTAAAAATTACCAGCGGAGACGGTTTAAAAGTTACCATTAATGATCCTTCTCAGGGTGGCGGCCAAGCAGATTTTGAATTTATATCTAGTCAAAGATCGTTATCTTTGGGAGGATTAGAAGCACCTGCATTTGTGGGCGATTTATCCACTACCTGTAATTTAGGATTACCAACTAAACCGTTTGGAAAAATTTATGCCAACATACTTTATGGAACTGCAACTACAGCACAGTACGCAGATTTGGCAGAAAACTATCAAGCTGACGATTACTATGAACCGGGAACAGTATTGGAATTTGGCGGCAGACACGAAGTAACTTTAGCACAAGATGGAACCCAAAGAGTAGCAGGAGTTGTAACTTCAAACCCTGCATATCTAATGAATTCTAAATTGCAAGGAGAACACGTAGTGGCAATTGCGTTACAGGGACGTGTTCCTTGCAAAGTACGAGGAAGTATTAAAAAGGGAGATATGCTTCAAGCAGCCAGCGGCGGATATGCTAGACCAGCTATATCTCCTAAAATAGGTACAATTATCGGAAAATCTCTTGAAGATTTTGAAGGAATAGAAGGTGTAATTGAAGTAGCCGTAGGTAGATTATAAAAAACAAGCTGATAAATACTAAAATAGATTTGGAGTGTATTAATGGCATATCAAGTAGATAGATATAATGGAACCTTTTTAGTTTCGATTGAAGACGGAACCATTGATACCACCACTGATTTAAGGCTATTGGGAAAAAATTATGCCGGTTACGGTGAAGTACAAAATGAAAATTTCGTACATTTATTAGAAAATTTTGCAGGAACATCTGCACCAGCTAAAGCTTTAAGCGGTCAAATTTGGTACGATAGCACAAATAAAAAGATTAAGTTTTTTGATGGTTCAAGATTCCGCACTTCGGGCGGATCTGAAGTTAGCCCAACACCACCGTCGGGACTAAGCACAGGCGATTTTTGGTTAGACTCAACTACTGATCAATTATATGTTTGGAATGGTACAAGTTTTGTATTAGTAGGACCGCAAATTGCAGAAGATTTAGGCGCCACAGCGTTAGAGGTAGTGGTAGTAAAAGATGTTTTAAACGTTAACCATACTATTATTAAATTTAATGTTGGTTCAGATTGTCAGGTTATAGCAAGTAAAACAGCTTTTACTCTTAACGGAGCAGTAAATCCTATTTCCGGATTTAGCGAAATTAGAAAAGGTTTCACGTTAATCAATACACCAACAACGGGTGTAACAACAGACGATCATTATTGGTGGGGAACAGCATCAAATACACTTAGACTTGGTGGCTTCTTAGCAAGCGAATATTTAAGAAACACCAATGCATTATTTCCAAACGGAGCAAAATTCTACGATGTTGGTTTTACACTAGGCGATTCAGACGACATAAATTTTTATATTGAGAACGGCGACCAACCTATTATTTCTAATCAATTAGGTTCTAGCGGATCTCAAAATATTACTATAAGAATTGAAACTTCTGGCGGCGATAAAGATTATGAATTTAATCAACTAGGATTTATACCTGGAACTAACAATTTGCTTGATTGCGGCGGAAATGCTGCGAGGTGGGCAAACGTATGGGCTACCACTTTTAGAGGAGCTTTAATAGGTAATGTTACAGGCAATGTTACAGGTAATCTAGTTGGTAATGTAAGTGGTAATGTTACAGGTAATCTAGTTGGTAATGTTGTATCGCCTAACGGTGTAGTTGCATTAACAGTTGGTACCACAGCAGGAACAGCGGTATTTGTTGGTACAGTTAACGGAACATCTACAAATGCATTAACTCTTAACGGCAACCCTGCAGAAGTAACTGGTCTAGCTACTACTGTAGCATTAAGAGACGGCGTTGGTGCATTAACAGCAACAGCATTCAACGGAACTGCAACGTTCGCAAATAGATTAAAGATTGATAATGCTGCTGTGGATACAGATCCAAATTACAGATCAGCTAAAACGTCAAGTACGGCCAGTACCATTGTTGCTAGAGACGCAAGCGGAGACATTTTTTGTAATGTATTGAATGGTACAGCGACTAGTGCTAGATATGCTGATTTAGCAGAAAAATATCTTGCTGATGCAGACTACGAAGTAGGAACAGTACTAGTTGTGGGCGGCGAAAAAGAAGTTACCGCTAGCACTTGGGGACAAAGAGCAATTGGTGTAGTGTCAGCAAATCCTGCTTATTTAATGAATAAAGACTTAGAAGGTGGCACAGTAGTAGCACTTAAAGGTCGAGTACCTGTTAAAGTAGTTGGATCTGTTAGAAAAGGAGATCGTTTAGTAGCAGGCGAGAGGGGATGTGCTGTTGGAGGTGTTCAACATACCAGTGATACATTTGCAATTGCATTAGAAAGTAGCGATAATACAGACGTAAAATTAATTGAAGCTGTAGTGCTTTAAGGATATAACATGGCAGCTGGAACAGGTTCGATAATTGAAGCAGTTGATTATAACACTATTCGAAATAAGGTTATCGCTATTATGGGAGCCGGTTCCGGACAATCGGGATACGGCCAAACAATATTAAGTTCGTCTGTTGCAATTGGTAATACTGTTACCAAAGCACAGTGGGATGCACTAAGATGGGATATTGTTAACGCAAGAATACACCAGGACGGAATTACACCGTCTGTTATACAGGCAGTTAGCGGTCAACCTATCAGATACGGTGCCGGACATCCAAATAATCAATATGATCTTCAAGCAGACACGCTCACATCTAACAAATGGTTAATTGGAACAGGTCAATTCGTGATTGATGCTGGAACCTCAGCAATAAGATCTTCTTCGTGGCTTTCTAACGTTTCGGCTATATGTACTGTGACCTTTGGTACCGCCGACCAGGCAAGATGGTTTTTCAATAGCGGAGGCAAGATACGAGTAACTTCGTCGAGGTCAGGAGGAACGGGTAGTCCTCAAAACAATTCTTGGACAAATCTGTTAGATTCAGCTGGAACTACAGAATTATCTGGTAATAGCGGGGGATTGGATTTTTATGAATTGACCACAGCTGATCAAGTTTTAAGATCAGTTCCTGGATCTGGAGCATATGCAGGAAATGTTTATACTGTATCCGCCAGATGTAATGTGGCTAATAATGTGGGCGGAACAGCCAATATAGTTTATCTTACAGTAACATTCACAGATTCCTATGTTTATACAGGATCCGGTGGAACTACTTTTCCAGATTTAGTAGATGGAAATTTGACTGTATCTGTTGATGAATTACGAGCCTCTGGTAATTTATTACCGGCCGGCACCGGGCCATTTACACTGGCTAGACCATCCTATTCAATCACTTCTATTACTGGATCATAAACAGCGCATAAATATTCTGACGATTAGGAATCTGAAGAAAAATGGCCGTAAATGACCTTGTCAAAACAGTAGATTATAATACAATCAGATCATTAATACTTGCGGTGTATTCTACCGGATCTGGAACCTTTGGTTACGGCCAAACAATGGCCAGCTCTTTCAAATTAGATCACGAAAAAGTTAGTCAGACAGATTGGGATAATCTTAGATACGATATTGTAAATTCTATTACTCACCAAGATGGTGTAGCTCCAACTATTACAGACATTAATGAAGGTCAAACCATTTCGTATTCAAACAATACGACATACACAACTTTAGCTACGCAGGCACAAACTAATCGATTAAACTTAGGAGCCGGGCAATTTCTCACTCAAGCCGCAACGTCGGCAACCAAAACTTGGAGCGCATCAACAACACCACAATTTTGGCTAAACCAGATAACCTGTGAAATAACCGCAACATTTTCTAATTCAAATCAAGCAAGATGGTTTTTCAACAGCGGCGGTGAAATTAGAATCCAAACTTCGAGAACTGGCGGAACAGTAAATCAACAAAATAATGCCTGGGGAACCTTGTTGACAACAGCAGGCATGCAAATTTTTGCATCCCAAACACCGACAGCAGGTTTTAGTCCAATGAATGGACAAAACTTTTATAGACTTACAAATGTTTACCAAACTTATTATACTATAAGCAGTTCCGTTCCGTATAACGCTAATAGTTACACACTTCAAGCTAAATGTGATGTTGCAGATAATTCAAGCGGAACTGCAACAGTGGTTTATCTAAGGGTAGTAATGACTGACGGATATATTGATCCCGGCGATACTCCATTGGATGTTCCAAGAACCAACGAAGGTGTTGATGGTGTGTTTACCGTCACAGTTACAGAAAAGAAAGCAACCGGAGCATTAATACCATCCGGTACTTTTAGCATCACTTCGCCAACCTATTCTGCAGGTTCTATAACCGGAACATAATTTTTCTTCGCAAAAAATAGCAGTATAAATAAACTGCTACTATTATTTGAGAGGGAAAAAAATGGACGACCGCTTAAAAAAAGCATTAGACTTTTCTAACTTTAGACAAACTGTCAACATCCAACGTAAAAATTTAAAAGAAAAATTGCAGGCAAAATTGACCTACGGTCATGCCGGCGGAATTTTTTATATAGATAGATCTTTGATATCCTTTGTACAACTCTGTATTGATCAGGGAAGAACTAGTGGTGTTCCGTTGTTGGATTCAAATGATAACCCAATTATCATTGAAGATTTATTAAAATTTAAAGATGAAATTTTTGATAGATATTTTTCTGCTGCATTTGAATACTCAAATGAATACGAAGCATTGAAAAAGAGCAGAACCGTAGAAAAATTATTAAACCTATGAAAAAAGGAGTTGTAATTTTTGCTCATAATAGTAGGCAGATTGATTATGCACTCATGTCTGTGATTGCTGGCGGCCTAGCTAAGAAAAATTTAAATGTTCCTGTTACTCTTATTACTGATGAGTCAACAGTTGAATGGATGAAAATTTCTAAAATACATAACAAAGCAAAAAAAATATTTGAAAATATAATTGAAGTTAAGAAGCCTGTTACTAATAATCAGCGTCTTCTAATAGATACCTATTCTTCAACTATGGTACCCTTTGTTAATGCCAACAGGGCAACAGTTTGGGACGTTACTCCTTATGAGAGAACTTTACTAATAGATAGTGATTTTTTAATCATGTCTAATTCATTGTCGGAATACTGGGAAGCGGATTCAAAATTTATGATATCATCTAGCATTAATGATGTTAGGGGCGATCGTATGGGAGTGTTGGATAAAGCCGTATCTGATACAGGCATTCCCTTATCGTGGGCTACCACTGTAATGTTTACTAAAGATAAAGAAACCAAAGTAATTTTTGATTTAGTTGAACATATTAGAGACAATTACGGACACTATGCAGATTTGTATAACTTTAATCCGGCAATATTTAGAAATGATATCGCTTTTAGTCTTGCAGCACATATTGTAAACGGATTTGAATACAATTCGCATAATCATCTACCACCAGTGTTAACAGCTATAGGTAGAGATTTAATTCATGATGTTGATGATAACAAATTAACTTTGTTAATAAACGATGAGTTTACTGAAGATGCAGTAGTCGCTACAGTTATTAAAGATAAGGATATTCACGTTATGAATAAACAATCTATTGTCCGTAATGCTAATAAATTTATGAGTCTATTATGAATTTTGGATATTTAATAATTATTGCCAAGCACGAAGAAATTGATTATCTCAAGTTGGCCTATGCTCTTGCGCTCAGTATAAAGAATACTCAAAAAGAAGGTTACGATAAAGTTGCGTTAATAACAGATGATGTGCAGTCTGTTAAAAAATTAAAAAGTCCCTGGGTGTTTAACAAGGTGATAAAATGGGATAAAGAAAAGCATTGGAATGGTAGATCTTTTATGGACGAACTTTCCCCATGGGAACATACCATTTGTTTAGATGCCGATATGCTATTCTTTAGAGATTATAGCCATTGGGTAGATTATTTTATTCAAAATTCTGAGTTGTATGTTGCAAATAAATCTTATACTTATAGAGATGAAGTAGTTAAAGATGATTATTATAGAAGAACATTTACTAGGAATGATTTGCCTAATCTATATTCATTCTATACATTCTTTAAAAAAGATAGTGCAAAAGCTAAAGAGTTTTTTGAGTTAGGACGATACATAATTAAAAATCCTGACGAGTTTAAAAATATCTTTTTAAAGAATCATAAACCAAAAGTTATAGGGACCGATGAAGCATTTGCTTTATCTAGTAAAATTTTAGATATTACTGATGAGATATCTTACGATCTAGATTTTCCCAAAGTTGTGCATTTAAAACCCATGATTCAAAAATGGCCCTGGCCTGCAGATAAAACTAGCGATCATGTCGGATTCTATTTAGACCTGCAAGGCCAATTAAAAATTGGTTGCTTTCAACAAGATAAGATTGTTCATTACAACGAAAAAGAATTGGTTACTGATGAAGTTGTAAGTATATTGGAAGAGATAGCATGGAAGAAGTAATTGATTTTGATAATTGGATTAAAAATTATTCTCCGCCCGATCTAATTTATTGGGCCATATATAATCCCGAAACTGGGGAAGTCATTGGAATCTATCCCGATGTTGCCGCTAAGGATCAAGTTCATAAAATCAAAATTGAAAATGATTTAGCAGAAGACATCATGAATGGTATCATCAGAATGAATACCTGTTTTGTGGATTTAGATTCTGATAAAATTGAGATCATTGAAAAGTATGGTTTACGAAAGATTGACGATATTATGCACAGGGTCCCTGACTATAAGTATAATAAGGTTGAAAATCCTGACCTGCTAATTGAATATGAATCTAAATCCAAAAAATTAACTTTTACAATGTCGGATAATATAAGAAACAAAAAAGTTTATTGGATGGATGAAACTGTTGTAAGTTTTGCAATAACAGCGTATAATGATCCTTATCATGTATTTCAAACTATCACTTGTACTTTAGACAATTTAAAAGAAAATCCTATGTCTTTTGTGATTGACACAAATGGCAAACGATTTAGTATTTTTACAAGGCGATTATTTAAAAAATATCTTTATAGGGAACTATGAGAGTTATAGAATTTGATGTTGTTTTTTTAAGCTACGACGAACCTAATGCAGATTTACATTATGCCGACCTTTGTAATAAGGTTCCCTGGGCTAAAAGAGTTCACGGTATCAAAGGTAGCGATGAAGCTCATAAAGAAGCCGCTCGTTTATCTGATACAGATTGGGTTATAACTGTTGATGCCGATAACATTGTTGATAATAAATTTTTCAATTTAGATATTGATTTCTCAAACGAAACTATAGATGTTTATAGTTGGTTAGGTAAAAACAATATCAATGGTTTACAATATGGTAATGGCGGCTTAAAAATTTGGCGTAAAGATTTTATTTTAAATATGAAAACACACGAAGCCAGCGAAAGTGATCGTGCTCAGGTAGACTTTTGTTGGGAAAACGGTTATAGGCAATTTATGACCTGTTATAGTGATGTAGTAATTAATGGTAGCCCTTTTCAAGCATGGCGCGCCGGCTTTAGAGAAGGAGTAAAAATGACCTTAGATGAAGGTCTCAAAGTCCCAAAGCACGAAATACAAGAAAGAGTATGGTGGCATAATTTACATAGATTAAAAATTTGGTCCACTATAGGTTCTCATGTTGAACACGGATTGTTTGCTATCTACGGGGCAAGACTAGGAAATTACATGACCAATTGTACAGATTGGAATTATGTAGACGTAAGAGATTTTGAAATATTACGCAATCTCTATGATACCAAAGTTAAAAAGTTTGAAACAGATCAAGACAGTTTAATTTCCGCTACACAAGAATTAGGAACTTTGTTACATAGAGAAGCAGGATTTGAATATCCTTACTTAGATAGGTATCAAAGTAAATATTTTTCTAATTTATATCAAGAAACTATAAATTTGTGTAACACATATTATAGAGACAAGTAATGTACGACATCCTATACGTTTCAAAAAGAATTGTTAATCAAAAAAATTGGTTAAAATTTAAAAAAAAATTTCCTACAGCTAGATTAGTTGAAGCTGTTAAAGATTTTAATGATCTAAAGTCTAAGTCATTTACAAAATTATTCTGGGCAATATGGGACGACTGTTTACTAGAAGAAAATTTTTTATTAGACTATGTTGTTCCTCGATGGGACGAAGAGTATGTTCATGTTTTTAAAAATGGAGATCACTTTGATGGTGTTAACATTTTTAATAAAAATCATATAATCAGCGAAAAAGAATTTACCTATAGATTTTTCACCAATAAAAAAGAAATAGATATACTTGCTAGTAAGCCAAGACCTTATGATAAATTTGTAATAGATAGTTACGATGATTATCTTGCAGCAAGAAACAACAGTTCCTCTGAATTATTTTATTTTGTACCAAAAGAAGTTGAAATAAATCCAACGTTTAAATTTAATCATTATTTTCCTCATCATAACGTTGTTGATAAAAAAAGCAATCATGTATTCAAACATATTTTTCGAGGAGAAGAAACATATACAGGTATATCATTAATACCTGCCGATGCCTTGCTCAGCCAAAAAGAAATAGATCATAGATTTTTAGTTGACAAAAAATTATATAAAGAAGTAGCCAGTATGGTACAACCCTATGATATTGTTTTTATCAGTTACAACGAACCAAATGCCGATGCAAATTATAAGGCGTTAAAGAAACGATTTCCTAGAGCTAAACGTGTACATGGTGTAAAAGGTATACACCAAGCACACATCGAAGCAGCCAAGCTGGTAGACACAATCATGTTTTGGGTAGTTGACGGAGATGCAGAAATTACTAAAGATTTTTATTTTGATCATCAGGTATCAAGTTATGAAAGAGATATTGTTCACGTTTGGCGCAGTAAAAATCCAGTTAACGATTTGATCTATGGTTACGGCGGCGTAAAACTTTTACCAACCAAGTTAACACTAAACATGGACGTATCAAAACCAGATATGACCACAAGTATTTCATCAAAATTTAAAGCGGTTCATGTCTTATCTAATATAACATCATTTAACACAGATCCTTTTAACACATGGAAAAGCGCATTTAGAGAATGCTGTAAATTGTCTAGTAAAGTTATTGACAGGCAAAAAAATGATGAGACCAATGATAGATTAAACACATGGTGTACTCTTGGCGAGGATCGACCCTACGGCAAATTCGCCATAGAAGGTGCTAGTGCGGGACGTACATACGGCGAAATGCATCAGGGTAATTTAGAAGCTTTGTCAAAGATTAATGACTTTGAATGGTTAAAAAGAATGTTTGACCAAACATATGAATGAACAAGAAATTAAATTTTATAGAAAGAAAAAGTTAGACGAAATAAGTCCTACTTTTTGTTTTGCCAAATGGCACCATTCGACAATATATCTACAACTTGGTCAAACTCACAGTTGTTATCATCCCCCTCCTCATTATATTCAAATAGAAGAACTTAAAACTAATCCTAGTGCATTACATAACACTAGTGAGAAAAAAGAACAACGTAGACAAATGCTCGCAGGAGAAAAACCTTCTGGATGTCAGTACTGCTGGAACATTGAGGCACTAGGACCTCAATATAAATCAGACAGACATGACAGAAATGAAAATATTTGGACGGATGATCGCTATGAAGAAGTAGCCAATAACGATCATAACCATAATATTAATCCTGAATATATTGAAATTAGTTTTGGTAACGAATGTAATTTTAAATGCGGGTACTGCCATCCAAAATACTCAAGCAGCTATTACAAAGAAATAAAAGATCACGGACCATATAAAATGGTCAAAAATCATAGAAATGACATAGATTGGTTTACAATTTATGAAGAAGAAAATAATCCTTATCTTGATGCATGGTGGCGTTGGTGGCCGGAAGTAAGTAAAACCCTACATATATTACGTATTACAGGTGGGGAACCTCTTTTACAGAAAAGCACATGGCGAATTTTTGAAAGTTTGACGGAAAACCCAATGCCTAAATTAGGGTTAAACATTAATAGCAATTTAGGTTCTAAGCCCCTTATCATCGAACGATTTGTTAATCATGTTAATCATTTAGTAGCAGAAAAAAAGATACGAGAATTTAAACTTTTTACCAGTATCGACACTTGGGGTCCTCAAGCTGAATATATAAGAACTGGTTTAGATCTCGATGTATGGGAACGAAATTTTGATCAGTATATGACGAAAACAACTGCACCTGTTACGATAATGATTACATTTAATATTTTAACAGTTACAAATTTTAAAAACCTATTAAAGAAGATATTAGAATGGCGATCAAAATATCATACAAAAAACGATGAGAGATTTAGAAGAATTGGATTTGACACGCCGCATCTTAAAGAGCCACTACAGTACGATATGAATATATTACCAAAAGACGAATTCATGCCCTATATGAATAATGCTTTAGATTTTATGAGTAAACATGTTAACGATAGTGATAACACAAAGTTTAGTCAACAAGAGTACGATAAATTTTCTCGAGTAGTGAAATACATGGAGACTACAAAGTATTCAGAAGAAAAATTAAAGGAAGGTCGTAAAGATTTTTATAATTGGTTTACGGAATACGATCGTCGCAGAGGGACAAGCTTTATAGATACATTTCCTGAAATGTATAATTTTTTTATTAATTGTCGAGATTGAAAAACTTTATTACTTTATTATAGAGACTATCATAAGGTCTGTTCCAAAAGACCATTCTGTTGTTATAAAGTTGTTCAATTGATTGATTAAATTTTTCTAGTAGACTTGCTTTGTCTATCTTTAATAATTCTTCAACAGATTTTATGTAAAGATGAAAT
>Ga0129333_10005739_pt1 | contig 11692 bp, 14 predicted proteins | sample CPB6_08_DNA_FD_94474 | JGI IMG/M metagenome (GOLD analysis project Ga0129333, IMG submission 94474) | Freshwater to marine salinity gradient microbial communities from Chesapeake Bay, USA - CPBay_Sum_0.6_0.8_DNA | ecosystem: Environmental > Aquatic > Marine > Coastal | place: USA: Chesapeake... | reverse complement strand
CCAACCATGGCAACGGCAATGGCTTGGCCCATGCTCATGCTCATGCTAAAAAGATAAAGTCGAAGGGGGCGAAGTTTCGCCAACTGTATGGCGTTGAGTTCTACTTTGTGCCTGACTTGGCAGATTGGAAGGTGAGGTACGATCTCTCCAAGCAGGAGACATCGAAGGACAAAGGCGACGACGAGGAAGAAGCCGGCCTAGTCGTAGAGGATGCTGATGAGACACGATCTGATGCTGACAGGTTCGTCGATGTCAACAAGAGGTACCACCTAGTCGTCGTCGCGAAGAACCGGATTGGTCTCTCCAATCTCTTTACTCTTGTCAAGAAGAGTTACGTGGATGGATTCTACAAGTTTCCACGCATCGACTTCAAGCTACTGAAAGAACATGGGGAAGGCCTGGTTGTATCGACGGCATGCGTCGGAGGCTACCCTAGCGGTATTATCTACGGTGAGTTTGCTGAGAAGAAGTTTGCAGAGCTCAATCCGTCCCTCGTCGATGATGATGTCGTACGTAATAAGATCCGCACCAAATTGGAAAACGTTGTTGACAGATTCACCGACTGCGTCGGTCGTGAAAATTTCTTCCTAGAGCTGCAATTCAACAAATTGCCGGCGCAGGACTTGACGAATCGAATGATGATTGAGACTGCTAAGTCGACAGGCTGTAAGCTGCTGTCGACAGCGGACTCTCACTATCCGGAGCCGGCGTTGTGGGAAGCCCGTGAGATCTATCGACAGTTGCAACCAGGTCGAATGAAGATTGGTGTTGAACCAAAGCCGCTTCCTAAGTTTGAAGAGCTGAAGTGTGAGCTCTATCCAAAGAACGCCCAGCAGATGTGGGACGAGTACCTGTCTCGTCGTGAGGTGTATTCGTGGTACGAAGGAACGGAGGACGCTGTTAGAACCTCCATGGAGAACGGCCACGACATTGCCTGGAATCTTTGCGAAGAGATTTGGTTCGACACGTCTGCAAAGCTGCCGTCCTTCAACACGCCAGAAAAGTCAAGCTTCAAGCAGCTCGTTGAGCTCGTGAAGGAAGGCTTGCAATCTGAGGGTCTCGATAAGAAGCCTGAGTATGTTGCTCGAGCGAAGATGGAGCTCGATGACATCAAGTACCTGAAGTCTGAGGATTACTTCATGACCCTGCAGAAGGTCTTCAAGGTCGCAGAAAACAGGACGCTTCCTGGTTCCGGTCGCGGTTCCGGTGCTGGTTCACTTGTCAACTACCTACTTGGAATCACTCACGTCGATCCTCTGAAGTACGACCTCCTGTGGGAGAGGTTCATGGGTCGCCATCGTGTAGGATATCCTGACATCGATACTGACGTTGGGGATCGCGACAAGTTGATCGAAGCCGCCCGTGAGATCTTTGGCAATGATGCTGTGGTGCCTGTCTCTAACTTCAACACCTTGAAGCTGAAGTCACTCGTCAAGGATGTCTCAAAGTTCTATGGTGTGCCATTCGAGGAGGTCAATGCGATGACAGGACCTCTCGAGCGTGAAGTCGAAAACAAGTCTCGAGATCCCAACATGGAAAAGTCCATGTTCGTCTTGAAGCATGAGGATTGCATGGAACACTCTGAGAACTACAGGAACTTCATGGAGAAGTATCCTCAAGTCGAGGAGAAGATCCGCACTCTCTTCATGATGAACCGTTCCGTTGGTCGACACGCTGGAGGCGTTCTTATCTGCCCTGATCTTGAGAAGCATATGCCGCTCATCACTGTTCGTGGTGAGCTGCAGACGCCGTGGACGGAAGGCGTCAACATCCGCAACCTTGAGGAGAATGGATTCCTCAAGTTCGACTTCCTCGGCATCAAACAGATGAAGATGGTCGAGGATTGTATTGCCCGCATCCTGACGCGGGAGCTTGGCAGGGAACCGCGATTTGAGGAGATCAAGAAGTTCTATGACGACAAGCTAAATTGTCGATATGTGGAGCCAAATGACGACAAGGTTTTCGAGCACGTCTATCGCAAGAACAGGTGGCCTGGCATCTTTCAGTTCACTTCTGACGGTGCTCGAAGGTTCTGTCATGAGGTTCAGCCAAACTGCATCGAAGACATCGGCGTCGTTACAGCGATCTATCGACCCGGTCCGCTGAAGGCCAACGTTCACAAGAAGTATGTGGAGGCAAAGAAGGATGCCTCCAAGGCCAAGTATGATCACCCAACGATTAAGGACGTTCTTGGAACAACATACGGCTTCATCGCCTTCCAGGAACAGTTCATGATGTTGGCCCAGAAGCTCGCAGGCTTCTCACCTGGCGAATCAGATAAGATGCGCAAGACTCTTGTCAAGAAGGATCTAACTTCGCTGGGCAAGAAGTCTGAAGAAAAAGAGGCACTCGAGAAGAAGTTCATCGAGGGCTGCGTCGGCGTGAGCGGAATGGATCGAGATAAGGCGAAGGAGCTCTTCGATAAGATTGCCTTCTTCTCCCTCTACGGCTTCAACAAATCACACGCCATCGCCTATGCCATCGATTCTTACTACGGTGCGTGGTTGATGACGTACTATGAGACAGACTGGCTAGCCACATGTCTTCAGTCAGAAAATACCAACGTTGAGTCCTTAGCGTGGATGATGTCTGAGATCAAGCAACTTGGATACAAGATCTCACAGCCTGACATCAACTATTCAAGTGATCAATGGATGTGGTCTGATCAGCTGCAAGCTTTCGTGCCGCCGTTGTCATCTCTGAAGGGTGTCGGTGATTCGGCTGTCGTTGAGATCATGTCGAATCGACCGTATCGTTCCCTCGAGGATCTGCTCTTTGATGAGGAAGGCAAGTGGAGACACAGCAAGTTCAACAAGAAGGCGTTGGCGGCGCTTATCTCAATGGAGGCCCTCTCTTCTCTTGATGAGTTTGGAAACGGAAAGATTCAGAATCACAAACAACTATGGTCCATTATCATGGATAACTTTGACGTCCTGAAGAAGGGACGATACGGCACAACATCGAAGAAGGCCTTGAAGGATGGTAATCTGACGCCCATTCTTGATAAGCTCGTCTCAGAGGTTGAAGGAATGGATGATTGGGATCGATACGAGAAGTTGGCGATTCAGACTGAGACGTCGGGTGCAGCACCGTTTCATCTCGTGTTTCCACCAGAAATTCTTGAAAAAATCAAGAAGCATGATATTCAGCCAATTAGTGAGATGTCTGAGGGAGGCAAGGGAATCACCTGGTTCTGTGTTACTGGTGTCGAAAAGAAGACAACAAAGAATGGAAAGTCATTCATGCGTGTGAAGACCCTTGACACAACCTTGAGCTCAAAGAATCTAAGGGTGTGGGGTGAGTTTGACATGGAACCGTATTCAATCTGGATGGGTATCGTATCAAATGATCCTAACTGGGGTTATAGCTCAAATGCTGGCAAACTGCGAGAAATTGCGTAATATATGCTCACTATGAGCAAAATATTGGTCACAGGCGTCGCAGGCCTTTTAGGTTCTCACTTCAGTAAGCACTTGCTTGATTTAGGACATACCGTCATTGGGATTGACAATTTTAGTGGTGGTTACGAAGAATTCGTCGATCCCCGTGTCAAGATTTATAACGCTGATCTAAAGGATGCTTCCCGGATTGATGCAATATTCTTCGTTGAAAGACCTGATTATGTGTACCATTTTGCAGCATATGCAGCAGTTGGCCTCAGTCCCTTCATTAGATCATTCAACTACACAAACAACGTTGTTGCGTCTGCCAACGTCATCAATGGATGTATAAAGTATAACACGAAGAAAATCATATTCACATCTTCAATGGACGTGTACGGTTCAGCATATGCTCCGCCATACACGGAGAATTTTATTCCAATGCCTGAAGATCCCTACGGCATTGCCAAGTATGCCGTCGAACAAGATCTTGCTGCCGCCGGTAGATTCTTTGGACTGCGATACACCATAGTCAGACCTCACAATGTATTTGGTATTCAACAGAATATTTGGGATAAATACAGGAATGTAATTGGTATCTGGATTAGACAAACATTATCAGACCAACCTATAACTGTATACGGCGATGGTTCTCAGGTCAGATCATTCTCTGATGTCAAGTATTACATGTCACCATTTGAGAAGCTGATGACAATCGGCGATGGGGAAGTTTTCAACATCGGCGCAGACTCACACATGAGCATTCTTGAGGCTGCCAATAGGTTCGTCAGCGTTGCATCCCAGAAAGGCAGAAGCGTTGCAATAAAACACTTACAACCCAGAGATGAGGTCAAGTTTGCGTACTGCGATCATACAAAGGCAAAAAACTATCTTCAGTTTAGCGATGACACTAATTTTGAGCAGTTGGTAGGAGAGATGTTTACATGGGCCGAAAATCAGCCTTTTCGTCCTGTGAAGACACTCAAATATGAAATTGAAAAGAACATGTACGACTTTTGGAAGAAGTGAGGCATAATTACAAACCATGCAGAGCATCGAAGAAGTCAGGTCTTTCATTCGTAAATCTGCTCGCCAAAAATTGCGCGAGGCAATGCACACGTTGTCACAACCACCGTCAACTTTTTCAGAGTTTAGACGAGCCTTTTCTGATGCCCTATACGCATCATCAGCACCTGAAGAATTGGTCCATCTTGTGTCAGAAGAAACCCACGTGGGTGGTCCAATTTTCAACATCATGTATGAAGTGTGGCTAAATGTTCAGTCAGAACTAAGTGGCCTTAGACAGCATGATGACATCATCACTGCCTGGCGTGAGATGGTAGATTTTTATGTTTACGACGCGATTATTGACATTGTCGCTGCGTATGGCGATGACGACATCGATGCTGAAGAGTTGGCGACTTCCGCATCTTTAGTACTAAAGATGAATTAAACAACTGTTTAGCCTACCTTTGTTGTCAAAGTTCTGCGACTGATAGTATTATTATGTCGTTGAGGTCAATATGACAAAAACGGCGTTGGTTACAGGTGGCTGTGGATTTATAGGCAGCAATTTAGTTGCAAAATTACTTGAATTGAACTGGAATGTTGATGTCGTTGATGATTTATCAAATGGTCACATCAAGTATCTTCCAAAGAAGATTGTAGATAAAGACAAGCTTTGGGTGTCAGACTTTTCTGACAAGGTTATTCTTGACACGATTCAATCTGGAAAGTATGATTACGTCTTTCATTTGGCTGCAAATCCACGCGTTTCATACTCAGTGGAACACCCATTTGAGACTAATGATACCAATGTGACAAAAACCTTAAGATTAATTGACGCGTGCAGAGGAAACATAACTAGATTTGTTTTTGCTTCTTCATCTGCTGTCTATGGGCAAGTGGATGAACTGCCCACATGTGAATCGTCAAAGACAGAACCTGAATCACCATACGGACTTCAAAAGTTGCTGATTGAACAGTACCTAAAGTTATATGGGAAACTTTATGGATTTGATTCAGCATGCATGAGATTTTTCAATGTTTTTGGCAAGCACCAGCTTGGAGGTTCTCCATATTCGACAGCGGTGTCAGCTTGGCTTACGGCAATTATGAAAGATGAGTCAATGCGTTCCGATGGCGATGGATCCCAGACGAGGGATATGTGTCACGTTGATAATGTGGTTGATGCATGTATTAAAGCTGCTGAATTTGAAGGAAATCTGAGAGCAGAAACTTTCAACGTCGCATGCGGTGCTTCTTTCTCTAATAAAGAAATTTTGGATTATCTGTTGTCAAAGTTCCCAGGATCCAAATACCATTCTGCTCCATGGCGACCAGGTGACGTAATGCACACCTTGGCAAACGTTGAAAAATCTAAAAGAATAATTGGCTATGAGCCACTTGTTAATTTTTGGCAGGGGCTCGATGCAACAATAGACTGGTATGAAGCCAGTTGGGAAGATCTCAAAGAGATGTGAGGAACACATGCTGACGAACCCAGAATTCATTGTTTATACAGGTCCGATGTTTTCTTCAAAAACATCGCGTCTTCTTTCTACGCTAGAAAGATACAAGTATCAGCACAAGAAAATCATCACGTTCAAACCTTCAATGGACGATAGGTACAGCAATTCAGAAATTGTAACCCATGGTGGCTGGAAACTACCAGCAATTTGTGTCAAGGCAGGCGCAGATGTTCTTGAACACCTTGCAAATTATGAAGGCAATCCTCATGTTATCGCTGTGGACGAAGCCTTTATGATACCAGGAATTGCGGAGGCTTTGGTGTGGCTGTACAAGAATGGTTTCACAATTGTTGTTTCATCCCTTGAGATGTCTGCAACAGGTAAACCTTTTAATGAAATAGAACAGATGCTAGTATGGGCAACGACTGTTGAAAAGTGCACCGCGGTTTGTACCATCTGCGGCCGTGATGCTCACTTTACACACAAAAAGCAGACCAATGATGAAGAGATTGAAGTTGGTGGAGCTGAGCTGTATGAGCCCAGATGCTTTTCACATTTTCCCATGGTTGATCAGCGACCAAGCATACACGAATTTACATGAAATACACACACAGGCCATCTTGGCATGAAACTTGGATGAGCATTGCAAGAACTGTTGCTGAAAGATCTTACGACCCAAGATTGAAAGTTGGAGCTATTATTGTGTCCAAAGACAACACCAGATTGTTGTCTTTGGGATATAACGGAAATTATAGAGGAGGCCCAAATGAGCCAGATTCTCTTGATCCCGGCCAGAGCGGCTTTATTCATGCTGAAATGAATGCCTTGGTCAAATGTGATTACAATTTTAACCAAGACAAAATAATGTACTTGACACACTCGCCGTGTGTGCAGTGTGCGAAGCTAATTGTCAATGCCAATATCTCAAGAATCGTCTATGAGACTGAATATAGGAACATTGAAGGCATTCGAATAATTGAATCTTGCGGCATTGATGTAATTAGATTCTCTGACGCTATATTTAGAGAAGTACCGCCATGAAAAAACTAGAAGAAGAAGATATCATACAGATCATGAGAGAGGAATGGGCTGCAAAATTGCAAGCTTTGTCAGAGGCGGTTGATATCGTCCTCAAGGCAAAGGTCGACGGCAAAGAGAAGCAAGTCATTGATCCTGATCTAAAATTGCGACACAAAAAGACACAGTTTCTTTACACTGTCGTTTCGGTTGGTCCGCGTGACGCGATATTAAAGACCCCTGAGGGTACGGACTTTTTGGTCGACAAAGACACATTGGAGGATGAATATGAGCTTGATTGATAGAAAAAACCCTCTTGTTAACGTCGATGTCGACGGAATTATCAAGAAGAGTATAACTGATCACCTGAAAAAAACGACAGCTGAACTGCCGGGCGATGATTTGAATGAATCATATGTTCATGAACCAAAGCAATTTAAGCAAGTCACAGAGTTCGTCTCTCAGAAGACGAAAACGGCTCATACTGAGCTTTATAAGGGGTATATTGAATCACTTAATAAAATCTCATCAGAGTTAGATACAGCGGAAAGAGGCAACGCAAATTCTCGGCACTCAGAATATAGGTCTCTCAAGCTTGATGAGGTTTACAATCTCAATGCCAGTTGGCTTCATGAGCTGTATTTTGCTAATTGTTTTGATCCTCACAGCGAAATTGTGATGGATTCAATGTCATATTTGAGATTGCAGCGTGACTTTGGGACGTTTGATGACTGGCAGCGTGATTTTATGGCATGTGCATTATCAGCAGGCAGCGGTTGGGCTGTGCTTGGTTATCACATGTTCCTAAAAAAGTACGTCAACTTTATGATATCACATCACAGCGGTGATGTGCCTGTTGGATTTTATCCTCTCATAGTCGTCGACATGTGGGAGCATGCATATTACAGAGATTATCTCACAGACAAGAAGAGCTATCTCATATCTCAAATGAGAGAGTTCAACTGGACTGTAATTGAAGAGCGTTTCAAGAAAGCGGAGCAGATCGCCCAGGTGGTGAAATGATGACACGTAAAAGCCCCGCTGAAAAATGGAAAAGTTTGCTCAAAGAGATGCGTCAGGCACTGACAGAAGCTCCGAAGCCAAAGCTTGAAGATGGTGAAGATTCTTTGGATGCTCAAATCGATAAATTTTTTATTGACTATGAGGCGGAAGCAAAAAATTCCAAAAATGAAGGTCGTGACTTTAGATCTTTTGTTCGTCGGTTTCTAATTGAGGCCGAAGAAGATGAAGAGAAGAAGGATGACAAGAAGTCAGAGGATGAAGAAAAATCAGAGAAGGCAGGCGGTGAGAAGCCAAAGACGCTTACCGCCGAAGATATCAACATACAGTCATTCGTCACAGATGTGATGAGACTAGTTGACAACTATGATACGTTGCTGGAGATCAGAAACACCATCCTACGACGAGCTAGCAACTTTCTCGCAAAGAATTATGAACCAGATGTCGTCGAGCTCTTTAAGTCTGAACTGCTGGATTCGTATAGCGTTGAAATAGGAAAATCAGACTCTGAAATGGAAGATAAGTACATCGCTCCGAAAGCCGGTGCAGCAGGTCCCGCAGGAGGCGGAGCTTGAGGCACGACATATTTGAAAGCAGGAAGTGCGTTCACATTAAACTTCCAAAGGAAATTCATGCTTCGCTGCGTGAAAAGTTGTTTCGTCACAACATAACGATGCAGGATCTGTTTCAAGATTATGCAGAGTCAATTGCAGATGACAGTATCCGAGCCGAAAAAACGATTCAACGTCTCGTTAGTAAAAAGATTAAATCAATTATCGAGAGCGATGTAAAGAAGCGTGAAAATAAAGGCTTGATTATGGGTGAACTGGACAGCAATACACTGTATAATCTGTTAGAAGAAGCTGAGAAAAACAATAATGAAAAATGAGAACGAAGGTGGAATATTGTCGCTCTTGTCATCCATCATCAAGAAGAGCATTGATGTGCCTGAAGAGACATCAATACTCTCAAGTAGCGTCAAAATTTTGGCAACCGAAATTACAAAAATTTCACAAAGCATTACGAAGCTTTCAAAAGTTGTCCAAGACCATCATGAGGCAATTGAACAGCTTTACACTGTTCAGGCGTTCATCATTTCTAACATGAAGTCGATGAACAGTGTCGATTCACAGTTTCCTGAATTGCATAAAGAAAAATCAGAAAAACCAAACTAAGATGATATCAACTATTTTTTTCAAAAAAATCTGGCTTTACATAAAGAAGTATTGGCACCTTGGCCTTGTTGCTGTCGCATCAGTTGTTGGATACCTTCTTCTTAGGAAAGAAAGAGAAGGTTTTTCTGAGCAGTTAAAGAAACTACAAGAAGCACATGACGATGAAATTAAAGCTGTGCTAAACGCTCATGAGGAAGAACGTCGGCAGCATGAAGAGAATCTAAAAAAGTTGAAAGAGACGATGGAGCGCGTTCAGCGCCAGTATGATGATGCAAAAAAAGTGCTAGATGAAAAGAAAAAGAAGAAAATTGTGCAACTTGTTCAGCAGTATGGCGATGATCCAAATGAGTTAGCAAAACAATTAAGTTCTGTGACAGGATTTAATGTTGTGTTGCCGCAGGATAAAGGTGAAGTATGAAAAAGATAATTTCTTTGCTGATGATTTGTTGCATGACCATTACATCGACATCGCAAGCAGATCCCATTCAACTGCCACAAGTTCAAAAACCTGCGAATGAATCTGATCCAGGTAACGTTATATCTCCAATGAAAAAAGGTCAATCAGCACCTTACACAGGGGTTCTTTTATCGCCACAGGCAGTTGCAACGATAATTGCTGAACTTGGCTCTATTGATGAGAAGGTTAAGATAGAAACTGACAAAGCAGTTGGTAAGTGTGTCGCTGAAAGTGAGTTCAATTTCAAGGAAGCACAAAGCAAACACCTTGCTGATAAGAAAGTTCTGCAGGCCTCAATTGATGAGAAAATGAAGAGAATACAAGTTCTTCAAGATGAAATCAAAAAGAAAGAAGCAGAGCGCACAAATCCTTATCTCTGGACAGGGTTAGGATTTACAGGTGGTGTAGCTGTCACAGTTCTTGCAGCATTTGCGATAAGTCAAGCGACTAAATGACGCAGTGCAGCCTATTTAGTCTGCAAGGATCATCGTCATGTCTGGCACAAAAGAACAACCAAAAACTGCAGGCTCTAAAAAGTCTTTATGGCTCAACAATACCATTGGCAAGCCCTCAATGTCAGCTACATTTGCTACAATAGCATTCCTGGCAACGACAGGGGCATATGTCGCTTCAATTTTTGAAAAGATTGGACCGTTGAGTGTACGACCTTTTGATGCTGCCGCATGCTCAAGCTATTTAATACCGATCTTGACGCTTTACTTTGGTCGTCGCTGGACGGAAGCAAAAACAGACAGCGCCCAGAAAGGTGAACAATGAAGCTAATTGTAAGTAAAGATGCTGTCAGGCAGTACATTCGTGAAATGCTTGATAGTCCTGCAGCACCTATGGGATGGAAAAAGGCTGAAGAAGATGCAGAGTTACCTGCAAATGTCTCAGGCGTTGTAGATCCATCAGCTGCCCTAACAAATCCTGGAAATGCCAACTATGTTCCTAAAAACAGAGCTGAGCTTCAAACCGCGTTAGCATCGCTTGTCAATGATGTATCAGACGATGATGCTGCGTCGTTGTATGATACAATTAAAAACACTGTTGCTGATATGAGCGATGAGGACAAAAAAATGATGGACACCAAAAAAGTTGAAGAAGTTATTCGCAAGACCATTCGAAGAATGATTAACGAAGCTGGTCCCTACAGGGACACAGGAATGAGCTACTCAGGACCCGTTGCGGGTGGTGGTGGCGATTCAGAGGCTGCCGAAAAAGCTGTCGCTTTGGCGATGAAAAGCTTTGATATTCTTGACGTAAAAAGCAAGCCTGAAGCGTTTCTCAAGTTGTTGGTTTCAAAGCTTGTGAAAGCGCCCGGTGACAGAATGTCAAACGTGATGGCAGCGATTGATTTGGTTGCCGAGATGGATCCTGAAGCCGGAGATATTTTGGACACGACTCTTAGCGCGAAGCCCGATCTTGTTCCGAAGAAGAACGTCACAATGACAGACGTTGGTGGTGCAGGGCTTCCACAGATTGCAAAGGCGATCGGCCAGAAGTCACATGGAAAGATACAGGCAATGATTGACAAGGCCCTTGAAAAGGCGCGATACCTCATGACGATGGATCCCGATGAGAAGCAAATCTTGTTTCTCACGGCAATGAATGATTACATCAAGGAGTTTAGCGCTGCCGGAGAGTTGACAGCCGCTGATGTGCAGCTGCTTAAGGACCATCCTGAAATGGTGGCCGATCTCGATACCTTCCGTAATTTCTTTGATAAGTTCTTGAAGAAGGCACGAAAGTCAGACCAACAAATTCTGAATCCTGTGAAGTGAAAGGAAAAACGACGATGCATGCATCACCTATAGTGGCTGCAGTTCAGTATGAGCCTAAAATACTGGATGTGTTCGCAAATCTAAAGGTTGCCCAGCAGATGGCTTATGAGGCAGCTGCAAAGGGTGCATGCCTCGTCGTGCTTCCTGAGCTCTGCACTAGTGGTTATGTGCTAAGCAATAAAAGAGAAGCCGCCGACTGTGCACAAGTAAAAAATGGATACCAGACTGAGGCATTTCTTCCCATAGCAAGAAAGTTTAATGCCCACATCGTGTTTGGTTATGTTGAACATTCTGATGGAAAGCTTTACAATTCTGCAGCAGTGGTAGGACCATCGGGCCTCGTGGCAAACTGTCAGAAACATAACTTGTGGGGAGCAGATAATCTTTG
>Ga0129333_10005737_pt1 | contig 11692 bp, 17 predicted proteins | sample CPB6_08_DNA_FD_94474 | JGI IMG/M metagenome (GOLD analysis project Ga0129333, IMG submission 94474) | Freshwater to marine salinity gradient microbial communities from Chesapeake Bay, USA - CPBay_Sum_0.6_0.8_DNA | ecosystem: Environmental > Aquatic > Marine > Coastal | place: USA: Chesapeake... | reverse complement strand
GTCAAGAGACGCAGCGCGGCCGACGGAAGCGTCTGCTTGCTCCCAGCGACACAAGTGAAGGCCGCGTAGACGATAGAAGCGTCTGGACGCACAAGGGCCAACTCGCGCTGCGCGTCGTTGAACCACCCAAGCAACTCCGACTTGGTCCACCGAGTCGCTGCGGTGTCTTGCAGCAGCGTCCCGGCCTTGGTGACTAGGTCAACGACCTTGACGGTAGGCATGGGTTAGCCCTCGGGCCAAACGGGGTCCCACTGACCCTTCATGTCGTAGTTCGCATGCCACGGGTAGATTTTGCCGGAGGTCTTGTTCCGCACGAAGGGCGGATTCTTGTCCGTCGGGACCTCAACGGGCACCGGGACATCTTCTACCTTCGGCTTGGCCGAATCTGGAAGGGAGGCTCGGTTGGAATCCAGGGCTTCAACCTGCTTGCGCAGGTCGGCGACTCGCTGGGACATGTCCAACGCAATGCCGTGGTTAGACAGAGCGTAGGCGCGCAGCGCGTCCTTGGTCATCGACTCGATGTTGGGGCCAGCCATGTTCGGTTCTCCTGTAGCGGCTGTTGTCGAACGGGTCCATAAGAGTCCTAGCACGAAATGTAGGCACCGATGGGTCCGATGCCTACATTTCGTGTCACTACGGCGCCAACTTCTCGATGAGACGGATGTTCAAGCAAGAAGCGGACGGGAAGTAGACGATGTCCAGACTGCCGTCGGTCTCGATGTGCCAGTCTGCGCCAACCGAGGCCGGCAGAACCAGAACGGCGCCTTCGATGGCCTCGCCGTTCAGGAAGGTGGCGCGGACGCGGTCGGCGACTTCGATGAGAGTGGGGTCAGCCATATGTGCGGTCTCCGGGTTGTTGAATCCCCGGGCGGCCGGTTAGACCGCCCGGGGACTCAGTGGCTTACGCCGGGGTCAGGTTCAACTGAACACCAGCAGTCGGGTGGACGACCTTGTAGCCGTACACCTTGAGACCGCGGATGCCGTCACCGAAGGTCGACTCCAGACGAACGGTCTCCGTCTTGACGAACTTCGAGGCGAAGGTGGCGAACTTCTTGTGCCCCGCGAGGCAGTTGTAGACGCCAGTGTTCACCGCGAGCATGTTCGACTGATAGACGTCGAACCGGTCGATGCGACCCACCATGCCCGTACGGAGGGGCGACTGGCCGTCACCGGTCAGGTAAGCCTGACGCAGTTCCGACTTCTTCAGCAGTTCGATTGCCCACGGGGGCAGAACGATGAAGCGGTCGCTGTCCGGGATGTTGGCCTCATCGAGCCGGCGAGCCGCCAGCAGGATGTCGTTCAGGATGGTCGAAGACGAGCAGGCCGCGTCCGTCACATCCGTCAGCGTCGAAGCGCCGGGGATGTTGGCCAGAACGTCGGTCTCGACGGCGATTCGCATGGCTTCGGCGGCATCCTTCGACGCCTCGTTCCAGTACGAAATGTCGGCGAGCGACTTCATCACGTCGTCCACCTTGAAGGCGTACGACTTGGCCTTGTCGATGACCAGTTCGAGGCTCGAACCGGCCAGTTCGGCGTAGGACACGGTGCCAGCGTAGGTGGACACCGTCACGGCCGGAACCGTGCGGATGGTCACCTTGGAACCAGGACCCTGAATCTCGCCCTGGTAGTCGGTGTTGGTGATGTTCGGAAGAACGGAGCCGGCGTAGAACTTCAACTGCATCTTCTTGGAGAAGATTTCAGTGTTGAAGGCACCGAGCGACGTCGGAATCCAGCCAGAGCCGCCGGCGTCAAAGGTACTAGGAAGTGCAGTCATGTGGGCGCTACCTCACGAAATGGGTTGGAGTTAGCGGATGCGCCCCTCGACAAGTGCTTGGTCCAGTTCCGCTTCCAACTTGGCGTACTCCGCCACGGTGAGAGCGTTGATTTCGGCACGAGTCCAGATGCGCTTTCCGCCCTTCGGCGCCTCTCGTCCCCTTGGCAACTGCGGCTCGGCAACAGCGCGAGCCTTGTCAGCGCCAGGAGTACCGTTAGGCCCCTGTCTTGGTGCGAGTCCCATGTCCTGCTTGTACCGAGTTAGCAGTTCAATGACTTCGTCGGGTGTCCCGGTCTGGGCAACGCCTTGCCACATAGGGGACTGCCTTTCGAGCCAGCCGGCGAAGTCATCCGTGGACGCAACTTCGCGGAAGTCCGGGTGGACCTCGGCGATGCGTGCGGTATGAACCTTCTCAGCGGCAGCCCGTCGGTCGGCTTCCGAAGAAGTGGACACAGCGTCGAGTCGCTTCTCTAGTGAGGAGAGGTGGGCCAGCAACGGACGCATGATGTCCGGGTAGTCTTCGGCCAACTGTTCCAGTGTGGCCGCAGTCTGCTGGGTATCCGACGGTCTCTCCTTGAGAGCGTCTTCCAACGCTTTGATGCGAGACGTGAGTTCTCCGCGTTCCTTGCGGAGTTCCGCCGCTTCTTGACTCGCCTTGGTCATCTTGGACTGGAGGTTCTTGTACCTCCCTTCCCAGCGAGCGTTCAGCGTCTCGACATCGTTGTCGGCCTCGGGCGCACCGCCCTTGTCCGACCCGCCCTTGACATCAGGACCACCGGTATCCGAGGGGTCGCTCGGGGCGGCGTTCGGAGAAGCGTTCAGCGGAGTCCTTGTTGGGTCCGCCGGAGCCTGTGCGTTACCAGGGTCTGGCGGGGACATCGACTTGCGCTGCGCTTCTTCGAGGTCCTGAATCTCCTTCTCCAACGCTTTGAGGGCGTCTGCCTTCATCTTGATTGCCTCCCCGGGCTGCTGTCAAGCAGGTGTCCGGTTTTGTTTCTCCTATCCGCCGTGACGTTCGTCCCGCCTCGGGTCCAACACGGCTTGCGCCGTATCCTCAAGAGAAAGGTCGAACCGCAACTCCGCGGCTCGGCCTTGCTCAAACTTGTAGTTGTCCGTTGTTTCCAAGGCCGTTCGGCACTTCTCCAGGCGGCTGGACTTGAGCCGGGACAAGACTTTCCACGCCGGCAGGCGCGACAGTTCCAGGACCGCCAACGCCTCCTCCTTGGTTAGGTGCGCCATTCATCACTCCTTGGGCTTGTGCAGCCATCATCTTCTTCATCGAGGGGGCGATGACCACTCGGTCAGCGTCCAGTTCCATCGACTTGGCGGCATCCTTCAGGATGACAGGGATGTCGACCATCGGGGCCAGAATCGGGTTCGAGACGAGCGAGAGGAACTGGAGGATGCGCTGGCTCTGGACTTCCTTCTGGATGAGGGCCGTCGAGCCACGAGCATGGACCTTGAGGTCGCCCTTGATGGTCGGGTCGTCGTTGAACTCCATGTTCCAGTCGTAGAGGGCCGTCACGGACGGCTCGATGAGGAACTGGTCGATGTTCTTCACCACCGACTTCAGGTTGACGTTGGCCGCGCCCATCAGCATCGACATGCCGGTGGCGGTCGCGTTCAGGCTGTTGGTCTGCTGGCCGTGGGTGTACGACGGCAGCGAGGTCGTCTCGTCGGCGAACCGGCGGAACAACTCGATGACCGACCCCAGTACGGCCGTGTTGTTCTGCGGCTGGTAGAACCGCACCATCGGCTGCTGGGCATCACCACCCTCGCGCAGCCAGACCCGCCAGGGGTACATCTTCGTCGGGTCCTCGCCAGCCGCCAGGAGGTCGGTGTTGACCTCAACCTGCGGGCCGGACGAGATGGCCATGTTGTCGATGAACACGCGGACGCCGGCGTTCATCGTCATCTGCGAGTCGCGCATCATGCGCGGGACGCCGGTGCCCCAGATGCTGTGCGGCGACCGCTCGTACGGAACCAACTTGTAGGGGATGGTGTACTTCGGCAGCGGATTCAACTGCGCCTTCAGCACCTTAGACCCGCACAGCCAGACGTTCGCCTGGAACTCCCGGGTGAGGTCTTCGTCCTTGATTTTGAGGCCGCAGTCGCGGAGGTCCTGGCCGTCCACCGGACCCCACCACTCCAACACCTCGTAGCGGAGCGGAGTGAACGAGGTCGTGTTGACCCGTCCAGCGATGCTACGGCGGTCGCGGTCCTGCTGCTGCTCGGTGTACATGCCCGTTCCGGGGGCCAGCAACAGTTCGTCGATGACCTCGGGGTTGAAGCCGGGGACGTCGCGCAACGAGCGGAACTGTGACTTGGTGAGGACGTGGCGGCGGAAGATGCCGTCGCAGTCCTCCATCGTGGTGCAGTAGGGGTCCGGGTAGAGGTCGAACACGGTGACGCTCTGCATCTCCGGGTACGCCTTCTCCATGTAGACCAGGGCAGAAACGCCCTGCGGGTCAACAGTCCAGTGCGCATCGCGGCACATCCGCACCGTGCCGATTTTGATGGCGCCGGTGCCAAGCATGCACATCTCCAGGATGGCTTCCTTGGCGTGCCGCTCGAAGTCGCCCTCGACCATCTGGTCGTCGATGATGCGCTTCATCCGCTCGGCGCGCTGCTTCGCCTCGTCGATGAACGCAGTCTTGATTTCGTTCATCCGCTCGGCAACGAGCAGCGGGTCGTTGGCGGCCTGAAGACCGCCGTTCTCCAGAATCTCCCTGACAGCCTTCTCCGTGATGAACTCAGCCAGCCCGGGCATCTCGGGCATCGGAGTCGGCTGGATGTCGTAGGGGGTTTGTCCTGGCTGGAACAGAAGGTCGATAAGGCGCGAGTACGCAGCCATGACCTTCGTGCGGGTGAGGCCGATGTAGACCTCTGACTTGGATGCGCCGTTCGACCGAATGCGGCTCAGCACATCTTGTTCGTACTGCGAGTTGAACTGTCTCAGGTCCTTCAGCCACTCGTCCTCGATGTCCTGGCGCGCCTGCTTCCATTCCTGAAAGCGCATCGCCAACTTGTTCCCAAGGGCGAGTATCGGAGTGGATGTGACGTCTGCGCCGCCAGCGGCGGCTCGCTCGACAATCTCTCCACCATCAACCTTGGCCAGCGGAATCACCTTCGGGAGGGTCGGGATTTCCGGCGTCTTGGGCGTGTCAGGGTTGTTCATCAGTACCCCACGGTGGCATCACCTGGCTCGTAGACCTTCCCCGCCCAGGACGATTTCTCCGGCCTGTGGCGAGGCATCGTGTTCAGTCCGAACAGCGCAATGGCAAGCGCCATCACCCTATCGTCGAACCGCCCGTTCATGGCGTTGGTACGTCCCTTTGAGTCCACCATGTATGTCCTCAGTTCCCTGACCGTCTCGATGTCGAACACACCGAGTTGTCCTTGTCTCACCAGCGCCGCCAAGTTGTCGATGACCAGTGGCTTCGTCTTCGTCGTCGTCAGCCAGCCTGCTCTCTTGGTCAACTTGTCAGCGTAGGCGTTGTCGACCGTTTGTTCGACGTACATGTTGGCGTAGCCCAACTCCTGCAACCGTCGAATCGTTGTGAGACCGTGGTTGTTCCTCTCCACCAGCAACCACGCCTTTCGGTAGTAGTTGCACAGGGCGCGCAGGATGTCGCCCATCATGTACGGGTCTTCGTGGCCATGCCACGACGCAACCTGAAGACCCCGGCTGTTCAACACCTGCGCGCAGGTGAAATCGCCGTGTTCAAGGCCCTCGGCTACGTCCACCCCAACGCAGTAGGTCTCGCCTGGGGTGGGCGGAACCCATATGCGCAACCTACCAGAAGGAGCCGGTACAAAGAACCCCTCCGGGCGGATTTCCCCAACCATCGTCGGGGTCCAGCACTCCAGTTCGGCGGCATCAAGGTACTTCTGCTCGACGAACGCTCGACCTGACGTCAAAAACGCCTCTGTCGGGTTCGATGGGTACTCCTGCCGGAACAACTCCTCGCTGCCCAACTCGGTAATCTTCGCGCGGCGCCAAGACAACTGCTCGTCGTCCAGTCCGTACAGCCGAGCCAGCGTCTGCTCCTCCTCCGTCGCTACGAAGTCGGGAGAAACACCCCTCCGGTACGTCTTCAGGTCGAACCAGGGCAGGAAAATCAACTCCCACTCCCCTCTCCCCTCCAGCGCCTCCATGCACCGGTCGTAAAACCACCCGCCGGCGCCGTTCGCCGTCGACTCAAGGATGATTTCGGTCCCAGGACCGTCAACCGACTGAATTAGGCCGGTCACAACCTGCTCTGGGTCAGGGTAGTAGGCCACTTCCGACCCATGCACGAACTGGTTGGTCATCGAACGACCCACCTGACCAGACCGCGCCGTACCTACACGGTACTTCGAGTGAATCCCAGCGAACTTCAGCGTCTTGGACGTCCGGCGTTCCGTCGGCGGACGAAACGCAGGGTGCGGGATGTTGTCGTAGAACCTCTCAGCCATCTCGAAGATGGCGGCGGTCGACTCCTCCAAGTGAGACAGCACGAACGCGTTGGCATGCGTCCTCGAAGTCACCCGCCAGAAGTACCGCGCCTGCGTGTACGTCGAAATTCCCATCTGGCGGGCCTTCAACACCAGCACACGAACCCTCCCGGTCCGCTTCAACTGGTCCTCGATGCGGTCGTGAACCTTCCGCTGCGCCTCGTTCAACTCCAACGGCACCATCTTGCCGCTCTTGTCCGTCACCTTCAGCAAATGACGCGCGTAGTACGGCAAATCTTCGCGGCAACGAGCAATCGCCTCGGCCAGAGCAGGGTCAACTGCGGGCTTCTTCACCACACCTCCGAGCAATTTCGCGCACAGTACTGGGTCCCGACCACCCAAAACAAGGCACTCCCCTCAAAAAGCACCCCCAGGGGTCAGTACATAGCCCTCTCCGTGCATAAACGAGGGCTACTACCCCGTGTTTCGGCTCATTTTCATGCATAAGTTGGGGCAAAATCCCAACTTTTGTGCATAAAAGGGGGGTGGAAGGGTCGAAAAATGGGTTTAGCGTGTGTAAATCTGCCCTCTCTCAGGCCCCGGGTACTAGGCGCACGCCCGCACACCCACCCCCGCGTTATGCGCGTTCCTTCTTCTCGGTCTGGCGAGGCGGGGTCTGCTCCCCCGGCGCAAACCTTGGCTAGGTTTGGTGCGTACCGCTGCCTCAATCCTCGCTTTCCCCCTCGTCTCTGCCGTGTTGGGCGAACAATGTACCAACAAACTGGTGGTTGTGCTGCTCGGGGGCGAACAATCCGAGGTGCTTAGCCAGCAAGTGAAGTGCAGCGACTCTCGCAGCGTCGCTTTCCGCCGTCATTGACTCGGCCTTCAGCCTTCCCAATACGAAGTCCGCTGTTATCGCGGCTTCCGACTCTATCCTCTGTCTTTCCTGCTGTAGCAGCGCCTGAACGTCGGCGCGTTTCAGAAGTTTCCATCCGGTTGTTCCTGCGTTGCGTTCGGCGAAGCCCGCAGCGATAGCGGCTTGCGTCGCATTGTTCCCGTTCGCTAGGTACTCCCGTACGAATACGCTGCGCCGTAGTGCTGCGCCAGCGTCGGAGGCTTTCGTGGGAGGCACTAGGCCGATGCGCGGAATGCGTCGGCGGTCTAGTTTCTTTTCCGTTGCTACGCTGCCGCTCGCAACGGTAGGAACGTTCGGCGATGGGTCCGGCATGGTCGCGCCCTCGGATGGGATGGGAAGGGCAGCGTACCACCTCGCAATCCGAGGTGGCCAGTATTCCCGCAGCGCCAGCGCCGATTTGACTCCGGGTGGGAAAGTGCTAGGTACCTACCTCACGGCGGGACATTCCGTTGCCGCCGTTCGCTGCCTCCGATGGCAACCGGTAGGCAGCGGCCAACAACCGTTATGGGGCGCTGCCCCAAAGGAGCATATGCCATGCGTACCAACAAGACGACGACCGTGAACCTCGCCGACCTGCTCGCGCTGCTGGCGCAGCAGCAGACCGAGGCCAAGACGGACAAGGCCGCGACCAAGAAGGCCAAGACGAAGGTCGAGCGGCGCACCGTGGCCAAGTCGAAGGAGGAGCGGGCCGAGGAGCGGGCGAACCGCAGCAACACGTTCTCCCGCCGGTCGTACAAGCCGTGCCAGTACGCCTTCGTGCGGCTGGTGGCCACGATGAAGGGCCACGCGAAGTGCGAGCCGTACCTCAAGGACGCGGTGGTCGAGGTCATCAAGACGATGGCGGAGGTCTTCGCCAAGGACAACCCGCGCTTCAAGAAGGACATGTTCTACGCCGAGTGCGGGCTGACCGCGAAGGGCCGCATCGCGTAAGGCGGTGCTGACCGAAGGGGGGCAGGGATGCCCCCCTTTTTTTACGCCTATTTTCCCGCGAAACGGCGAACGGCTGTCTGCCGCGAATGACGGCCAACAATCGAGAGGACCGCGCCCATGTACCTAGAAATCGTGCCGCTGGACGACATCGGGCTGATTGTCGCCCTGTTCCGGGGTGATTCGCCCGCCATGACCATCACCGACCAGAACGGTCGGCTGTTGGCCGAGTACACCTACGACCGACGGACCTGCGAGCCGGTCGTGGCCTATGACCCCGAGTCTGTCGCCGTGTGGCGGTACAGCCTCGACGACCCGCGAACGGCTGAGATTTTCGGGGTTTACCCGCCCCATGTCCGCATCCCTGCGGCAGGGACACGCCGGAAGCAGAGGCCGTGGCCGTGGGACGTGCGGACGGTTTGGGGCTGAGTTTTCCGCTGCCATAGGCAGCAGCGAGCGGCGGCGCTTTCCGCCGAGGGAGATGCCTTATGGATACCAAGAAACACGCTGTCTTCAAGCGTGTCCTCCACGAAATCCTCGGGAGGATGTGCATGGGACCGCGAGACTTCGCCGTGGTGTGGGTGCTGCGCCACACGAATGAGCCTTGCCTCAAGGCCATCGTGGACTACGCGAACAGCCAGCAGTTCCCCGTCCCCGTGGTCGGCGAGATGCTGATGCTCGACGAGGGGCTGTACTGGACGGCAACCGACAACTGGCCGGAGCGGTTCAAGGAAACCATCCCGTTCTTCTCACGCTCGGCTATGGAGTCCGCCATGCCCGGCGAAACGGGGCTGACCATCGCCCTCAAGGGCAGCGATGGGTTCACCTACCACTTCGAGGTCAAGACCCTGGAGTGGACCCCCGTCCTGTGGCCCATCAACCGCAGCAGCATGGGGGGTGGCCTGTGAGTCGCAACAAGTGGGACATGGCCGAGACGATGCTCTGCATCCTCGGTGTCTGGCTCTACATCATGCTCGCTAACGAGTGGTGGACCGAGCAGTACGAGAAGCATGGTGTCTTTGCGCCGGGCGCTGTCGCTACGGCGCAGAAGGTCGAGTACACCTGCTCGACCGATGCCGAGTGCTACAGGGAGTGCGTGGACAAGTACACGCCGGACGACTCCCTGCCGACCCAAGCGGTGAAGGACTACTGCGACAACCCGTTCGCCGCACCAGACGAACTGCCGCCGACCGTGCGGCACGACCTGTGAGGACCATGCCATGACCGAACACGACGACGACCAGCCCGTGCCGCTGGTGCTGACCGAGGCCGACAAGCCGCGCTTCAAGGCGCTGGCCGTGTCGCTCCGCGCACAGGCCGAAAGGCTGCGGAACGACGGCATCAACAACGGCTTCGTCGATGAACTGGAGATGTTGGCCAGCGTCGCAGAGTTGTTGGCCGACGACGACGCCGATACCCCGACGGCCTGACCGGGGCGGAGAGGACTGTGTACCAACCATGTGGGGCAATCGCCCCGGAGGATAGGACCATGACGACCATCGACAACAACCAGCCCACCCTGCGCCTCACCGTGAACCGCGTGGCGGTGCTGAACACGCTCCGCGCCTCGCTGCGTGAGGTCAAGGGCTTCACCGCCGGACCCGCTCGCTCCGTCCAGCAGTACAACTACTGGCGGGCCTACAGCGACGGCGTGGTGGCCACGGCCAAGCGCCTCGCCGGGTTCGTCGGCCCCGACGACGAGCAGGTGGCTGCGCTGGTGGAAGACCTCATCGAGGCCCGCCATCAGGTCCACACCCACAGCCGCATCATGGCTGCCCACTAACCCAACCCCGGCCAATGGCCGGAAGGACGACGACGATGGCCACTCGGTACCACAACTTCCTGACCCGCAACGTGCGTGCGTTGCGGCAGGAACGCGATTCCGCCCGGAGGCAGGGCGACTTCGCCTCGGCGCAGATGTTCGACGAACAGTTGAACGACACGCTCGCTGCGATGGACAAGGACCGTCGCCACCACAGGCAGCGTAGGGATGCGCGCAAGGAGGGGGCATGAGCGACAGCCACGACGACGACAAGGCCGCTGGCCCCGAGCCTTCCCCCGCCAAACCCGCGCACCCTCTGGACGGGTACTCGCACCCCCTGACGGACGACAGGGACGTGCGAGAGTTTCACAGCGGCAAGCGAGGCTTCGACGCGAGGTATCCGCTCGACAAGAAGTACAAGTGGGGGCTGTGCTACAAGTCCGGCTTGCCGATGCGGTGGCACAACGGAGGGAGCAACCACTACGCATCAGGGACACGATGCAAACCGTGCCAGTTGTGGGCCGAGGGAGGCCCGATGTCCGGGTGCGGTGCGTCGTGCGTTCCTCTGGCAGGCACCGCCGTCATAGACGGAAGCATCGAACACCTCCCCGACTGGCTGCTCGCCAACAACCGCTATGCCTCGCTGTGGTATCCGGGGTTGCCGAGTACCTGCCCCGAGGACGAGGACTACGAAACGGTGGGCTGGGTTCCGGCCTACTTCCCCGACTGGCTGCGGGAAGAAATGCGTAGGGCTGCGGCAGAGCAGCCCAAGCCCGACACGGGCGAACCGAACAAGCCTCACATGGGGCATAACCCGCAGACGGTGTTCTTCCCCCAGCAGTACACGGCCATCGCAACAACGATGCGAAGCGTGTTCTTGGACGAGTACGCGCTGCGCTTGGCAGAGATGCCGTCCGAAGCGGACACGGAAACCGTGGCCGTCGTGGTCAGGCGCTTGGCCCGAGCGTTCCGTGAGGACAGCGAGTTGTTCGATGCCAGCAGGTTCTTCGCAGCCTGTGGCTGCGATAGCCGTGGGTTCCCCGACTACAACATCGGGGACAGCGATTCCAAGTACTAAGTTTCGTGGCATCCCGCCACGATTGTTGCTCCGGCTTCCGCCGGAAGGAGACCACATGAAGAAGAAGACTGGCTATGCCTTGCTCCACACCTTCATCGCTCTCTACGAGAACGAAGACCCGAACGAGGTCGTCAAGGGTGTGCTGGTCGCCAGCAACACCGCCCTCGAAGGCCGCGAGTCGTTCGGCTACGGCGAGGGGCTGAGCGTCGAGGAGGGCCACAAGGCCCGTGAGATGTTGCGTGCCGATGCGATGTCGCACGCGGACGACGAGGAAGGCGAGATACAGGTCGTCGATAGCAGGACGGGCAGGGTCGTGAGGACGATGGAGTCGTCCGCCCCCGGCGCTTTCGATGGCTTCATGGACGAGCCGGACGAGAAGGCCCGGCACTAATGCGTACCCAAGACAGGCGACGGGTGCGCCAACTGCTGCGCGGGATTGTGCTGTGGTGCGCCGCCATATCCGTGGTGCTGAACGCACTCAAGCACAACTGGTCTGCGGTGTTGTGGGCCTCTGCCTCGGCGATGCTGGCCGCACAACTGATGTTGGTGGACAGCGATGGCCGCTGAGTGCCGCACCTGTGGTGAGTCGGTGAAGCACAGCCCCGACTGTGCGGTGCTGGCACACAAGCGCATGGTGAAAACCGTGACCGAGCGGGTCAAGGTGTTCATACCGAAGCCCGTTGAGTCCATGTACTCGGCCCCCGGCCAGTACATCGGCGCAGAGAAGGAGTGGGGGGTGTTCGTCAGGGAGTTGGCCCTGATGCTGGTCGAGTCTCACCCCGACTACGACTGGAACAG
>Ga0129333_10005736_pt1 | contig 11693 bp, 12 predicted proteins | sample CPB6_08_DNA_FD_94474 | JGI IMG/M metagenome (GOLD analysis project Ga0129333, IMG submission 94474) | Freshwater to marine salinity gradient microbial communities from Chesapeake Bay, USA - CPBay_Sum_0.6_0.8_DNA | ecosystem: Environmental > Aquatic > Marine > Coastal | place: USA: Chesapeake... | reverse complement strand
TTTGTGTCTGGTACGATTGCTTGTTGATAACCCGCAAAGCCAGGAACGTAGCCCATAAGACCCACTAATAACCCTTGAGTTGCAACTTGACCTTCCATAGTATTAGCTCTGCCTGCATTCTGTGCTAATTCTTTTGCTTTCTGTGATATTTCTTTTCTTGCATTTTCAGGATTGTTTCCTGGCTTACGCTCAACTTTAGCAACTTCATTATCTGTCTTTTTCTGCTCTTGTGCTCTTTCTTCTTGCTTTGCGGGTGTCGGGGGAGGAGGAGGAGCAGCCGCAGAAGTTGTTGCAGCAACTACAGGTGACGTGCCTGGCGCTGGAGGTGGCGCCAATTGTTGAGTAACCACCGAAGTAACTGCTGCTGGCGATGTAGATGTCGTAGTAGGTGTAGCTAAAACACTATCAACGGTTGTATTCACTACTGTTACTTTTGCGGGGTCGCTCTTAGCAATTTCATTGGTTGTTGTTAATTGCTGATTGACAGCTGTTGTTACTGCAGGATCTAGATTAACAACATATTTGATAGCATATGCTGTTTTATAACCTTCACACAACGTACTAAATAAAGAATCCTTTAAACATTGTTCGTTTAAATATGACTGATAATTTGGGCAAGTAGGATCACTCATTGGATTTGCATTACACTGTTGCGTTTTTAATGCAAGTGCATATCCGGGGCAACTTGAGTCATACAAAGGATTTGCTGTACATTGTTGTGTTTTATATGCCTCCGCATAACCTGGGCAAGTAGGAGATGATAAAGGATCTGCTGCACAGGGATCTACAAGATATCTTAATGCAATAGAAGGTTCACGTACACGTGGTCCATAGTATCCTGCCCAGAATCTATTATCTTTTCCTGTCCATTCCATTGTAAAACTAGAAATGTTAGACGATAAATGATTTTGCGGGAACCACTGAGTTCCAGAAAATGTTTGAAAATTCTCTGCATCTCCGGTTGTTGGGTTATTATAGGTGTAGTTATATATTTGTAATGCAGTACCATTCAATGCAGTTAAAGTAAACTTTCCAGATAATGTACCTGTATTACTATCAGCATTATTGATTTTCCAGAAATAATCATATCCACCTATGGATAATCCTGCACTCTGCAATGCTTGATTAAACGCATATGTTTGAGCAACCGTTTTCTGTGTGTATCCAAAAATGATAGTATTTGTAGATGCATTAAATGCTGCTGCTGTTCCTCCACCTGATGTGCCACCGTTAGAACCTGGAACGGTATTACTCCACGAACCTTGTGCAGATTGCAAAAGATTCGGGCCCGTCTGATACGTTGCGCCAGCAGTGGGCTGCGTATTATTCTGAGCGGAACAGATTAGCGAACCAAGAACCGATACTAGAACTAGAAGTCTTTTCATCATCTTGCTTTACTGGTGGTGTTTCAGAAACTTTTTCTACCTTAGGTGGATTGCCAGGAATTCTGTGTGGATTTGCATCCCAGATTTGCTTGGCTTCAACACCTATCTTACCATCAATAGGGCAAGGTGTACCTGCACTAATCATAGCATCCCAGACACGACGATCTTGACACATAGTTGCTACGGCAGCAACTTTCATGCCCATATCGTATAATGTCTTAGATAGCTTTAGACGTTCACAATTTAGATCAACAGTTGTTGATCCCATACTAAAACCGAAAATTTGTGTTTGAACTGCACCAGAAGCCCCAACAACGCAAAGGTCGCTGTTTATGCTAGTTATTGCTGGTGCAATAGCGCTAGGGGGAGGTGATTTTACTGTAGTTGTAGATTCAGAATATGTACTACTTGATGAAGTAGACTGAGTAATAATTGGGTCACTCTGTGCCATTGCGGTTTGTGCGAAAACCCCACTAATAAACATAACAAGAAGCGCATTTGCAATCTTCTTGCCCGTCATTTTATTATCCTTTTCTATTGTTCTTATTGCCATAAGCATATATAATATGCTAATTATTTATAATTACTTTAAGATCAGTTATGAGATTCTATACTAGCGTAAATCAGTTCGGCAACAATATCCTTGTTCGTGGGGTAAATAACGGAAAATCTGTACAAGATAAAGTTCCGTTCAAGCCGACTCTTTTCGCAAAGTCAAATAAAGAATCCAAATATAAATCGTTGTTCGGCGAAAATTTAGAACCCATTTCGTTTGAAAGCATTAACGATGCGAAAGATTATGTCCAAAAATATAAAGATGTTGAGAACTTTGCTATATTCGGAAACACGAATTACGGGTATCAATACATAACAGAAACCTTTCCCACAGATGTAGAATTCGATATTTCACAAATTAAGATTTGGTCTTTGGATATTGAGACTTCTGCAGACCAAGGGTTTCCTGATTTGAATAATCCTCAGGAAAGAGTATTGATTATTACAATTCAAGATTATGCGACAAAGGAATTGGTATCTTTTGGATTAAACGATTACGTTAAGAATAAGGATAATCATACCTACATCTTATGTAAAGATGAACAGACGCTTCTAACGAAATTCCTAGAATATATGTCCAATGACCATCCTCATATTATTACAGGATGGAATGTAGAATTTTTCGATATCCCATATCTTTGCAATCGTATTAATAGAGTATTGGGCGAAGATGCAGTAAAGATGCTTTCACCTTGGAAGGTTGTAAAAGAAAAGAATATTATTAAGTTCAAGAAAGAAAATGTTTCTTTTGATCTAATGGGTATTGCAATTCTGGATTATCTAGACTTATATAAGAAGTTTACTTATTCTGCACAGGAATCATACAAACTAGATCATATTGCGAAGGTTGAACTAGGCAAAGAAAAGTTATCGTATGATGAGTATGGAACATTCACAGAGTTCTACACTAAGGATTGGCAGAAGTTTGTGGACTATAATATTCGAGACGTAGAACTGGTCGATGAACTCGAAGAGAAAATGAAACTCATTGAGTTGATTTTGACAATGGCATATGACGCCAAGTGTAACTACGTTGATATCTATTCTGCAGTAAGAACATGGGATTGTATTCTGTACAACCAACTATGGGAACGTAATATTATTGTTCACCAAAGAGAGGATAAAGAGGGACGAAGTATTGCAGGGGCTTATGTTAAAGAGCCTAGACCAGGCAAATATGATTGGGTAGCATCCTTTGATGCAACTAGTCTGTATCCTAGTATTATTATGCAGTATAATATGTCCCCAGAAACCCTTCTTAAAGGACACGCTGTTCATTATGATGTTACTATAAATCAACTACTAGAAGAAAAAACAAACCTAGATGATCTAAAAGAGGATAGTCTTTGTATGACGGCAAATGGTAGATGTTTTAAAACAGATAAGCAAGGCATCTTTCCGGCAATTGTTCAAAAGTTATTTGATGATCGTAAAAAGTACAAGAAGCTGATGCTTGAGGCTCAGTCTAAGTATGAAGAAACGAAAGATAAGAAATGGCAAAAAGAAATTGCCAAGTATAACAATTTTCAGATGGCTCGCAAGATTCAGATGAACTCGTTATTCGGAGCAATGGCAAATGAATATTTTAGATTTTATGATGACCATATTGCTGAAGGCATTACACTAACAGGTCAGTATATTATTAGAAAAGTAGGCGATGCTTTAAATGAGTACTTGAACAAGATTTGTAACACAAAGAACTTTGATTATTCTTTTTATTCTGATACAGATTCTTGTTATGTAACCTTTGGCCCACTTGTAGATAAATTTTACAAAGGCAAAAATCCAGAAACAGTTGTTACTATTCTAGATAAAATTTGTGAGGAAAAGATACAAGAAGTTCTAAACAAGACTTGTGATTCTCTTTCCGATTACACTAATGCCTTTCAGAAAAAGATTTCTTTTAAGCGAGAGGCAATTGCAGAAACAGGTGTATGGATTGCTAAGAAAAGATATGCATTGAATGTATATAATAACGAAGGCGTTCAATATGCTGAACCTAAATTGAAAGTAATGGGGTTAGAAATTGTTAGATCGTCTACTCCTGAGCCAATCAGAGATGCTCTTCGTAAGGCAGTTAAATTAGCATTGACCAGAACAGAAGCAGAGATTCAGGAGTATATTAGAAACTTTGAAAAAGATTATCGTAAACTCCAACCAGAAGAAATTGCATTCCCCCGAAGTGTGAATGGAATAGATAAGTATTCTAACAGGGCAACAATTTATGCACCGGCAACTCCTATGCACGTCCGCGGCGCCCTTTTGTATAATTTCTATCTAGAGAAGTATAAGTTAGACAATAAATATCAAATAATTAAAGAAGGCGACAAAGCTAAATTTTTATATCTAAAAGAACCCAATACAATAGGTGAAAACTGTATAGCATTCAATCCGGTGATTCCTGCTGAGTTTGATCTAAAGAAGTTTGTGGATTATGATTTAATGTTCGAGAAATCCTTTCTAGAACCCTTGAATACAATATTAGGTAGTATGGGTTGGTCTTCAAAACCACAAGCAACCTTAGAAGGATTATTCGGATGAAAAAATTATTACTTAGTTTATTTGTATCGTTATTTGCATTAACATCTAATGCATGGGAACAAAGACAACCATTACCAGTATCAGCTTGTAAAATTCATAGCCCATATGGATTTGCTGATTCAAAGAAAGAGTATAAACCTATTTGCAGAGAAGGCTACCTTGTAGCATATGACCCTCCTGCAAAAATACCTGCATATGTTGCTTATACTCTACTTCCTGCAAATGCGTTAGGTTGCTTCCCTAGAACAAACGCATTCGTTGCAGATCAATCTATTCAAGGTGGACCTAGACCAGATGACTATGCAGGTACAGGATATGATAAAGGCCACGTTGCACCTGACGGAGATCTGTCATGGTCGCAGCAAGTCGAGTATGAATCATTCTTAATGACCAATATGTTTCCGCAACATGGTTCATTAAACAGAGGTATTTGGAAATTGTTAGAGACATCTGTTAGAGGATGGGCGGTACAAACAAATTCACCTTATACTATCTTCGGCGGTGCAATTTATACGGATGATAATCCAAAGATAGGGTCAGGTGTAATTGTACCCCATGCGTTCTATAAAATTGTTGTCAATAATAACACAAAAGAATTTGCGGGTTGGTTATTTCCCCACACCAAACCCTATCAAAATTTAGGAAACGATTTGACAAAGTTTAGAATAAGGGTTTCCGAAATTAGAAAGAAGGCAGAAATTGATTTTGAAATGCCTAAAGATGGTACTGAGCTAGCGCCAGGTAGTGAATGGAAAGTAGATTATGGTGCATTGACCAGAGCCAAAAGAGCGAAGTGTGGCAAGGACGAATAAATCGCTATTGACAAAATCATTTCTATATAATATAATAAGTACATACTTAAGGAGTTACTATGTCTTTACTTGAAAAGTTGAAAAAGAATTCTACAATTAAAGAAACCGAAGTAATGAATAAATCAAAGTTCTTTAATAAAAAGGACATGATTCAAACTTCGGTTCCTATGATTAACGTTGCGCTGTCAGGAAGTCTAGAAGGAGGACTGACACCTGGGCTTACAGTATTTGCTGGTCCATCGAAACATTTTAAGACAGCGTTTTCTCTATTACTTGCTAAATCTTATCTGGACAAATATGAAGATGCTGTTGTTTTATTTTATGACTCTGAGTTTGGTAGTCCTCAGTCTTATTTCGATTCTTTCGGGATTGACACCAATCGAGTACTACACACTCCCATTACTGACATTGAGCAATTAAAATTTGACATCATGTCTCAAATCAATAATATTGAGCGAGGCGATCATGTTATTATTGTAGTTGACTCTGTAGGTAATCTTGCCTCTAAGAAAGAGGTTGATGATGCACTTGAAGGCAAGTCTGTTGCCGACATGACCAGAGCTAAACAAATGAAGTCTTTGTTTAGAATGATTACACCTCACTTGACAATTAAAGATATTCCTATGGTTGTTGTCAATCATACTTATTCTGAAATTGGATTGTTCCCGAAACAGATTGTTTCTGGCGGTACAGGCATTTATTATTCTGCAGACAACATCTTCATCATTGGTCGCCAACAAGAAAAAGATGGTGCAGACATTGTAGGATATAACTTTATTATTAACGTCGAGAAGTCTAGATTTGTCAGAGAAAAATCTAAGATCCCTGTTGAAGTATTGTTCGATGGGGGTATTAGCAAATGGTCTGGTCTTCTTGATGTTGCACTTGAATCAGGTCATGTTATTAAACCTTCTAATGGTTGGTACTCACGTAAAGATGAGACAACAAAGTTTCGTCAGAAGGATACCTACACTAAAGAGTTTTGGATGCCTGTATTGACAGATAAAACCTTTAGAGATTATATTGAATCACGATATAAGATTTCTGCAGGTGAAATGATGGCAACAGATATCACCGATATAGATTTAGAAGAGGAGTTCGAAAATGCAAGTGAACTTTGAGCCTTGGAAGGTTAATGAGGATACTAACATTTGGGGAGTCAAAATCCTTGATGGAGATTTTGTGGGGGCAATGATTGCCTTTAATGAATTCGACTCTGAAGATGACTCGACTAATTTTAAATTAGACTATACAATAGTCAAAGAAGCAGATGGTAAGACCATGTCCGAAATGAATGGACCTGCTTTTGACGAAATGCTAAACTATGTTGTAAATGAAATTTTGCGTAGGGCAATAGATGAATACGAAAATAGAAACAGTAATTCTACAGAATCTAGTTAATGACGATGAGTATATGAGAAAAGTAATCCCGTTCTTAAAGCGGGATTATTTTTTAGACAACGGCGAAAAGATAGTTTATGATAAGATAAAGAGCTTTATCGACAATTATAATTCATTACCCAACAAGGATGCCTTGGTTATCAGTATCCAAAATGATAAGACGCTGAACGAGGAGCAATATAAAGAAGTTGCAGAATTGGTTTTAACACTTGATCCAACCGAGCACAATAAGGAATGGTTGTATAAGGAGACAGAAAAATTCTGTAAAGACAAAGCAATCTACAATGCAATCCTTTCTTCGATTGCTATTATCGATGGCAGAGATTCCGGCAAGTCTGAAGATGGTATCCCGCAATTATTGCAGGAAGCATTGGGCGTTTGCTTTGACAATAATGTAGGTCATGATTACATCGAAGGCGCCGATAAGCGATTCGAGTTCTATCACAAGGTTGAATCACGCATTCCCTTTGATCTAGATTACTTTAACAAGATCACTAACGGCGGGATGCCTAACAAGACATTGAATGTTTGTCTCGCAGGTACAGGCGTAGGTAAGTCTTTGTTTATGTGTCACGTGGCAGCATCTGTACTGGCACAGGGCAAAAATGTTCTTTATATTACTATGGAAATGGCAGAGGAGCGAATTGCCGAAAGGGTTGACGCTAATCTGATGAACATTACTATGGATCAACTTAAGGATCTACCTAAGTCTTTGTTCGATAATCGTATTGAAAAGATTAGAAACAAGACTGAAGGCAAACTAATCATTAAAGAATATCCTACTGCTGGCGCACATACAGGACACTTCAAGGCTTTGCTAAATGAATTGCATTTGAAGAGACAGTTCAAGCCGGACATTATTATTATTGACTATCTAAATATTTGTGCATCATCTAGGTTTAAATCAGGTGCGAATATTAATTCCTATACATTGATTAAATCTATTGCTGAAGAATTAAGGGGTCTGGCGGTGGAGGAGAATGTTCCTATTCTATCTGCTACACAGACAACACGAGGTGGATATGGTAACACAGATGTTGAACTAACTGATACTTCAGAATCTTTTGGTTTGCCTGCGACAGTAGACTTCATGTTTGCGCTTATCTCGACAGAAGAGCTTGAGCAAATGAATCAGCTAATGGTAAAGCAGTTGAAGAATAGATATAATGATCCTACACTTAATAAAAGATTTGTTATCGGTGTAGACCGAGCAAAGATGAAGTTGTATGACCTAGAACAATCTGCTCAACGAGACATTTCTGATTCAGGTATCAGAGAGATTGAGAAACCTAAATGGCAATCCAATCAACAAGCAAAACCTTTATTTGATAACACACGAGACTTTTCAAAGATAAGGATCTAAATGCAAAAGCTATCATCTACAAGTTTATCAAAGAATAGCATATCCAAAAAAGAAAATCAAAATATGCAAACCGATTCTGGTGTTCCTATCGGAGTTGAGGATTTGGTTACTGCAGGATTTGCTAAACAAACCGTGGAACTAGAAATACTTGTTCCGACACCTGCTCCGGATAGACGAATTTCTAGCAAATGGGAGCAGTTCCTAGAAGATGGTGATATAAATAAAATTGTATAACAAGGAGAAGTTTTTATGAAAGTATCCGTTATTGGTGCAAGAGATAAACAACTAACCTCCTTACTCAAACTAGCAGCAAAGTCGTTCGCCGACAAACTGCTATCCCCGCAACTGGCAAAAAACATTTCAGTCAAAGTTCAGGTAAAAGATAAGCTTTGTGCCGGTGGCTACTGTGATTTTACCGAACCTGACTTCGGCCTCCCTAGAGATTTCACAATTGAAATCTGCAGAACAAAGAAAAAGATACATATGTTTTCTGTCCTTGCCCATGAGATGGTTCATCTCAAGCAAATGGCTAAGGGCGAAATGAAAGACAAATATGTTAAGACAAGATACATAACCGTTTGGAGAGGAGAGACTTACGAAGAAGATGTTTCTTACTGGGATCAACCCTGGGAAATAGAAGCATATGGTTTAGAAAATAGTCTTGTAGCAAAGTTTTTAATAGAGCACGACCAGTTCAAAAATCTTAGACAGAAACAAGAAAATTGGTTCGTATATGAAGCAGATAATGATGTGACTGAATGATAGGAATCATTATGTAGTTAAGGTTTAATTATAAGGAGAAGTAATGGAACATTTAACCTTTACATTTTATGACATAGTACAAATTGTTTTAATGTTGGCTGCGTGCTATGCGTGCAAGGTTTATGGTTATCAGCAAGGAATAGGTGACACCGTAGAATTCCTACATGATAAAGGTATCATAGACATAACCGACGATGCAGAAGTTAAACCCAAAGATTAATAATTTATTAATCTACTAATACCCTAGCGGGGACTAGGGTATTTTTTTGGCTAAAAAGTAACCCTTTTGGACAAATGGGTACTAAAAAAACGGTTGACACCGTTTCGAAACGGTTATATAATTATGAAACATTGAGAAAGTGGGTATGAATTTTACTATTGGTCAGACTGTAGAAATCACTACAAAGTTTAGGTCTAACATCTTGGGTCAGGACTACGCTTTCGACACTTATGTCGGTAAAGTTGTCCCGAATCCAAAATGGCTAGATAACGACTATGTATCGGTATATACAGGAAACCCAGAGTATCCTACTTCCCACATTCACAAGAATTATATAGTTGGACATAAGCATTCCGAGAAAAGGTCTGCTCACCGTCTTTTCCAAGTCAAATCAAAATCTACTGGCAAAACATACATGGTTACGTCAGAAAATGGAAATGTGACTTGTGATTGTATTGGGTTCCAATTTCGTCGATTTTGCAAGCATTCAAATAAAGTAAAGGGGTTGTTGTCCAAAAACAACACCGAAACTTGATGCTTGACACGTCTACGAAAAGGCTATATAATAGAGGTTGAGAACGGTTGTTCTCAGGTGAATTGAATTTTCTATATCATTTTTTAAAGGAAGACTATGTCTAAATTTACAGTTGCAGGTGTTTCGACTCAGCATGGTATTACTAAAGTTCGCTTTGCGAACGATCTAGTGTCCCGTACTAAAGTATTGGCTAAAGGTGGTCATTCTCCTCTCGAACTTATTGAATTGCCTAGCGCAATGACTAAGGCAGAGGCCTGCCAGCATCTTCTTGATGTCGGCGGTGTTTTCACTCAGTGGACTGCTCTTATCATCGAGACGATGGGTAAGAAAGAATCTATCACTGCAAGCAAGACTCCTGCTCCTAAAGCTGCTCCTAAAGCTGCTCCGAAGGCAAAAGCAAAAGTATCTCAACCTAAAGCAAAGGTCGCTGCACAACCTAAAGTGTCAGCACCCAAGGTTGAGGAAGATCTCGAAGTTAAAGAGATCAAAGAAATTGCAGATGCACCTATCTAATCTAAGGGGGCTTGTCCCCCTTAACTAACATCGAGAATTATAAGAACATGAGTTGTCGTATTGGTATTATTGGTTTGGGATTTGTCGGTAGTGCAATTAAAGATTCTATGGCATACATGCATCAGGATCTTGTTCTTGTCGATACCGATCCTACACGAGCATCTGGAACTTACGAAGATTTAAAATCGTGCGAAGGCATTTTTGTCTGCGTACCTTCACCTCAAGGTGAAGATGGTAAGTGCGATACTACAATCTTAGAAAGTGTCCTAGACAAGCTAAAAGATTACGAAGGTGTAATCATCAGTAAAACTACAGCGCCACCTGATGTATATGAACGTCTTGGTAAGGAGTACATGAACCTAGTTCATGTACCTGAGTTCTTGACTGCAGCTAATGCTCCAAGAGATTATGTCAATGGCAGATTTGCTATTGTGGGTGGCAACACCCGTGCATATATGAATGAAGCATTACGAATAATTGAGTATAGCCAGAAGAAGCTTAACCGTGCACAATTCTGCACGTTGAAAGAAGCATCTCTAGCAAAGTATACAATTAATACTTACCTTGCGACGAAGGTTATATTCATGAATGAAATGTATAGCCTTGCTGAAAAGACAGGTGCAAAGTATAATGCTATTGCCGATATGATACAAATGGATTTGCGTATTGGTAATAGTCATTTGAATGTACCTGGACCAGATGGTTCATTTGGTTTTGGCGGTATGTGTTTTCCGAAGGACACTGCTGCACTGTTAAAATTTGCCGAAGAGAACGACGTAGAACTTTCTGTCCTAAAAGCGGCAGTAGATAAAAATAAAGTTTTAAGAAACGTCGAATAACGGCATAAGCAGATATAAATAAATTTAAAGGAGCAATAATGTTGCACATACATCAACCCACAATTTGCAAGACATCGTATGGTAGAGTACTACCAGAGAGTTTTGCACGTATGAATTCATGGGATTTATATCGGGGTTAATGTAAGTAGCATTTTCAAACACTTCTTAACCCTCGGTACCCTAAAGTCCGAGGGTTTCCTTTTATGTCCTTACATTTGACTCGGGTATTGAAAGGTGTTATAATTAAGACATGATGCAGTAACAAAGCAACGTAAAGGGTTATTCTCAGAACGCTTGACAAGTTACTGCAGAATGTTATAATAGTGTTTTAGATAGATTGTTGTCTAGAACAAGTTCTTTTAAAATTTGCTTACCATAATGTACCTTAGTAGCTCAGTGGTAGAGCAACGTCTTGATAAGGCGTGGGTCGGTGGTTCAATCCCACCCTAAGGTACCAATATGTCCCATTCATCTAGAGGCCTAGGATAGTACCCTTTCACGGTATTCACAGCAGTTCGAATCTGCTATGGGACGCCATATAAAAACACATTAGCACAACATTTTGACTTCCAGGTCTTTTTGAGTGTTGTGGTCGTTCTAGTGTGTTTTTATATAGCAATGCACAGGTGGCAGAGCGGTTCAATGCAACGGATTGCAAATCCGTAAAATCGTGAGTTCGAATCTCACCCTGTGTTCCAGAATTTGGAGATCGAGAAGCATTGGTGACTTCAGCAGACTGTAAATCTGTCGCCTCAGGCATACGGGGT
>Ga0129333_10005735_pt1 | contig 11694 bp, 11 predicted proteins | sample CPB6_08_DNA_FD_94474 | JGI IMG/M metagenome (GOLD analysis project Ga0129333, IMG submission 94474) | Freshwater to marine salinity gradient microbial communities from Chesapeake Bay, USA - CPBay_Sum_0.6_0.8_DNA | ecosystem: Environmental > Aquatic > Marine > Coastal | place: USA: Chesapeake... | reverse complement strand
TACACCGTTCAGTCCGGCATCGTCTCGCCCCAGTACATGGCGGTGCCCTTCTCGATCGAGATGGTGATCTGGGTGGCGGTGGGCGGTCGCGGCACCCTGATCGGCGCCGTGCTCGGCGCTGTGCTGATCAATTACGCCAAGAGCCTGGTCAGTGAGGCGCTGCCGGAAACCTGGCTGTTCATTCAGGGTGGTCTGTTCCTGCTGGTGGTCACGGCCCTGCCCGATGGTCTGGTGGGCTGGTGGCGCAGCGGCGGTCCGGCGCGACTGAATGCACTGCTGACACCGCCGCCGCCGCTCTCCACCTATCCCGACCTCGATCTCAACCCTGAGGTGCAGGCGGAGCACGAGCAGCTGCATGGCCACTCCGCCGGAGAGCCTTCATGACGACAACCTCGCCGACCCGGCCCCATTCATCCCCCTCCCAGGCCCCCATGCCACTGTTGGAACTGCGGGGTGTGACCGTCAGTTTTGACGGCTTCCTTGCCCTCAACGACCTCAACCTGCAGCTTGCCCCTGGTGAGCTTCGGGCCGTGATCGGCCCCAATGGCGCCGGTAAGACCACCTTCCTGGATGTGATCACCGGCAAGGTGCGCCCCACTCAGGGAGACGTGCTGTTCCGCGGCCGTTCCCTGGTGGGCCAGAGCGAGCACCGCATCTCGCGGCTGGGTATCGGCCGCAAGTTCCAGACGCCCCGCGTCTACCAGAACCTCACGCCACGCCGCAATCTCGAGCTGGCGGTGCGTGGGCCCCATGGGCCGGCGGCGCTGTTGTTCGGTGGCCTCAGCCGTGAGCAACGCGATCGCGTTCAGCACCTGCTGGCGGTGGTGGGCCTGGAGATTCATGCCAACCAGCCGGCTGGTGGCCTCTCGCATGGCCAGAAGCAGTGGCTGGAGATCGCCATGCTCGTCGCCCAGGATCCCGAGCTGCTGCTGGTCGATGAGCCGGTGGCTGGCCTCACCGATGAGGAGACGGCCCGCACCGGTGAACTGCTGCGCCAGCTGGCCGGCGATCACACCGTGCTGGTGATCGAGCACGACATGGAGTTCATCCGTGATCTGCAGGCACCGGTGACGGTGCTGCATGAAGGCCACGTGCTCTGCGAGGGCTCGATGGATCAGGTTCAGAACGACCCCCGCGTGATCGAGGTCTACCTCGGCCGCGACACTCAGGAGGACGAGGCATGAGCCTGCTCGACATCCGTGGCCTGAACGTCTACTACGGCGAAAGCCATATCCTTCGTGACGTCGATCTGAGCGTGGCGCCCGGGCAGATGGTCTGCCTGATCGGCCGCAACGGGGTCGGCAAGACCACCCTGCTCAAGACCGTGATCGGCCTGCTGCGTCAGCGCAGCGGCGCCGTCTGTCTTCAGGATCGCGAGCTCTCGGCCCTGCCGCCCCACGCCCGGGCCCGCGGCGGCATCGCCTATGTGCCCCAGGGGCGGGAGATCATTCCCCAGCTCACGGTGCGCGAGAACCTGCTGCTGGGCCTGGAGGCGCTGCCGGGTGGCCTGGCCCGCAACCGCCACATCGATCCGCTCGTGTTCGAGCTGTTCCCGGTGCTGGAGAAGTTCCTCGCTCGCCGCGGCGGCGACCTCTCCGGCGGCCAGCAGCAGCAGCTGGCGATTGCCCGCGCCCTGCTCGGCAAGCCGAAGCTGCTGCTGCTCGATGAACCCACCGAAGGCATCCAGCCCTCCGTGGTGCTCGATATCGAGCGTGCCGTGCGCCGCATCATCGAAACCACGGGCATCAGCGTGCTGCTGGTGGAGCAGCATCTGCATTTCGTGCGCCAGGCCGACTGGTATTACGCGATGCAGAAGGGCGGCGTGGTGGCCAGTGGCCCCACCGGTGAGCTCAGCAAGGCGGTTGTCGATCGTTTCCTGAGTGTGTGATCGGGATGCCGGAGCGCTGAACCCCTGCTAGAGCAGGGCCAGCGCTCCACCAGATTGATGCGTCCGTTCCCGTTCCTGTCCCGCCCTGCCGCCCCGGCCTCGCTTCTGGCCCTGGCTGTGGGCGGTTGCCTCTGCGCTGCCGCTGCACCGGCATCGGCCCAGAGCTGTCAGTTCCTCTCGCCGGTGGGCGGTAACGGTGTCACGCCGATCATCACCAAGACGATCGGCCCCGGCAATCCGTTTGGGCGGCCCAACTGGAACACGGACTTCTTCGTGACCCAGCCCTACAGCAGCTACAAGTTCTTCTTCACGGCGAATTCCTCCGTGAGTGCCACCTATCCGATTCAGGGCTACCTCAAGTTCACCGATGGCTCCAACCTGCAGGTGATCAATGAGTCGTATGCCCCGCAGGTCGGCACGGGCCGCCAGTGGACCGTGCAGGCTGTCCCCGGCAAGACCGTCAGCCAGCTGAACTTCAAAATCGGCGCCAGCGGTGATCAGGCCGCCACCGGTTTCACCTACCGGATCTCCACCCAGGGCTGCAACTGACGGCTGCGATCACAGCAGCTGGCGCCAGAACGCCTCGGCCTCCGCTGCGCTCAGGTGTGGCCGGGGCCGGCCGTCGATGGCGCTCAGGGGCCGGCAGCCCAGGCTGTTGAGCAGCAGCCAGCGCCTGTCGCTCGGCTCTGGCTCCGGCTCCGCCAGATCGGCTTCCACGGCCAGCCCCAGCGTCAGGGCGCGACCCCGCATCACCCCTGGCAGGCAGCCGCTGCGCAGCGGTGGCGTCAGCCAGCGCCCGTCGCTGCGCACCAGCAGGTTGGCCACGGCCCCGCAGCAGAGGCCGCCTTCGCTGCTCAGCAGCAGGGCTTCATCGGCGCCGGCGGCGCGGGCTTCGCGGCGGGCCTGAATCGCCTGGCCGTAGGCGAAGGTCTTGCAACCGCTCAGGAGGCTGCGGGCATTGCGCCGCTCCTGCCGGCTGATCCAGGCCGTCTGCGGGCTGAAGGCCGGCTGGCAGGCGCTCAGCTGCAGCCAGAAGCGATGGTCTGCCGGCTCGTCGGTCTCCGTCGCCAGGTCGATGCCCCGCCCGCCCGCCATGCCGCGGCTCCAGTTCAGCCGCAGCGCTCCATGGCCGCCGGGCAGCTCTGCCCGTTCGATTGCCTCCGCGATCAGGGGCTCCAGCCAGCTCCGCGCCGGCGGTGTCGCCATGCCCAGCAGTGCGGCGCCAGCCTGCCAACGCTGCAGGTGGTCCGCCAGCAGCTGGGGCTGCCCCGCCCATACCAGCACGGTCTCGAACAGGCCATCGGCCAGGCGCAGTCCCCGGTCCTGCAGGGGGACGGCGAGCTCCGTGGCATCGCCCCACTGCCCCGCCAGCCAGGCGATGCCGCCAGAACTCATGCCAGGGCCTCCAGCAGCGGGTTGAGCTTCCAGCCCATCTCCTCGGCTTCCGCTTCCGGATCGGAATCGGCCACGATGCCGCAGCCGGCCTGCAGGCGCAGCTGTTGTCCCTGCAGCAGCAGCGTGCGGATCAGGATGCTGCTGTCGAAGCCGCCGTCCCAGTCGCGCCGCAGCAGTGAGCCGCAATAGGGGCCCCGGGGCACCGGCTCCAGCTCCGCCAGCCGCTGGCAGGCCCGCAGCTTCGGCGCGCCCGTGATCGAGCCCCCGGGCCAGCAGGCTCGCAGCAGGTCCACCCAGGAGCACCCGGCCCGCAGCTGCCCGGTCACCACCGAGGTGAGGTGGTGCACGTTGGCGTAGCTCTCCAGCCCCACCAGCTGGGGCACCTGGATCGAGCCCGGCTCGCAGACCCGGCCCAGGTCGTTGCGCAGCAGATCGACGATCATCACGTTCTCCGCCCGGTCCTTGACGCTGCACACCAGCTCGGCCGCCAGGGCGGCATCGCTCCCTGGATCCTGTGCGCGGGGGCGGGTGCCCTTGATCGGTCGTGTTTCCACCAGGCCCTCGGCGCTCACCTGCAGAAACCGCTCCGGAGAGACGGAGATCACCGCTTCTCCGGCGGCGGCGCCGGCGGCCACCACCAGCCCGGCGAACGGGGCCGGGCAGCGCCGTCGCAGCCGTTGAAACAGATCCAGCGCCGTTGTGGCGCCGCCCGCCCGATCCGGCGGCAGCGTGGCGCTGCAGCAGGCGGTGAGGTTGGCCTGGAACAGATCACCGCAGGCGATCCAGTCCTGGATGCGGCGCACGCCGGCGGCAAAGCGGTCGGTGTCGCTGTGCCAGGTCCAGGCGTTCGCAGCGATACCGGTCGTGTCCCCGTCCGCTTCTGGCTCTGCGTCCTGCGCCTGCGCCAGCTCCTCCAGCCAGTCGCTCCACTGCTGCAGCCGCTGGGGATCATGGCCCTCCAGCCACAGGCGTTGCTCCAGCAGATCGCAGCGCAGTACCGGGTCATGGCGGGCGATCCAGAGGCTGGCCATCGCATCGCTCCTCCAGTGCGCGGCCGGCTCCACCCAGGCGGCCGCCTCGTAACTGAGCCAGCCGCTCCAGTGCCCGGGCCCCAGGGCCGCCAGAGCCGCGAAGGGATCGCCGGCACCCGCCTGCCCCGGCAGACCACGGCAGCAGTGCTGCTCCAGCGGATCGGCCGCCAGGGTGGCCCAGCGCCCCAGGTCGCTGCCGTCGCCATCCAGCCAGACCAGTCCCTCTGCGCCCCAGCGCTGGAGCAGGGCAGCGGCCAGCTGGGCCGGCTGTCGCCACGGCAGCTCAAGGCGCTGGAGGGCCATCAGCGCTGGCTGGCCAGATCAGGCCGGCCCGCTTCGATCAGGGCGGCATCGCGGATGCGGCAGCTGTCGCACAGGCCGCAGGGGGTGGCGCCGCCGCTGTAGCAGCTCCAGGTGCTGGCGATCGGCACGTTCAGCCGCAGGGCCTCCTGCACGATCCGGGTCTTGCTCCAGCGCACCAGCGGCGCCCACAGCCGGGTGCCATGGCCTTCGCGGCCGGCCTTGCTGGCCAGGTCCGCCAGGGTCTGGAAGGCGTCGAGGTAGTCGGGCCGGCAGTCGGGATAACCGGAGTAGTCGACCGCGTTCACGCCCAGCACCAGCCGCCCGGCGCCGCGGGCTTCCGCCAGGCTGAGGCCGATGGCGATGAACACGGTGTTGCGGCCGGGCACGTAGGTGCTGGGGATCACGCCGGCCTCGACGCCGCCGCTGGGGATCACCTGGCTGGCATCGGTGAGCGACGAGCCGCCCCAGGCGGCCAGGTTCACCGCGATCGTGTGGTGTTCCGCCAGTCCAAGTGCCGTCGCCACGGCGGCGGCGGCCTCCAGCTCGCGGCGATGGCGCTGGCCGTAATCGAACGAGAGGCCGATCACCCGGTCGCCGGCCTCGATCGCCAGGGCGGCGGCGGTGGCTGAATCAAGCCCGCCCGAGAGCAGGGCGATGGCGGTGGACACGGCGTGCGGGCGCTCTGCAGCCATGATGCCCACTCGCGCCGGTGCGCGTGTTCAGCGCACCCCCAGCCACTTGTGGGTCTGCAGGCTCAGGCGCCAGGCGGGGTGATGACGCACGTAGTCGATCGCCAGGGCCTGACCGGCGGGACAGTCCCAGCCCGGCTGCAGCAGCAGCAGCGGTGCTGCGACCTCGCCGCGGCCGGCCGTGGCCTCGCGGGCCATGGCCTCGGCGAAGGCCAGATCAGCGGCGCTGTGCACGATCACCTTCAGTTCCTGGCAGGCCGCCAGCGTCGCCGGGTGGGGGGGGCGATGGGGCTTGGGGGAGAGGGTGATCCAGTCGAACGCCCCGCTCGGCACGCCCACACCACTGGTCTCCAGATGCAGGGGCAGACCAGCGGCGGCCAGGGCCTCAGTCAGCGGCGCCAGATCGTGCTCCAGCGGCTCACCGCCGGTGATCACCACAAAGGCGGCCCCATCGGTGGCGGCCTTCCGGGCTTCGGCCGCCAGGTCGTCCAGGCTGCGCTGGGGATGCACGGCCGCGGGCCAGGAGTGCTTGGTGTCGCACCAGCTGCAGCCAACCGAGCACCCTCCGAGGCGGATGAACAGGGCGCTGCGACCGCTGTGCAGCCCTTCTCCCTGCAGGGAGTGGAAGCTCTCCACCACCGGCAGCGTCGCGCTGGATGCCGCGGCCGTCGGGTTCATGCCGCCGCAGCGAGCAGATCCACCTCCTCAGTGGTGTCCGCTGGCTGCTGGTCTGGTGAGCGTCCCTGCGCAGCGGCGATCAGGCCGCGGAACAGCGGATGGGGGGTGCCGGGGCGGGAGAGGAATTCCGGGTGGTACTGACAGGCGGCGAAGAAGGGGTGATCGGGACGTTCGATCAGTTCCACCAGCCGGCCATCGGGGGAGCTGCCGCTGATCACGTAGCCGGCATCCAGGAAGGCCTGGCGGTAGGCATTGTTGAACTCGTAGCGGTGGCGGTGGCGTTCGTAGACCACCTCATCGCCATAGAGCCGATGGGCCAGGGTTCCCGGCGCCAGCCGGCAGGGGTAGACACCCAGGCGCATGGTGCCGCCCAGGTCGACCACGTCCTGCTGTTCCGGCAGCAGGTGGATCACCGGGTGGGGTGTCTGGGCATTGAGCTCGGCGCTGGTGGCACCGTTCAGGCCGGCCTGGTTGCGGGCCCACTCGATCACGGCGCACTGCATGCCCAGGCACAGCCCCAGGAACGGCACCCGTTGCTCCCGCGCCCAGCGGATCGCGGCCACCTTGCCGTCCACGCCGCGGTTGCCGAAGCCGCCGGGCACCACCACCGCATCCATGCCGCTCAGCAGCGCCTCGGGCCCCTGTTCCTCGATCTGCTCGGCGCAGATCCAGTGCAGGTCGAGCGCCGCATCCCGATCGATGCAGGCATGGCGCAGGGCCTCCACCACCGAGAGGTAGGCGTCGTTGAGCTGCACGTACTTGCCCACCAGCGCCACCTTCACCGCCGGGCCGGGGTTGCGCAGCTTGGTCACCATCGCCGCCCAGCGGGCCATGTCGCTGTCGTGATCCTCCAGGCCCAGCAGATCGAGCACCTCGCGGCAGAGGCCCTCCTGCTCCAGCGTGATCGGCACGGCGTAGATGCTGTCGGCATCGAGGGCCGGGATCACGGCGTGGCCGGGCACGCCGCAGAAGCCGCCGATCTTGGCACGCAGGTCGGCGCTGATCTCGCGGTCGCTGCGGCACACCAGCACATCCGGCTGGATGCCGATCGAGCGCAGCTCCTTGACCGAGTGCTGCGTCGGTTTGGTCTTGAGTTCGCCCGAGGTGCCGATGTACGGCAGCAGGGTCACGTGCACGTAGGCCAGGTCGTTGCGGCCCACATCGCCGCGGAACTCGCGGATCGCTTCCAGGAACGGCAGCGATTCAATGTCGCCGACGGTGCCGCCGATCTCGGTGATCACCACATCGGCGCCGCTGTTGGCCGCCACGCGATGGATCCGCTCGCGGATCTCGCCGGTGATGTGCGGGATCACCTGCACGGTGCCGCCGTTGTAGTCGCCGCGGCGCTCCTTGTTGATGACGGACTGATAGATCGAGCCGGTGGTCACGCTGTTCAGGCGCGACATGGCCGTATCGGTGAAGCGCTCGTAGTGGCCCAGGTCCAGGTCGGTCTCGGCGCCGTCCTCCGTGACGAACACCTCACCGTGCTGGTACGGGCTCATCGTGCCCGGGTCCACGTTCAGATACGGATCCAGCTTGAGGATCGAAACGCTGTAGCCGCGGCTCTTGAGCAGGCGCCCCAGGCTCGCGGCCACGATCCCCTTGCCGATGCTGGACACCACGCCACCGGTCACGAAGACGAATTTGGCCATGGCTCCACCAGCGACCCTTCAATCTACCGATCGCCATCGGAGGCCAGATCGCCGGATCGCTGGTCCGGGCCGGCTCATGGGGCAGGGGTGGGGGTGTGGCTTGCGCTCCTTACCCCCTCCCCCTCCCCGCCTGGTTGAGTGCCTGCGCCGGGGCCGTGTGGCCCGCACCGCGGGCGACGGCCCCGGCGCAGGCACTCAACCCTCCAGCAGGCTCCGCAGCATCCAGGCGGTCTTCTCGTGGATCTGCAGCCGCTGGGTGAGCAGGTCGGCGGTGGGTTGGTCGTTGGCGGCGTCCGCCAGGCTGAACACAGCGCGGATCGTGCGGGCCACGGCCTCGTGGCCCTCCACCAGCTCGCGCACCATCGCCAGGGCCGCCGGCACTCCCTGGCTTTCGGGAATCGAGGAGAGACCGCCGTACGTGCTGCCACCGAAGGGAGCGGGGTGGCCCAGGGCGCGGATGCGCTCGGCGATCACGTCGAGGGCATTCCACAGCTCCACGTACTGCTCCATGAACATCAGGTGCAGCGTGTTGAACATCGGCCCGGTCACGTTCCAGTGGAAGCCGTGGGTCTTGGCGTAGAGCACGGTGCTGTCGGCCAGCACGCGGCCCAGGCCGTCGGCGATCGCCTGGCGTTGCTCGGCGGGGATGCCGATGTCGATCGGTGGGGCGCTGCTGGTGGTGGAGAAGGCGGTCATGGGCTCAGGAGTCCGTCAGGTCGTTGTCGAGATGGCTGAGGTAGTCGTGAACGCGGCAGCGCCGCTGCGGCTGCCGCAGCTTCAGCAGCGCTCGCGATTCGATCTGCCGCACCCGCTCGCGCGAGAGCTGCAGATCTTCGCCGATCTGCGAGAGGGTCTGGGGTGTGTCGTCCTCCAGTCCGTAGCGCAGGCGAATCACGGCGGCTTCCCTGGCGCTCAGCTCATCGAGGAGGGCCTCCAGATCGGCATGGAGCTCGGCCCGTGTCAGCGCCTGCTCCGGGGTGGCGTGGCTGTCCTCCAGCAGCTCCCCCAGCTCCGTGTCCTGCTCGCGGCCCACGCGTGTGTCCAGCGAGATCGAGCGCGGTACCCGCATCAAGGTCATCCGCACCACGTCCTCACTCAGCCCAAGCACCTGGGCCAGGTCGGCCACGGAGGCCAGCCGCCCCTGCTCGCTGGCGATCTGGCGCTGGGCCTTCTTGATGCGGTTCAGCTTTTCGGTGACATGCACCGGCAGGCGGATCGTGCGGCTCTGGGTGGCGATGGCGCGGGTGATGCCCTGGCGGATCCACCAGTAGGCGTAGGTGCTGAAGCGGAAGCCGCGGGTGGGGTCGTACTTCTCCACGGCCCGCTCCAGGCCGAGCGTGCCCTCCTGCACCAGGTCCAGCAGCTCCATGCCCCGCTGCTGGTACTTCTTGGCCACGGCCACCACCAGGCGCAGGTTGGCCTGGATCATGCGGTCGCGGGCCCGCTGGCCCTGATGCAGCGCCTGCTGGATGTCGCCACTGTTCAGGCCGCTGTGCTCCGCCCAGCAGCAGCGGCCCCGCGCCAGCCTGGTGCGCAGTTCGCTCACCGTCAGGCCGCTGGTTTCAGCCCACTGCGTCAGTGTCGGCCGATGCCCCAGCTGTGAGGCCAGCCGTTGGCGGCGCTCCTCCAGCTGGATCAGTGCCGCCAGCTCCGGCCGGCCGGTTGCCAGCTGTCGGCGTTGCCGCAGCAGCCGCTCCCGCCGCTGCACCAGCCTGGCCAGGGTGAGCTCCTCCTCATGGCTGAGCAGATCCACCCGGCCGATGTCCTGCAGGTAGAGGCGCACCAGGTCGCTGCTGCCGCGGCGGCCGCCCGGGCGGGATGGGGTGTGGCCGGAGCCTTGGGGCACAGGGCCGCCGCGCGTGGAGATACCCCAGGCTCGGGTCTCGCCTGAGACCAACCGCCAAACCCCTTACTTCTGTTCGGGTTTCAGGACCGGTCCGTTCGTTTGCCGGGCGTTGGCGCGGCGCTCAGCCGTCCTCCTCCTCCACCCAGGTGCTGGCCACGTGCAGTTCCTCCAGCTGCTGGGCCGCCACACCGCCGGGGGCGCCGGTCATCAGGCAGCGGGCCTGCTGGGTCTTGGGGAAGGCGATCGTGTCGCGGATCGACTCCTCGCCGGCCAGCAGCATCACCATCCGGTCGATGCCGAAGGCCAGGCCGCCGTGGGGCGGAGCGCCCATGTCGAGCGCGTCCATCAGGAAGCCGAACTGCTGGTTGGCCTCTTCCAGGGGCAGGCCCACGGTTTGGAGCACCTGGCGCTGCAGAGCCGAATCGTGGATGCGCAGCGAGCCGCCGCCCAGCTCCAGGCCGTTGAGCACCAGGTCGTAGGCCTGGGCGCGGGCCGTGGGCAGGGTGTCGGCCCAGGCGGCGGGATCGGCGCCCAGATCGGCGGCTTTGGGGGCGCAGAAGGGGTGGTGCAGCGCCTCGTAGCGGTGTTCGTCGGCGTTGAACTCGAACATCGGGAAATCCACCACCCAGAGGAAGTTCCAGCTGTCGTTCTCGCTGTCGGGCTTCACCATCCCCAGCTCGCGGGCCAGGTACTGGCGCACCCGATCGAGGGCCTTGTTGACCGTGGCGGTGTCGCCGGCGCCGAACAGAATCAGTGTTCCTGGCTCAGCGCCGGTGCGCGCCAGCAGCTCGGCCTTCTTCTCGTCAGAGAGGTTGTCCTTGATGGCGCCGATCGTGTCGATCTCGCCGCCCTCGCGCACGCGGATGAAGGCCAGGCCGCCGGCACCGGCTTTCTGGGCTTCGCTGAACACATCGCCGCCGGGCTTGATGCGCACGTTGCTCACGGCGTCGTTGCCGCCGGGCACGGCGATGCACTTCACCGAACCGCCCGCGGCCACGGCGCCTGAAAACACCTTGAAGCCCATGTCGGCCACCAGGTCGCTCACGTTCACCAGCTCCATGCCGTAGCGCGTGTCGGGCCGGTCGGTGCCGTAGCGCTCCATGGCGTCATGCCAGGTGAGGCGTGGGAACGGGCGCGGCAGCTCCACGCCCTTCACCGTTTTCCAGATGGTGGCGATCAGGGCTTCGTTGAGCTCCAGGATCTGCTCCTGGTCCATGAAGCTCATCTCGATGTCCAGCTGGGTGAATTCCGGCTGGCGATCGGCCCTCAGGTCTTCGTCGCGGAAGCAGCGGGCCACCTGGTAGTAGCGCTCGATGCCGCCCACCATCAGCAGCTGCTTGAACAGCTGCGGCGACTGGGGCAGGGCGAACCACTCGCCACCGCAGACGCGGCTGGGCACGAGATAGTCGCGGGCGCCTTCGGGGGTGGAGCGGGTGAGCACCGGGGTCTCCACCTCGATGAAGCCCTGGTCTTCGAGGAAGCGGCGGGCGGCCTGGATCGTCCGGGCCCGCAGGCGCAGGTTGCCGTTCATGCGCTCGCGGCGCAGATCGAGATAGCGGTGGCGCAGCCGCAGCTCCTCGCGGGTGTTCTCCTCGTCGTGCACCGATACGGCGAAGGGCAGGTTGCCCTTGACGCTGTTCAGCACGGTGATGGCGCTGGCCAGCACCTCCACCCGACCGGTGGCCAGCTTCTCGTTGATCGCGTCGGCGGGGCGCTCACGCACCTTGCCCTCCACCTGGATCACGGTTTCGTTGCGCAGGTGTTCTGCAACGGCAAACATCTCAGCGCCGTTGTCCGGGTCCACCGTGATCTGCACCGTGCCGCTGCGGTCGCGCAGATCGATGAAGATCACGCCCCCGTGGTCGCGGCTGCGGTCCACCCAGCCGCACAGCTGCACGGCCTGGCCGGTGGCGTCGGGGCGCAGGTCGCCGCATCCGTGGCTGCGCATGCTGGGAGTAGGGAGAGCAATCGGGGATTGTCCCATCCGAAGTGCGGCGCGGCCGGCGGGGCCCTGCCGCGACCATGCCTGTTGTCCGCGCCGCATCAGCTGCTGCACGGCCGCGCCAGGATCAGAGGCCTGTCCGGACGCCGCAGCCATGGCATCGCTCACCCGCCGCCAGTGGTTGGTCGGTAGCGCCGGCGCCCTGGCCGCCGGCCTGACCGGCGCGCTGCTGCCGCCGGGGCGCCCCGCTGCGGCGTTGGCCGCCGCTGG
>Ga0129333_10005734_pt1 | contig 11695 bp, 7 predicted proteins | sample CPB6_08_DNA_FD_94474 | JGI IMG/M metagenome (GOLD analysis project Ga0129333, IMG submission 94474) | Freshwater to marine salinity gradient microbial communities from Chesapeake Bay, USA - CPBay_Sum_0.6_0.8_DNA | ecosystem: Environmental > Aquatic > Marine > Coastal | place: USA: Chesapeake Bay... | reverse complement strand
TGTTCCTGAACCCGTGCCTAATATCGAAACAAGTTTGTTTCGGATGTCGTTATAATCTGCTGTTAGTATTTTACTGTTAACTGATGGCATAATTTTATTTACTATTATCCATATACGGTTTAATTAAAAATTAAAGTATGCAGCTACTCTATTCACCCAGGCATTTACAACGTTGGTCAATTCAGAGTTAGTAACACCGTTAGGGTATACCTTAGATAGCAGTAAAGTTGCGCTAACTAGATTAGTTCCATTTACTGCCAGATAATTGTTTTGCATTGCGTTTCCTGTTCCAGGAAAGGCAGCAAGGTTACTATAGACATTATAAGAAGTTATATTAGATCCCCATCGAGGATGACCGATAGTGATATGAAGATCGCAGACAGCTGCCATATTATAAGTAATTGTTCCCCCAAAAAAACCACTTTCATTCTTAGTCGCTCCATATATTTGATTGTGCCATGCGACAACTGTAAATCCATTATATGTTGAATTTTGGTAAATATACCCTGTTGAGACTGTTCCTAGGTTATTTGGACTTTCCGTTTCTCCAATTTTTTCCCATCCGTGCCAAACATTAGTACCAGGCCTATACATCATAGCAAATAAGGGACGACTTTCTAAACCACCGTTGTTTGCTGGTAAGCTATTAAAGCCTGTTGAATATTGTGTAGTATCGCTATACCCTGAAGTTTTATAATAACAGTCGGTATCTACTACCTGTAAGTTTCTGCCTACTTCGTATCTAATAACCGATGCCTGTCGCGCTGCTGGTATTTGATTCAAATATTTTGGAACAGATGAGGGGCTACTGACAGCAGCACCGGTACGAGAAATTGGTAAAGTTAGGTTACCTGTCAAGTCAAACATCCATGTACCTTGAGTAATGAAGTTAGAGCCGCCTTTTATGTATTGATCATAAAGTGCTATATCGCCGCCATAATTGTCTGTACCATCTAATGCATAAACGTAGAAATCAGGATTTTTAAATTCGTTGAGATATCCCCGCATATAAGTTCCCAGATCATCGAACCATATGCTAGGCGGATTTAATGTTGCCAATGCTGGAGGTGTATAAGCCGAAGATATAGCTCCTACTCCCACAGTTGGACCAGCTACGGAAAATGTCTGACTACTAGGTACCATAATCCCAGTAGCATACAATGTAGAAACAGAAACAGTTAACGTTCCGTCCACAAGGTCTGTGTCACCAAACTCATCATAATCCGGAGGAAACGGTTTAGTGCCAACTGCTAATAGTGCAGGATCTACATATCCATCATTAAATAATACTCTTATCTCACCATATGCGGCTGTACCAGTGCTGTTATTAGCAACATCTGTGACACGTGCCTGTAATTGATAGCTATTAGCTCCATAAGGACTAGAAGCAGAAGCCGTGTAAAAAGTTTGAAATGAATTTGTGCATCTATACCAATTTGTTCCATCGCTGGGCGTAGTGCCTGAACCCGGATTGTTTCCGCCAAATAACTGCGTTCCTATAGTGTTTAGTAAAGATGTCCAAGAAGAATTTTGTGGTGAAGTTGTACCTCCACTTCTACTAGCACTAATTCTTATCTGACCGCCACTGTTAAAGAACCACCTTGCTTCATTCGCATTATTAAAATAAAATCCAATTGTGCAACTGATATTTCCATTCCACGAATCTGTTTTTGAAGCAGATATAGCAGCGGTCAATGCGCTTTCACCGGCCGCCACAGTAAATCGATTGGCAATGATGTTATTCATCCAATCATCATACTGTTTTTGAGGCACATCTAGTGTGCCAGTGTCTGGTGTAAACGATGATGTATATCTGATTGTGTTTCCAGATGCTGGAACAGCCATTGTGGGATTGCTGCCGTTTATGTGTCGATAGGCATTGATAATATCAAATCTTAAATTGGCCCATTCATTGACGGTCACCTTGTTACTTTCAGATACCGCAGTGCTGTTGATTCGGGCTGCTTGACCCCATCCCTGTGTTCCTGAACCCGTGCCTAATATCGAAACAAGTTTGTTTCGGATGTCGTTATAATCTGCTGTTAGTATTTTACTGTTAACTGCCGGCATGGGTTATTTACTAGGTTTAACTAGCAGTTATAGTAGAAAGTGAATAACTAGGACTTGTAATTGTAAATGTACCAGATGGCTGTAAAGCGCCACTAGCTTTCAATTCTTGAATGGCTATTGTCAACGTTCCATCTACAGAATCGTTTGGTGCTGCGGTAGGAACTCCTACAGGATTAAATGTGTCAGGATCAACATAAGAATCCAAAAGTGTTATTCTCAAAAACACCTGTGTGGCTGTTCCTGCTGAATTATTTGCTACATTAGATCTAGCTTCTATTCGTAAGTTATTTGCACTATAGGGTGTGCTTAATGAATTTTGATATGCAATTTGATAAGAATTAGTCAGTGTGTAAAAATTCACATTAGGATTTGTATCTGCCCCGAAAGAAACAGTTCCAACAGTGTTCAAAAAATTCTTCCATGCATTGACCTGCGAGGTAGCAGATCCTCCGCTAATTGACGGAGATACTCTAATTTTTCCGCCACTATTAAAGAAATATCGTGCTTCATTAGCATTGGCAAATGTTACTGTTAGTATTGCCTGTGCCTGAGTGCTCCATGCAGAACTGTAAGTTTGGCTGGCTTTTGCAGATACCACTGCCTGGCTACCTGCAATATTGAATCTGTTTGCAATTGCCTGCTCTAATAAAATATCGTAATTTGTATTAGGAGATGATGGGCCATATCCGATTGGATCACCTACATTTACTGTTACAATATTTGGTAATACACCGTCTTGGTGAAGTCTAATACTTATAATATCGAATCTTAAAGCATCCCATTGAGTCTTTGTAATTGTATTACCAGAAAAAACATCTGCCGAATACACCGTCTGACCGTATCCTCTAGATCCCGATCCTGTGCCCAATAAAGACTGAGCTTTATCTTGTATGGTAACAAACTGTGATGCAAAAATTGATGTTCCTGTTGTCATTACAGCACCAATACTTCAATAACTTTTACGTCTGTGTTATCGCTGGATTCTAATGCAACAGCGAAAACATCATTAGCGTGAGGGACTGCTGCAACAGCAGTACCATTATTTCCGGCAATCAACTGTTGACCTTTGCGAACAGCACCTGTCACTTTACATGGTACACGACCTTTCAACGCAATATATGTTCCGCCTTCTAAATCCTTGTTCATCATAAACGCAGGATTAGTAGAAACTACTCCAATAGCACGTTGTCCCCACTGGCATGCTTCTACTTCATGTTCACCGTGTTCACATATTGACACCACTGTCCCTGCTTCATACTCTTTGTCAGCCAAATATTTTTCAGCTAAGTCGGCATATCTAGCTGCGGTAGCTGTACCGTTGAATATATTTGCTGTTATATTACCGCTGGCATCTCTGGCAGCAATACTGTAGGCTGTAGCAGATAATCTTGCTGTCCTATATTTGGTGCTTGCTGTGCTGTCTGACCAAACAGGATCAGCTACTGCATCAGTCTTATCAATAAATGTTCTATCAACTTTATCAGCGATTCCAATAAATTGATTAGCTACAATATTACCGCTAGTATTTCTGACAGCAACTGTAGCAACCGGTGATATAGGAATAGTAGCACTTGGCTCTAGATCTGTTAGTTTACTAGCGTTTGTAGCTGTAGCAGCAGATCCGGTAATAGATCCAGTTAATGTACCGACAATGTTTGCACCCACATAACCAATCTGTTTAGTACTAGCATTAATCATCACTTCGTTGTCATTAGCTAATACGTTACCTTTGTGTACTCCGGTACTGTTTCCAGTAACTGCACCCGTAAATGATCCGTTAAATGTTGTAGCAAATACTGTCCCCCATCTTAAATCTGCAGATCCAAGATTGTAACTATTAGTTAGACCCGGGATCACCCCTGTTGAAGTGACTAACGCTATATCTCTTTCATCTGTAGTTTCAGTTACTGTTATTCTAAATGTTATGGGGTTTCCTAGTCTGTTTTCAACAATAACATCATCTCCGCCTTCTACGCGAATTCTTAGGTCGTTACCGTCACCTACTTGAAAACCGGGATCTTTAAAACTTACTTCAGATGTAAAATTACTTTCACCTGTTTTGATATATTGATCGGCAGTAAATCCTCCCAACTTTGCTGCGTTGGAAGCAGTGCCCCAGAAGGTAAAATTATCTGTAGAAATACCTGTTTGTGATTTAGCTAATGTTATACCTTTCTTAACAAAAGTAAAATCATCAATAGCATTTTTTGTATTGTCTAAAGTAAACTCAGTTTTGCTAACTATAGCAATAGTTTTATCATCAGCAATAACTTTTAATATTGTATGTGGGCCAACTGCTGTTGTAACTGTTCCGTAAACTACGGCAGGACTAATTATAGAAGTTCCTAAATCGGGGCTAGCGATAGGACCAACTAAAGTAAATTCAGTTCCTGTATAGGCATATAATTGTTTAGCACCCGTATCCCACCAAAAATCTCCAGCAGCTAATCCGCTAGGAGCTGTGGCACTAGCTTCTGCCCCGCTGGCCACTTTGAATCTTGCACCGTCGTAGAATTTAAGTTTTTTGGTAGAAGTATCAAACCATATCTGTCCAGTGATAGACTTAGGAGGTGCTGTAGTATTAGCGAAATTTTCTAATAAATGTAGAAAATTTTCGTTTTGTACTTCACCGTATCCTGCGTAATTTTTACCAATGAAGCGCAGATCTGTAGTGGTATCTATTGTACCGTCTGCGACCGATGTTAAAAACACACCGTTAAATTTATTGACTTCATATGCCATTCTGTTAGCCCCTAATAACTGTTATTTATTTTATTAAACTATGCGAGCTGCTGCTGCTTGCCTTTGTTGCTCTAGCTCAATATATTGTGCATCTGACAAACTAGTTGGAATATTCAGTGCTTTTTGTCTGATATGTCTCATTACCTTCCAGTCTGTGCTGTTTAAAAATTCTCTTTCAATGGCATTAGCAGCATCCCTGGCTTTTTGCTCGGTGACACTTGCAGCCACGGGTTTTACTGTTCTGCTAGGTACATCAAAATAGTGTGTTTGTGCTACTAATTGATCAGCCTGTTCGTTGGAAATTTCTACTACAGAAACAGAATTCGGCACATTAGGAGCATAATTTAGTATACTTACAACTAGGTTATTTTCTATACAAACGTAATGCATTATTATCTCCAAATTGCCAAATAGTTAGCCGCAGGTGTTGATCTTTGTTCTGTGTTCTGCACATATACTCTAATCCTATCACCTAAATTACTCCATGTACAACGCATACTGTCGTCGCCATTAACTCCGCCAGCATAATGGATAACTGCTATACTAGGAATAAATGCTACTAAATTACCCATTGTTTTACCGCCTGGGGGGAAGACATCAAAAAAGTTTGCGCCATTATTCCACGAACCTACTTGGTTAGTGAAACCGCTGGTGCTATACACCGTGTTACCGTATGTGTATGTTTCGGTTATGTCAGTTGTGGCAATTTGTCGCCATGCGCTCCACGCATTGGTAGTACTTGTATCATCGTTGACTCTAAAATATAGTCCAGTAGGAGCAGCTTCTTCTGAGTTCCAATTAAATGCCAGTTGCCCAGAATATACACCGCCTGGTCCAGACACTGTAATACCGCCATAATAAAGTCCTGGAAAATCTGTGCTGTTGTACGCACTAAATCCTCTAATTGATCTAGAAGGAAACGTATTTGGTCTAGGACTCTGTGTTCCATTAGTAAAATCGTCATAACTTTGTATATTACTAATAGCCGAATCTACATAAGATTTAGTAGCAGCATGTAAAGACGTAACAGGATTAGCATGTAATGTTAAGAAACCAGACATTGTATCGCCGGTTTTAGCCACATTGTTGCTGGCTAAACCAGTTACATTACCTATAAGATTCGCAGTAATGGTGCCAGCAGCAAAATTACCGCTGCCATCTCTGGCCACTACTTTACCGGCAGTATTTGTAGATGTGGCATCTACTGATATAGTAACTGGTACTGATGAGTTAAAAAACGAAACTGTGCCGCTAGTAGTAGTGTTAATCATATTAACATAACTACCTTTGTTCAATTGTTCAGTGTTAAGTGCTTCCCAACCAATTGTGCCTGCCTGCGCTTTAAGAACATAACCGGGTGTTCCTAATCCCAACATAGATGTTGTACCAGAAGAAGTCTGGAAAGGAATAGATCCTGCTCCTCCGCCTACTACATTGGTTGCAGTGGTGGCTAGTGTTGCTGTGCTAGCATTGCCATAAAAATTGTTGGCATATACTCCGTCAAACTTATAACCAGTAATACCTAAATTAGTTGTGTTATCTCCTATAATAGCAGGAGCATTTGGACCGCCTAAACTTAAAGATCTAGCAGCGTTTACAAAAGAAACATCTGGTCCACTAGATCCCATATCAAAATTAAGTGTGCCTGTGGTCGATCTTAAAGTAGGAACACTAGAATCTACAAATAATCTAAACTGACTGCCGCTGCCGATTAATATACCGTCATTAGCTACATTCAAATTTGTCAGTGTGCCTAGTTGCTCTAATGAAGATAGTTTTACATCTGCATTTATTTCATTACCAGTCAGTGTGCCTGCGCTGGCGGTGACTGTGATATTTTGTGTACCATCGAAATTGATACCGTTGATTGATCTAGCAGTAGCCAATCTAGTAGCGGTAGCTGCATTTCCCTGTAACTGCGCACCTATAAATTGATTGGCTTGTACTATATTAAAGCTACTGGTCCCTGTGCTGGCTGTGACATTGCCGGTCAAATTACCTAAAAAATCTGCTGTTATAGTCCCTGCTGAAAATCCACCTTCGCTGTTTCTGGCAACAACTTTCCCAATAGAATTTGACGATGTTGCATCTACACTCCATGTACGTTCCGTACCGCCATCGAAATCAGATCCTACAATGTAAGAGCCTTTACGCAAAAAATTAGTAGTAGATGCCTTAACCGTGACATCCATAGTGCCGTTAAAAGGAACTCCGTTGATTAATCTTGCTGTAGAAAATTGATCTGCTGTTACGGCATTTCCTGTAATACTGCCATTAATTTTTGCAGTTGAAGATAGGTTAATGCCGACCTGTAATAAATTTGCAAATCCAGGAACTGAATTACTAGGATTAATATTAAAATTTTGGTGTGTACATATAGCGAACGGAACACCGTTAGTTTCTAAAAATATTACAGGCTGCGGATTACCAGATAAGTCGTCCAAACTACCTGCCCTAGCTCTTGTTGAACCAAATCCTTCAACGGACTCTGGTCCTATAAATCTCCATTCAGATCCAGTGTAAACGTATAATTGATTGACTGGTGTTTTTAACCAAAGAGCGCCTGCATTATTATTTTGGGGCGTGGTTGCACTTACTGTAGCGGAACCTATCGGATTCCACTGAGATCCATCATAAGCATAGGCTGTTGCATCTGAAGTATTGAACCAAATTTGTCCAGCGATAGGTCTTGCTGGAGGAGCATCATTGGCAAAATTTTCTAATAGAAAAACAAAATTTTCATTTTGAGATTCTCCGTAACCTACATAGTTTCTACCTACGAGATTTAGACTGGTGGAAGTATCTAGTGTACCATCTTGTAGTACTACTAGTTGCTCTCCACTAAATTTGTTAATTACATAGGCCATTTATGCCGCTCCTAATATCATTATGGTGGTAACACTGTATCTGATTGCCATGCCCATACGCCGCCTACAATCTGAAAAGTTTTGATAATTCTTGTTGTCGATACACTGGCTGCTGCTATAGTAGCCAACGGAAAACTAATATTTGTTAGTGCCGGTGCTGTTCCGCCTCCTAGATTAATTAGAAATGGAGATGTGGAAAAGGCAGGGGGTAATGCGTTTATATCTAAATTTTGTGCGTTGTTGCTGATTAGATTACATAAAACTCTAGCGTAAGTTCCTGCTCTAAATTCGGCGACTGGCGCTAAATTGTTTAATATGTTTGTAATAATGTAGGTGTTAGATTTACCGTCTGATAAATCAATGCTGAATACTAAAGTTCTTGCTTCTACCTTATTATCAACATATTCTTTGGTAGATGCGTCCTGAGCAGATGTAGGATCTGCCATACCAGTTATTTTTGGACTTCCTATTAAAGCAACATTACCAGTTCCATCCGGTTCTAATTCTATATCAAAATTGCTGCTAACTGTGCTGATTCTATGATTTTCTAATCTAAGTTGTGCAACGGCTGGAGCACCAGGGCCAACGTTGATAACAGTTTGTGTACCAAAAGAACTGACTCCTGGTATGCTAGTGATAGCAGATCCTAAACTGTTCCCGTCTATAACTAATGTGTCTCCGATATACAGAGCTTTACCGGCTGCTAAATTTAAAGTTTCAGAAACATCTAACCAATTATCAGCTTCGCTATAGGTAATCGTTTTGTCTGTATCGCCTTTAATAGTAATACCTGCACCATCGGCAGTAGAATTAGACGGAGACGCAACATTAGCTATAACTATATTTTTATCTTCTATAGTCAATGTAGCGGTGTTTAATGTTGTGGTGACACCCTCAACAGTTAAATTTCCAGTGACTATAAGATCTCCGCCAGTGGTTACAACACTGTCTGTGTATCCCAGATATAATCCTATAGTTCTATCGCTAGAATCAATAATGACAGCATCTTCTTGGTTAATACCTTTTCTAACATTTAAAAATAAATTTTTATCGGTAGCTGAATTTGAAATAAAGGTATCGCCGTTATTCACATATATTTCAGCCTGACCTGCTGAACCAATAACTATACCTAAATCTGTAGTAATTCTTAATTGACCGTTAATAGCGTTGGCAGCGTCAGTTCTTACATAGGTAGTTGCTAAGGCACCTCCTAGTCTATCACTGTTAGTAGCAGTAGCTCTTATCTTGAAATTGGCTAGGGTTCCTGCATTGAATCCAGGCTCAATGCTACCACTGTAGCCAATTATTTCAACCTTAGGAGTAAAACTATCTTTGGCAAATATTCCTAATAAAATACCGTTATTGTAAAGACTGGTAATAACACGAGTTTGATTTAATGTATCTAATATGCTGTCTACTTTAAAACCACTTAGACCCTGCGTCGAACTGTAGGCAGGTGCTAATAATATCGGATTAGTTCCATCAAAGAAATATAACTGTGCTCTAACATCGTCAAACCATAAATCACCAATAGCTAACGTTGTAGGCTGTGTACTGGATATAGTTGCTGAACTTACTGGAACAAAGTCAGTACCGTTATAAATTTTGACTTTAGATTCACTTGCATCATACCAAATTTGACCTCTTAATGGATTAGTAGGAGCAGTGGTATTAGAAAAATTTTCTAAAAGTTTTACAAAATTTTCGTTTAAAGCTTCGCCGAATCCACTGTAATTCTTTCCTATCAAAGTTATATCGGTGCTGAGATTGTCTATTTGACCGTCTGCAACCGTTGCGATTATTGTTCCGTCTGTTTTATTGATCTGATATGCCATAATTCATTTCCAGTTAGAATGCCGGCGGTCCGGATCTAATAATATAATTTAAACTTAAAAATGGATTCATAATACCAACCGGTGTGCTCAAAGTTGTTCCGGTTGGTTTTTTGATTCCTCCAGAATCTTTCAAATACTGTGCTTGACCTGGAGCAGTTGGTCCTAAACCAGTTGTTGCATCTGGGTCGATAGTTGTTGTGACTGCTATCGCAGAATAATCTTGTCTTGTTGATTTTAACGTATGACTGTGTTCTGGTAAATTTGCTAGTCCTAAAGTAACAGAACTTGAACCAGCTCCGCCGCCTAATGTCTGTGCCAATACGTCGGCTACTCTACCAGCTGTGCCGCCGCCTGCATCTACATAGCCACCAGTGAGGATCGGAACAGTTCCACCATTATCCATGTTATCTCTGCCCAGTGCAAAGCGTCCTCGTAAATCTGGAAGTCTAAATGTTCCAACACCTATTAAAGGTGCTGCACCATTAAATATCACACCTATCACATCAAATAGATCTGAAAATTTAGCCCTTTCAATTTCCGAACCATCACATAACAAATATCCGTCTGGAGCTGTAGCCCCTGCATAGGGTAGAATAGCCCCAATAGGAACAGCGAGGTCTGCCATGAAAGCATCTCGAGTTTGTTTTAATAAACCAGAACTAGCTAGTGTTGACTCGCTGGGTCTATAAGTTAAAACAAAATCGCCCTTCTTACTTCTATTAGGCGTTGGCTCAGCTTTACTTGCAATAATGTTAGCTGTTAGACTAGTGTTAAAAACTTTAGTGTAACTTCCTACTTGGCCGTTAAATTGAATCGCAGGAGAAACTACATCTCCTGCTAATTGAAAACTTGTAATGTTACTAAGTGAAGTTGCAGTATTAGCATTACCGCTAATGTTACCTTCTAAGACTCCCTGAATACTATCAGCAATTACAGTCTTAGCTCTGATATTGTTCCACCTTCTAAGTGAAGTTCCTAAATCAAAGGTGTTAGTAGTCTTAGGCTGTACAGTGTTAGTTTGTAGAACCCCAGTTACATCTATACCATCTCCGACTATCAAATTTTTTGTAATAGCTGCACCACCAATAGTTCTAAAAGAACCATTACTAAGGTTAGTGCTTACAGTGTTATTATTGATAATAACTGCGCCGGTCAATGCTAAATTACCATCAATATCTAACGCTTCGTTAGGATTTTCTTGATTGATACCTACACGATTTTCGACAACTCTTACAATAGTCGATGCAATACCATTTCTATTTGTTTGTATATCGATAGAACTACCAGCTGCAGAATTATAAATTTTAGCGGCAGTAGATGATGCTGCCAAATTGAATGTTCCATCTATACCTACTGTAATACCATTATTATTTCTAACATTCAACCCGAAATCAGTAGTATTAATGGTATCGGTTCTTAAAAATTTTCCTGATTCAATCGGTACACCGCCGATGGAAAGAGCTTCTGCAGTTTTCGCGGTACCATTTAAAATTGGTAAAAAACCGCCAACAAAGTTTGCAATTTCACTGCTGGTATCAGGAGCGGATATATTAATACCCGAACGGACAGTATCAAATCCCGGTATGATAATTTTAGGAGTGAAACTATCCTTGCTGAATATAATAACCGGAATGTCTGCAATATAAAATGTTAGAATAAATCTGGTAACGTTGTCCGAGTCTGCCACGGATTCTACTACTGGGCCATATCGTAAGCCGTCTACGGAACTTTCTACAGGTCCTACTAGAATCCATCTAGTTCCTGTAAAAATTCTCAGCTGCTGATTGACAGTATCTACCCACAGTTCTCCAACTTTGCTTTCTTCAACTGCTGGTTCATTTACACCTTTTTGTATTCCAGATGCTGCTTTCCAATCAGTATTATCCCATAACATCATGATACCGTTGGCGCTGTCGTACCATAATTGTCCTTCAACAGGGTTAACTGGTTCAGACGGTGAAGCAAAATTTTCTAATAAATGTAAAAAGTTTTCAGCAATGATCTGACCATAACCAGTTACGTTACGTCCAGGAAATGATAGACTAGTGTCTGTACTCGAGGTATTGTCAAATACCGTGATTGGACTTTTGTTAGCTTGATCGGTAAAATTTACAATATATGGCATGATTATACCTCAGTGAAACCGGTCAAACTCTGTATTCTAATCGTATAATCTATCTG
>Ga0129333_10005733_pt1 | contig 11696 bp, 6 predicted proteins | sample CPB6_08_DNA_FD_94474 | JGI IMG/M metagenome (GOLD analysis project Ga0129333, IMG submission 94474) | Freshwater to marine salinity gradient microbial communities from Chesapeake Bay, USA - CPBay_Sum_0.6_0.8_DNA | ecosystem: Environmental > Aquatic > Marine > Coastal | place: USA: Chesapeake Bay... | reverse complement strand
GCCAAGAACACAGCACAGCTATATACGCACTTCGTGCTCTCCAACCTTTGGATGGTGAGAAAGCGCTGCCTACAGGGAATTGCGGTATGAGTGCGCCTGAAATCGGCCAAAGCACCGACACTGGAGGCGAAAACACCGCGATTTCGATGGAAAGAGTATTGAATTCATCGACTTTGAAGACACTGGTTTCGTTATGCGGAATTCTGTCGATCAAAGCTGTTTCGGCGGTGAGTTTTGGACACCATCCTTAAGACTCATGCACAATAGGTAACCATCGCCGACTCCAGATCAAGGACCTTGTTTTGACCCGACACCAGACCTTGAATGACTCCGACCCTGGTGGCCGTCGCACGGCCCAGGCCATTGATGACGAATTGCTCCACACCATCGGGGTGGAGCCCGCGCAAGCCAGCAATGCCCAATTGATGCAGGCAGTGGCGCAGGTGGCCCGGGCCCAGCTGTCCGAGCGCTGGGTACGAACTCAAACCCAGGAACGTCAGGCCAAGGCCAGAAGAGTGGTTTATCTGTCCATGGAATTCCTGATGGGACGTACCCTGGGCAATGCACTGGACGCCCTGGGCCTGCAACAGGGCGCGGCACAAGGCATGCAGGCGCATGCCCGTATGCTGGAAGACGTGGCCAGCACAGAGCCTGATGCTGCCCTGGGCAACGGCGGTCTGGGGCGCCTGGCGGCCTGTTTTCTGGACTCCATGGCAAGCTTGCAACTGCCTTCCTGGGGCTACGGCATCCGTTACGAATACGGCATGTTTGCCCAGGAAATCATGGTCGGTGCTCAGGTGGAGTACCCCGATCCCTGGTTGCTCAATGGCACGCCTTGGGAATTTCCCCGCTCAGAGATCAGTTACCCAGTGCGCTTTGGCGGCTGGGTCGAACGGATCAATGGCAAACCGTATTGGCTGCACGACGGTCTGGTGGATGCCAAAGCCTATGACATGGTCGTACCCGGTCACGGAACCGACAAGGTGAGCACCCTGCGCCTGTGGAAGGCGGTAGCCCCCGCGCATTTCAACCTCGATGCATTCAAAACCGGAGACTATGCCCGCGCTGCGGCAGCCAAAAACGAATTCGAGAATATTTCCTGGGTGCTTTACCCTGACGACAGTACGCCTGCAGGGCGGGAGATGCGCCTCAAGCAGGAATACTTCTTTGTCTGCGCTTCTCTGCAAGACCTGATCAAGCGTCACCTGGAGGAACACCCCAGCCTTCACAATCTGGCTGAGCAGGTTGCGATCCACCTCAATGACACCCATCCGGCCATCAGCGTGGCCGAATTGATGCGCATCCTGCACGATGAACACGACCTGGATTGGGATGCTGCCTGGTCCATCTGCACCCGCACCTTTTCCTATACCAACCACACGCTGATGCCTGAGGCCCTGGAGACCTGGCCCGTGAGCCTGATGGCTCGGGTACTTCCAAGACATCTGGAAATCATTTTCCTGATCAATCACCATTTTCTGGAAGCCGCAGCTCGCCTGCGCCCTGGCGATCTGGGCTTTATGGCACGTCTGTCCATCATTGAGGAGGCTGGCGAGCAGCGTGTGCGCATGGCGCACCTGTCGGTGGTCGGCAGCCACAAGATCAATGGCGTCTCCGCGCTGCACTCGCAGCTGCTGACCAGCACCATATTTGCCGACTTCGCCCAGCTCTGGCCAGAGCGTTTTACCAACGTGACCAATGGCGTGACGCCCCGGCGCTGGCTCGCCCAGGCCAACCCAGGACTGTCCAGCCTGCTGGATGACACCCTGGGTAAGGGATGGCGCCACGACCTCGAGCAGTTGAGCGGTCTGCGTGCGCACCAGGATCAAGCCGGCTTTCAGAGCGCCTTCATGGCCGTCAAACAAGCCAACAAGCAACGCCTGGCCCGATACATTCAAAACACGACCGGAATCACCGTCAATCCCAACAGCCTGTTTGATGTGCAGGTCAAGCGCATCCACGAATACAAACGCCAGTTGCTCAATCTGCTGCATGTGGTGTGGCGCTATCAGTCGATACTGGCCAGCCCGCATGACGACTGGGTGCCACGCACGGTGATATTTTCGGGCAAGGCGGCCTCGGGCTACTACACCGCCAAGTCCATCATCCACCTGATCCACGATGTGGCCCATGTGATCAACCACGACACCAGCATCGGCGACAGGCTCAAGGTCGTGTTTGCGCCCAATTACAGCGTATCGGTGGCCGAGCTGATCATTCCGGGTGCCGATTTGTCCGAGCAGATTTCTACTGCCGGCACAGAAGCCTCCGGAACAGGCAATATGAAGCTGGCGCTCAATGGCGCGCTGACCATTGGCACAGATGATGGCGCCAACATTGAAATCCGCGAAAACGTGGGCGACGACAACATCTTCATCTTTGGTCTGAAAACCCAGCAAGTGCAAGAGATGCGTGCCATAGGTTATCAACCCTACGAAATTTACAAGCACAACCCCGAGCTCAAAGCTGTGCTGGACGCGATCAGCAGTGGCCACTTTTCATCCAATGCGCCCAATCGGTACCGCGGCCTGATCAACAGCCTGATTCATGAAGGTGACCATTACATGCTGCTGGCCGACTTTGCCAGCTATATCAGCACCCAGTTGCAGGTGGACGAGTTGTACCGCTCACCCAGACGGTGGAACGAGAAGGCCATCGCCAATGTCGCCGGCATGGGCAGCTTCTCCTCGGACCGCAGCATCGCCCAATATGCCAAGGACATCTGGAAGGTCGCACCGCTGAGTCGCTAAGCCCCAGCACCATGGCCCTATTGAACCCGCTCGACATCGAAGCCATTTGCCAGGGCACACACCCCAATCCCTTTGGTGTGCTGGGCCCTCACCAGGATCCATCTGGCGCGACCGCCATTCGCTGTTTTTTACCTGGCGCACAAGCCGTGACGCTGCACTCGCGACAGGGCGATCTGCTGGCTGCGCTGCAGGCGCTCGATCCGCGGGGATTTTTCCAAGGGTTATGCCCGCAGGCCCAATGCGCTGACTACCGGCTGCAGGTGCGCTGGAACGACAGCCATACCCATTGGCTGGAAGACCCCTACCGGATTGGACTCTTGCTCAGCGCACTGGACATCTGGCTGTTGGCAGAAGGCACCCATCTGCGCCCTTTTGAAGTGCTGGGCGCGCACACCGTTTCGATCGAAGGGGTCAGTGGCACGCGCTTTGCGGTCTGGGCGCCCAACGCCAAGCGCGTCAGTGTGGTGGGCGACTTCAACCATTGGGACGCTCGGCGTCACCCGATGCGGCTGCGCCCAGAGTGTGGGGTATGGGAGCTGTTCATCGCCGAGGCGGGACTGGGCCATCGTTACAAATTTGCCTTGCTTGGCCCAGATGGCCAGACCTTGCCCGATCATGCCGACCCCTACGCCCGGCAAACCGAGTTGCGCCCCGCCACCGCCAGCGTGGTCGCGCAGCTTCCCGCGCCCTGGCGTGGCAATCGCGCACGCCAGCCGGCCAATGCCCTGCAAGCACCGATCAGTATTTACGAAGTGCACCTGGGATCCTGGCGACGCGTACCTGAGCAGGCTGATCGGTGGCTGAACTGGGACGAACTGGCCGACACTCTGGTACCTTATGTGCAGGAAATGGGCTTTACCCATCTGGAGTTGATGCCGATCAGTGAGCACCCATTTGATGGCTCCTGGGGCTACCAGCCCACCGGCCTGTATGCGCCGACTGCCCGTTTTGGCGAGCCGGCAGGTTTCGCGCGAATGGTCGAGCGCTGTCATCAGGCTGGCATTGGACTGATCCTGGACTGGGTGCCGGCCCACTTTCCCATCGATCCGCACGGCCTGGCGCAATTTGATGGAACCGCACTCTACGAGTACGCCAACCCGCTGGAGGGCTTTCACCAGGACTGGGAGACCCTGATCTACAACCTGGGACGCAAGGAAGTGGCCAACTTTCTGGTGGGCAATGCGCTGTACTGGTTGGAACGCTTTGGCGTGGACGGGCTGCGGGTGGACGCGGTCGCCTCGCTGCTGTACCGCGACTACAGCCGTGAGCCAGGGCAATGGATACCCAATATTCACGGCGGGCGTGAAAACCTCGAAGCCATTGCTTTTTTGAAAAGACTCAATGAGATCATCGGTGCCGAGCAAGCCCAGGCCATCACGCTGGCCGAAGAGTCCACAGCCTTTCCTGCCGTCACGCAGCCCACCTATGCCGGTGGTCTGGGTTTTCACTACAAATGGAACATGGGCTGGATGAACGACACCCTGCGCTACCTGCAACGCGACCCCATTTACCGTCAACATCACCACGGCGAGCTGACCTTCAGCATGGTCTACGCCTTCAACGAAAACTTTGTGCTACCCCTGTCGCACGATGAAGTGGTGCATGGCAAAGGCTCACTACTGAGCAAAATGCCGGGTGACCGCTGGCAACAGTTTGCCAATGTTCGCGCGCTGCTGGGTTACCAGTTTGCCCATCCCGGGAAAAAACTGCTCTTCATGGGCTGCGAATTTGCCCAGCTTCGCGAGTGGAACCATGAGCAAAGCCTGGATTGGCATCTGCTGGACGATCCCAGGCATGCCGGCGTGCAAAATCTGGTGCGCGACCTCAACCATCTCTACCGAAACACGCCAGCCCTGCATGCGCGGGACTTCAGCCACGATGGCTTTGAATGGCTGTCACACGAAGACGCCCAGCGCAGTGTGCTGGCTTTCGTGCGACGCGGCCAGCCCTCCCAGGAAGATCTGCTGGTGGTCGCCAATTTCACCCCCAATGTCTGGCGTGACTACCGCCTGGGGGTACCTCGGGCGGGCAGCTACCGGGAAGTTCTGAACACCGACCACAGCCGTTACGGTGGCAGCGGGGTCGTCTTGGGCGATGGCCGGGTGCTCAGCCAGGCGAAGCCCCTGCACCGGCAAGCACAGTCCATCACCCTGTGCCTGCCGCCTCTGTCAGTCATGTTTCTGGCATGGCAGCCATGAGCGGCATCAGCCTGCGCCCAGGAAAGTCCTGGCCCCTGGGGGCGCACTATGACGGCCAGGGTGTGAACTTCGCCGTCTTTTCCGCGCATGCCCAGTCCATGACGCTGTGCCTGTTCGACAAGACGGGCAAGTCGGAAACAGGACAACTGGCCCTGCATCGCAGCGAGGGCGATGTCTGGCATGGCTACTTGCCGGGCGCTGGCCCTGGTCTGATCTATGGCCTGCGTGCTCACGGCCCCTGGCAGCCCGGGCAAGGTCTGCGCTTCAACCCCGCCAAACTGCTGCTCGATCCCTATGCGCGCGATATCGTCGGTGAATTTGTCTGGGACAGCTCCCACTTTGACGGGGCCAGCACGCCCGCACAAGAGGCCGACCCGCAGGACAACGCCCGCATCGCGCTCAAGGCTCGGGTTTGCGCTCCCCTGTCCAGGCAGGACTCCGGGCCAGCACTGTCCATCCCACTTGCGCAGACCGTGCTGTACGAATGCCATGTCAAAGGGTTTTCCCAGCGCAATCCCGCTGTGCCTGCCGCATTGCGGGGCAGCTTTGCGGGCTTGGCCCATCCAGCCTCGATTGCCCATTTGCAATCCTTGGGTGTGACTGCTGTGAGCCTGCTGCCGGTGCACTACCGGATCAGCGAGGAACGCCTGGTCAAGCTTGGTCTGAGCAATTACTGGGGATACAACACGCTTGGCTTTTTCTGTGTCGATCCACGGCTGGCCAGTGGTGCAGAAGGTCTGACGCCACTTGAAGAATTTCGTGCCATGGTGCGTACCTTGCATGAGGCTGGTATCGAAGTGATTCTGGATGTGGTATACAACCACAGCGCTGAAAGCGATGCCCACGGCCCCAGCTTGAGTTTTCGTGGTCTCGACAACCTGAGCTATTACTGGGTGGAAGACCACGACCCGGCCGATTACAAAAATTTCAGCGGTTGCGGCAATTCACTGAATATGCGCCATCCCCGGGTGCTGCAAATGATCATGGATAGTTTGCGTTACTGGGCGGGTGAGCTGCGGGTTGATGGCTTTCGTTTTGACTTGGCCAGCGCGCTCGGGCGTAACGACCACGGGTTCAGCGCCCAAAATGCCTTTTTCACCGCAGTGGCCCAAGACCCGGTGCTCAGCCGTGTCAAGCTGATTGCCGAGCCCTGGGACATCGGGCTCGGAGGCTACCAGCTGAGCGGCTTTCCACGCGGCTGGCTCGAGTGGAACGACCAGTTTCGCGACACCTTGCGTCGCTACTGGGTGCAGGCTGCGGCCGCGCCTGAGGCACCAGCGTCCATCAGCCGCGGTGAGTTGGCCATGCGCTTGTGCGGATCCTCCGACCTGTACCAGGCCCAGCGCCGCAAGCCGCACAGCTCGGTCAACTATGTGTGCGCCCATGATGGCTTCAATCTGCTCGATCTGGTCAGTTACTCCTATCGGCATAACCTGGCCAATGGCGAGAACAACCTGGATGGGCACCACCACGAGCACAACTTCAATGCCGGAGAGGAAGGCCCCAGCGCACGGCCTGAGGTGCAGCAACTGCGCCAACGACTGCAACGTGCCTTGCTGGCCAGCACCTTGCTCGCGCAAGGCACCCCGATGTTGCTGGCCGGCGACGAGTTGGGTCATAGCCAGGGCGGGAACAACAACCCCTATTGCCAGGACAACACCACCACCTGGCTGGATTGGCAAGGGCAGGATAGTGACCTGCTGCGCTTCACCCAGACCGTTTTAGGAATCCGCCGGGAGCTGCGACCCTTTGCCGATCACTGGTACCACGGTGTGGCCGATGCAAATGGTCTTGCTGATCTGGCCTGGTACCGGGCGGATGGCCATCCCATGGAATTTGGCGATTGGCAAGACATCCATGACCGCTGCCTGGCCTGCCAGATCGGCCAAGCTGGTGGCACCACCTCGCCCCTGATGCTATTGCTCAACGCCGGCGCGCAGAGCCAGGATTTCGTCTTGCCCGCAGGCGACTGGGCTGGCGTGCTCGATAGCGCCAGCCTGCATGGGCACAGCAATTGGAGCAGCAGCAGCCAGGCCACATGCCAGGTGTTGGCGCACAGCCTGGTCTTGCTCAAACGGGTACGCTGATCCGCCCTGGCGCTCAGTCGGGCAGTTGCAAGGCCTGCAGATCGCAGCGCCCGCCCAGCGCACTGAGCTGGCTCAGTTGCAAGGCGGCTTCGGGGCCCACCCAGTCCCAACTGAAGCGCCAGCTCCAGCAGCCCAGCGCACCTGGCGTGTTCATGCGGTGCGAACCATCCAGGCCCAGTACATCCTGAAACGGGCACATGGACCATGCCGCCACCGACAACAGGGCCGCACGCAACAGGGCCCCAGGCATATTGGCGTCATCGCAGGCCAGGTATTGCCTGGCAAATGCCCGTTCGCGTGCGCTGCAGCTGGCCCACCAGCCGCGGGCGGTGTCGTTGTCATGGGTGCCGGTGTAGACCACGGTATTGGCCTCGAAGTTATGCGGCAGATAGGGATGGGATGCATCGCCACCAAATGCGAACTGCAACACCCGCATGCCCGGAAAACCGGTGTAGTCACGTAGAGCGTGCACTTCATCGGTGATGATGCCCAGGTCTTCAGCAATGATGGGCAGCTCGCCCAGCGCTTTCTTGAGCGCATCAAACAGCGCCGGGCCTGGGCCACTTTGCCAGCGCCCCTGCAAGGCAGATGGTGCCCCTGCATCGATCTCCCAATAATCGACAAAGCCCCGAAAATGGTCGATCCGAACAATGTCGCTGAGAGCATACTGCCGGCGTAGCCGTGCCACCCACCATCGGTAGTTGTCTTTGCGCATGGCTGGCCAGTTGTACAGAGGGTTGCCCCAGAGCTGGCCCGCTTTCGAAAAAAAGTCAGGTGGTACACCCGCCACCACCCTTGGCTGACCTTGTGCATCCAGTTCAAAGAGATGGGCATTGGCCCAACAGTCTGCGCTGTGATGGGCCACAAAAATCGGCAGATCGCCCACCAGCAGCACTTGCCTGCTGTGCGCATAGTCTTTCAGGGCCTGCCACTGCAGATCGAACTGCCATTGGACAAAGCTCCAGAATTCCAGCTCGAGGCCGTGCGCCGCCAGTGCCGATTGCAGGGCCGCAGGCTCGCGTCGGGCCAGGGCAGGTGGCCAATGGGTCCAGTCCCCAGAACCATGGGCCTGATCAAGTGCCATGAACAGGACATAGTCCTGCAGCCACCAGGCCTGAGCCTCACGCCAGGCTTGCAGTGCTGGGTGGGGCCGGCCGGCCGTGGCCTGCAGGAACCCGTCAAAAGCCCTGCGCAATTGCTGCATCCGCCAGGGGACCACACGCGCATAGTCCACCCGCAAGGGATCAAAATCCTGCCGCAGTTCAGCTGCATCGAGCCAGCCTTGCTCGACCAGCGGTTCCAGCGCCACCAACAGGGGGTTGCCCGCCATCGCCGACTGACTCATATAGGGTGAGTCGCCAGGTCCGATAGGCCCCAGAGGCAGGGTTTGCCAAAGGGTCTGGCCACCGGTATGCAACCAGTCCACGAAGTAATAGGCATTGGGTCCCAGGTCGCCGCTGCCATGGGGGCCCGGCAGCGAGGTGGGGTGCAAGACCACGCCGGCACGACGCTGCCGTAATACCTCGGCGCTCATTTGGCCAAGAGACTTCTGTACAAAGCCATGTATTGCGAGGCGGCCGCTTCCCAGCCCAGCGGCTGACGCATGGCGCCGGCCCGTACCGCGCGCCACTGGGCACTGCGCTTATAGAGCGCAAAGGCGCGCTCGATGGCGCGGCGCAGTGCATTGACCTGAAACGGGTGAAACACGAATCCATTGGCCCGTCCGCTGTCCAGGTTCTCCAGCGAGCAGTCCTCCACGGTGTCGGCCAGGCCACCGACCCGATGCACCAAGGGCAGGCTGCCGTACTTCAGGCCATACATCTGGGTCAGCCCGCAAGGTTCAAAGCGAGAGGGCACCAGGGTCACATCGGTACCGGCAAAGACCTGATGCGCCAGGTCTTCGTCATAGCCCACATGCACCGCCACCGCGCCGGGATGGTCGATGGCCAGTTGCCGCCAGGCTTGCTCCAAAGCTGGGTCACCCGAACCCAGCACAACCAGCTGTCCGCCCCAGGCCAGCAAATCATCAACCGCCGACAGCACCAGCTGCAGGCCTTTTTGTTCGGTCAATCGGCTGACAATGCCAAACAGCAAGGCATTGGGCTGCACTGCAAGCCCCATGCGCGCCTGCAGGGCAGCTTTGCAGCGGGTTTTGCCCTGGGGACGCTGAGCGTGGTAGGTGGCCACGATGGCAGGATCTTGAGCCGGGTCCCAGACTGTCTCATCCACCCCATTGAGGATGCCAGTCAGGCAGGCCGAGCGTTCGCGCAGCAGGCCATCCAATCCACAGCCCTGCTCGGGCGTCTGGATTTCCTGCGCATAACTGGGGCTGACGGTGGTTAGGTGATCGGCATAAAAGAGGCCTGCCTTCATGAAAGACATCTGGTCGTGGAACTCCAGCCCCTGGATGGCAAATGCCGTGGCCGGCAGGCCCAGCTCCACAAATTGCGCACGAGTAAACAGCCCTTGGTACGCCAGGTTGTGGATGGTGTAAACCTGAACTGGCGCTGCGCCAGCGGCGCCAGCGGCACCTGCAAACGCTGCATAAGCCGGGGTGAGCGCTGCGTGCCAGTCATGGCTGTGCACGATGTTGGGCTGCCAGGTTTTATCCAGGCCATGACTCAGTTTTGCCCCCACCCAGCCCAGCAGTGCAAAGCGACGGTGGTTGTCAGCGTGGGAGCGCCGCTTGGCGTCTTCGTAGGGGGAGCCCTCCCGCTGGTAGTAGTGGGGAGCATCCAGCACATAGGCAGGCAGGCCCGAACTGCGCAGGCGGCCAAAGCGAAGATGGCTTGTCGATCCCCAGGGCGAGTCCACATTTGCCACAAGCAGCGCATGTTCCAAGTCGGCCAGGACAGGCGCAAACCCGGGCAGGAGCACGCGCACATCGGCCCCAGCCTGCTGCAAGGCAACCGGCAATGCGCCCGCCACATCAGCCAGTCCCCCTGTCTTGAGCAGGGGAAACATTTCAGCGCTAACCTGTAAAACAGCAGGCTTCACGGACATGGTCTAAAGAGCCAGGCGTGCCAGCATGGGCCGGGTGATCAGCACCACACCACCGGCGGTGCGCTCAAAGCGTTCCTGATCGGCTTGGGCGTCTTCGCCAACCACCAGGCCTTCGGGAATGACGCATCCGCGGTCGATCACGACCTTGCGCAGGCGGCAATTGCGCTTGATGGTGACATTGGGCAGGATCACCGCTTCCTCGATCTGGCAGAAAGAGTCCACACGCACCTCGGAAAACAGCACCGCGTAAGCCACATGCGAGCCATTTACCACGCAGCCCCCCGAAATTAGGGTGTTGACCACTGTCCCGTGCTGGCCATTTTGATCGGGTACAAACTTGGCGGGCGGCAATTGGCGCTGGGATGTCCAGATTGGCCAATTGGTGTCGTAAATGTCCAGCTCCGGCACGGTGGATGCCAGATCAAGGTTTGCTTCCCAGAAGGCATCGATGGTGCCCACATCGCGCCAATAAGGCGCAGTGTCTGGCCGAGTGGACACACAGGACATGTCAAAGGGATGGGCCCAGGCCCGCCCCTGTGCCACCGCCACCGGGATCACATTTTTGCCAAAGTCGTGCTCGGAATTCGGGTCGGCCAGGTCGGATTCGAGCAGCTTGTAGAGGTAGTCTGCATCGAACACATAAATACCCATGCTGGCCAGCGCCCGGTCTGGCTGCCCCGGAATGGCCGGTGGATCTGCGGGCTTTTCGACAAAGGAAACCACACGCCGTTGCTCATCAATTGCCATCACGCCGAAAGCACTGGCCTCCTGGCGCGGCACGCTGATGCAGCCCACGGTACAGCCGGCGCCCTGGATCACATGGTCTTTCACCATGATGGAGTAATCCATCTTGTACACATGGTCGCCAGCCAGGATCACAATGTAATTTGGCTTGCTTGAACGGATGATGTCCAGGTTCTGGAAAATCGCATCGGCGGTGCCGCGGTACCAATGCTCTTCGCCGACCCGTTGCTGCGCGGGCAGCAAATCAATCATCTCATTGAGCTCAGCGCGCAAAAAACTCCAGCCGCGCTGCATGTGTCGCATCAGTGAATGCGACTTGTACTGTGTCACCACCGCCATGCGGCGGATGCCCGAATTCAGGCAATTGGACAGGGCAAAATCAATGATCCTGAATTTGCCACCGAAATACACAGCAGGCTTGGCGCGGTTGTCGGTCAGTTGCTTGAGCCGCGACCCCCTGCCGCCAGCCAGCACCAGGGCGACGGTGTGCCGAATCAACTGATGTGTGCCAGGTACTTTTTTTTCAACAACTTCAGACATCGCACCTCCTGATGGCTGGATAGATCCGGTTGACGGCTGTCATGAAGTACAAGTACACCGCTATCTCCTAGGTTCAGTCTACCGAGGCATAAAGACCGGCAATTTGATGCGGATCATCCCAGCATGCCCACATCTCTTGTTGTCATCAAGGATTTTTTTCAAGCATGCGCTGCACGGGCAGGCCCTGCATCAGGTCAGGCTCTGTGGAAAAAACTGTCTTCGCGATCCAGTATAGCCCGCCCCTCGAACCCCGATCAAAAAGCGACCCAACCCAGCCCACTCGCGAATAACCCGGCTGGTACACCAGCAAGACAAAAGGGTTAGCAGATACACATCTGCTAACCCTTGTTGATACTGGTCGGCGTGGCGGGATT
>Ga0129333_10005732_pt1 | contig 11696 bp, 18 predicted proteins | sample CPB6_08_DNA_FD_94474 | JGI IMG/M metagenome (GOLD analysis project Ga0129333, IMG submission 94474) | Freshwater to marine salinity gradient microbial communities from Chesapeake Bay, USA - CPBay_Sum_0.6_0.8_DNA | ecosystem: Environmental > Aquatic > Marine > Coastal | place: USA: Chesapeake... | reverse complement strand
CATCATCTCTCCGCTGGCAAATATACTGTCAAGATCATCATCGCTACGGATAAGAACGCAACTGCTGAATTGTTTTGTAGGAGTGCCAAGCCCAGCGAGCACAGGGGTGGCAAGAGTGAATAAACCATCGCTAGCGGCATTGTAGTATTCCTTTATATAACGCATACGAGCGCTGTTTGGCTCTTCCTTATGAAACACAGTGGCAGCAGCTACCATATAACGGACTTGTGGAGTTTCGTAGATTTCTTTAGTTGCTCGATTTTTTACTAGATATTTTTCAATCAGCTGCTCAATAGCAGCATAGCTATATTGCTCATCTTTGTCATTTTCGATAATTTCGTTCATCTTATTCCAGTCTGCTTCACTATACCATTCTAGCAGTTCTGGAGTATAAAGCCCAGTGGCTACATTACGCTTGACAATTTCATATAGGTGTGGCACATCATAGCTGCCATAGACATCTTTGCGCAGCATACTGAGGCGCTGCTTTCCAGCTACGTATTGATAATTTGTGTGACCTACGTCTGGATTGTGTTCTACATCAATAAGATCTACCACTGCTCTAAGTGTGATATCATCGATTTCTCTAGTTGTGATTCCATCATAGAAATGAGGCTGTGCCTTGATTTCTATCATGCTTTGACTTACATCTGCTATTCCTCTACATATTTTTGCTATCTGTGCCTGCCATTTTTCTATTGTTAACTGCTCTTTACTACCATTTCTTTTTATTACAATTATTTGTGACATATGTTCTGCTCTTTACAAGATGATTATTTATTGAGAGCTAGACATTAATCTCTCTTTTTATGCGAATACTTTAACTTATCATCTTAGGTTACCTAATTATACACAGTTATTATTCACTGTCAAATTATAGATAACCATTAAGATAATACAGAATAAACGTAGGTAAATGTAGAATTATTAGGAGATGTATTTGAATTGTTACAAGAAATATTAATACAACTGTTAACCGAATCAAAAGTAGCTAAAAATTGGATGAGAGATTCATCACCTGGATCACCAATATAATCATATTCTTCTGTTAAAAATACTGAATTGTGGTCATCATCTACAGCCAAGAATAGCGTCCCTCTACGCATTTGACTACCAGTAGCCATTTTAAGATGATATTTTACTATAATATTTGCATTACCAGCAAACGGTATTCTGAATAAGTTTTGATTTGAACTAGCAGTTATAGTTAATGTGTTAGTTGCATTATTAGAAAAATAAGAAGTTCCTTCAACTTCTGGGTAATATTTATAGGTAAAATTATTAGCCAATCCAGTCAAAACCTCTACTCCAGTAACGTCATTAACATTTTTTGAATATGCTCTATCAAAAAGATCGTCACTTGATACATTACCTGAATCTAAAAATCTAATCACACTGGTTCCATCTGCACTGATAGTATTTCCAGCTCCGTCATTTCCTACATCAGTATATAAATTATTATTTGAAAGGTTCCCAAACCCCTTTTCTATATACAGAGCTTCTTCTTTAATATCATAAAAGAAGGAATTTTTAATAATATTATATCGTGCTCCGTATCTATTTCCAACTACAGAGCTAGGGACTTCTCCAAATCTAATACCAAACTTACATTCTTTAAAATTGCAATTATCCCAAGTATTATTAATAATGTCGAAGTCACTATATACACAGCCTACAAACCTTTTTATTTCAACATTATTAAAGGTATTATTTTTACAAGTTATCAAACTTGAAAATGCCTGCATGTTAAAAGCGCTGGCGTTAGCAGCACTAAATGTGGTAGAGTCTAAACCTGTATTCCAGTCATAGTTGCCTTCTACTAGGATATTTGAAAAAATACTATCTCTTACACTTTCCATTAAAAAAGCTGTAATATCTGTATTTGCAACTTTTAATGAAAAATTAGATAGTTGAATATGTCTGGGTTGTTGATTGTGTATGCCAATATCATTAAAAAGATTTGGATCAAGCCCAATAGTATAATTTCTAGCAGATGTTGTCGACGTATCGTTTATAAATCTAAATGCAGGGCCTGTAGATCCAGTGTATTCAAAAATTGTTTTATCTTTTCCTGCTCCTACAATCGAAACATAACTAGGAAGATATATTGTTTTTTCAATTACATATCTTCCAGGAAGAAATTCTAAAGTAATTCTAGATTCAATGCCACTTATTTTGTTCGTTATATAAAGGTTATCAATAGCAAATTGCAGCTCATCTGCCATGTTGTCACCGTTGGCTAATATACCATATGCTGCATTAGTGACTCTATCATCAAGTCGTTGTTCTAAATTCCTAGTTACTGGGGCTGCAATTAAAGGACTACTTCGTTTATATCTATATTGATTTACTAAATCTAAAAGATTATCTCGTTGAGTGATAATTTTAGTGTTTCCTACAGCAGGACTACCTTCGCTGACTGCTCCATTTCCTATATAGAGTTCCTGCGTATCAATGGCCCACGCCATCTCACCACTAGCCAATTGTGGCATACCTGTGCCTTGATTTTTTTGCCCTCGGCGTATTTGAATACGACTAATTTGCACTACAGCCATAAAAATATCCTCTTTTGGATATTTAGCTGATTTTATAGTATTCGCTTACCCTATTACACCAGCGATCTACCCATATATCAAAGTCTTGTGGTTTTAGTATAAACTCTTGATACTCCATATCCTTACTACACATTAGAATAACACCTTTGCGTATGTTAGTGCCATGAACTTCATTATGTGCTAAAGCATAGGCGGTAAGCTGTAAGAAATAGTCTTCAATATATTCTTCTTTTTTAGGCTTATTAGTTTGTTTAAAATCTAAAATAGCCTCTTCCCCTTGATGAACACCCACGCAGTCAGTAGTCCCTGCATATAACTCTGGAAAATACAAGGGAACTTCATTGCCCCAAACTTCATCAATTTTAAAAAACCCTTTATCAATTACAACTCTAGCCATATCTAAGCTTTGTTGAGCATATGGGTTTGTTACTGATTCTTTAAGTGGAATGCCTTTAATATGGTCTTCTAAAAACTTATGCATTCTAGTGCCACGACCAGCAGCTTCAGTTACAATTTCTTGAGCCTTTTGTTCACCTACTGCTCTACGCCATCGAGCAAGAGCTTCTCGGGCTTCTGCTGGTTTAGTTCTATCAAGTATAGTAGTTACACTTGGAACCTTATGGCCTTCGGGGGTAGAGTATAACCTGCGTCCGTTGGATTCATTCCGAGATAATGTTTTATAAGTATATTTTTGAATAAGGAGAGTCATAATATAGTTAGTATATATTAGTTGACTCCGCCTGTCAACCTGGCTGCTGTAAAGTTTTTGTAGCAGCTCTTTTGGCTGTAGACATGATATTATTTTGACCTCCTTGCCCTTTTGTGTCGGTAGGCTTTTCTTTAGTTTTTAAAGTAAGCCCTTGAGCATCAAATCTATCTACTACCTTGGATAATTGAGGTATACTATCATATTGAGCTTTAAATGTTTCATAGTCCATATGTATTCCGCTGACATTTCTTAACATGTTTGAAACTTGATCCCAAGTGTAGGTAGCGATCTGTTGTTTACTATCAGCTTGATTTCGTAGTTGGAGTAAAATGCGGATAAGATTATCCGCACCTTCCATTACTTTTTTTTTGAACTTAAAATTGTGCCTAATCTGCGACTATATTCAATTGATTCGCGTTTAGCTCTTCCTGCCGGGGCCATTCCTCCTGTTGCAGGTTCTGAAGCAGCGAATTCATCTCCTGTGGGAAACTCTTCTGCACCCATTGATGTAGGAGCCATTTCTTCGCCTGGAGCTGGTGTGGGAGCACCTTCTGTTGATCCTGGAGCTTCCTCGCCTGTCAATACTGCCACTGCCTGTGCTAGTGTTTGACGATTGCCTTCTAAACAGGTATAAATTTCATCTAATGCTGGTTTTACTTTTCCTGCAAATTGTCCGCTTATTTCACTGCCTAATTCATCTCTTATAGAGTCTACTAGTTCTAACATGGTTTCAGATTTAAGACTGGCTACATCCTCAAGCCAACCTGTAATCTTATCAACCATATCTCGTGCGCTCATAATTAAAGCGGCCTTTTCTTCTTCGCCTTCACGTAGAGTTCTACGACTTAAAGCATCGCGTAGCACTCCCATGGCTTCTTCTAAGCTTTCTTTTTTAGCCATTTTCGTTGCAGTGGCATGCATTACTTCTTCGCCTCGATCGCCATAGCGTTTTTTAAAGTCGCCTTTGACTTTTTTCATGCCTTTGAAATATTTTTCTTTCTTTGTTTCTTCCCCAGGACTAAGACTGCGCTCAGAAATAGCTGTTGTTAAAACATCTAAAAACATACGGTCTTTATGATATTCGTTGCTTTCATAAACAGCATCAAATTCTTTACTGCCTTCAAAATGGGCAATTTTATCCATTACACGATCACGAGCCATTTGTAGCTGTTCTAATGAAAAACCATCAAGGTTTAGTTTATAACCAAATTTTTTGGCCATACTCTCGTTCAGTGTTTTGCTGCTTTTTGGATGCGAAAGGTCTCTAATCTGCATTTTTTAATTCCTAAAGGATCTATTTTTATTTATCAAAACTCATTTTTAAATTGAGTAGCTATTTCATCTCTATATAAATTAATACGTTGTTCACTGAGTTCTTTTCTGTTAATTAATATGTCTTTTTTTTCAATACTTACAGTTCTTTTAATCTGATCAGTGTAGATTTCTAAGTCTGCAAGATTACTGTAATATTTTCTATCTAAATCTTTTATGTTTATATATTTGCTAAAATCATAATGATCGTAAAACTTGGCAGCAAGTAATGCGCTTGTTTTATTATGAAATTTTTCTATGACGTCACCCGAGTATACATAGGTCAATTCCCAAGATGATTTACTATGTTTTATTCTATATTTTTTATATACAATACTTTTATCAGCTAATACTGTAACGGGTAAATTATTTTGTATTTCCCGTTCAATATACTTTTTAAGTTCTTTAACCTTTGTAACCATTTGCTACTACTTTCGGATTATGTTCGCCTATTTTAGTTACCAAACTTTTGCGAATCATACCTTCTATTGTGAATTGGTCGTGCTCTGGAAAGCTTTTTAAAGGGCGTGGCTGACGCAGACGAGGAAGCATAGCACGTTCCTCGTTGGTCATGAATATGGTAAAATGTTTTAATACTTCACTGACTTTCATCTTAGTCCTGCTATACGTAGCATTGCTTCAAGTTGTTGGTCTTCCGCAGTTGGTCTAGCCTGTCTAGCTTTGTTAAGTGTATCTTGATTTTTCACCAAATCAGCGTTTGCTTGACTGCCAGTGCCGGTTCTTGTTTGTATGGTAGGTTGTCCGTCTTTATAAGCCTGATCCACATTAACCGAACCGTCCCCAACATTAAAAGTACCTTTAGATGATATAGTTTGTCCTTGAGCGTTTTTGGTTTGGTTTGTATTTAAAGGGCCCGCACTATAGGAGGTAGTGGTATTTCCGGTAGATAAGTCTTGTTTCATTCCTGCTCCGCCAAAATTAGGAGTATCATATGAAAGAGGCTTACCTTGAGGACTATAGACCACACTACCAAATCCTCCCGTATAATGTATGTTACCATCAGCAGCCATTGTAACTTTCTGCCCGCCACCTAGGTCTTTAGCCTGTCCTGGTTGTAGTCCTGTGATGTCAGGCATAGGTGGAATATCCTTTCCTGTTGTTTCGCCAGCATCAGCTTCTTCAACCTGACCATCACCATATTGTCCTGTGGCTGCATCCATCTTGTTAAAACCTGCGTCATGTGCCTGAGCACCTTTTGTCATTTGTGCCTGCATTTGTTGTAGGCTAGATGGTAAAGTTTTAGCTAGGTTGATTATTGAATTTTGATCTTGCGGACCAAGCTCAGAGAATTCAGGAGACTTAACAAATGCTGCTGCCTGTTGTGCCAGGCTTTGAAATACTTCTATTAGTTCTGGAATCGCTCTATAAAATTCACCTGATGCCTTACGCATGGTTTGTGCTAGATCCACTGTGCCATCTGGCTTAGCCACAATTAGTTTTTGTAGCTGTGGCTTCATAGCAGGATCTACTTCAGGGTCATTTAACATACCGGCTACAGTAAGACTTGTAGGTATTTGACTAGCAGTGGTTGGTTGTTCTTGTAATCCTGCTAGCCTACGAAGTCTATGAACAAGTAGTTTGCTTACTTCGTCATGATCCTCATCACCTTGTATCGGGCTTTGACTGTCCCCAGGCGGAGCAAGAGCATCTTCTGTGCTCACTACATCTTTGTTAGTTAGGTCACTTTGATCTGGGGCATCCATCTGCATTTTGCCGTCAGGGGTAGGCTTAAGAGCAGTCGGATCTATTTCTTGCGTAGTTCCGTCGGGTTTAGTTATTGTGGCTTTTTTAGTAGTAGGATCAACTTTGGTAATTTTTCCAACAGGAGCACCTGTTGTTTCTTTAGTCTGAACAGGTCTGGGTTGTGGAGGAGTTTGAACAGGTTTAGGTGGAGGAGTTTGTGACATGTCTTTGTCCGGACCTCGTGTTCTTAGTGCTTCTGCATCAACTTCTGCTTGGGTTTTGCGACCTGTTAACACCGCAATTATTTCATCTTTAGTATAATCAGAACGTGCCTCTTTAATATCGTCTTTTTTCTTTGGCGGAGTGCGTGGGCCTATCATTGTTTCTGATTCTTTATCAGGATTAATATAGTGCCTATTATACTTGCGAGCTTTTACACCTTTTTTAAATTCACTTAATATCTCATCACGCTTCATTTTCTTTCCTTTAAACTTAGATTTTGATCTTCTAAGTCATATATGTGCTGCCTTAATTTGTCTATCCAGCCCTGTGTTCTTAAAACTTTAAAAGCAATATTTTCCACACCAAACTCGCCAGTAGTTTCTAGTCCTGCCTTTCTTAGCTTGCTGATTTCAGACTTTACACTGTTAGCCTTATCATAGTCTTTGGTCTTTAGTGCTAGCTTTATTTTATTTAAGTAATTTTCAACCTTTTGCTCTACATCGTTGTCGTTTATGTTGGCTCGAACTAATCCAGGCTCTTTAATCCAATGATCATCTAGCACACTGTATATACCAGCGCTGATGTGTTTTTCTTTGCTGCTCTGCACGTAAAGTTCCACATCAATGCCTTTAATTTTAATATCGTGATTGTAGTTATATTGATTTTTCTTAGCATCAAATAATGGTTTTAAATGAAATTCTGCTGCACTAGGAATATCTACAATAAGATGTAGGTCTAGGTCACTATGTTTAGTGTAGGTATAAGCAGCATTGCTACCACTGATAGTAATATCCTTTAAGTTAAGTTTGGGGATATCTATAAAACGAGCAAAATTTTGTGCTATAAGTAGCAGTTTATATCTTACTGTGGTGTTTAGTCTATTTCCATCGAATAATACTGGGTTCAGTTCATTGTTAAATTGAACTGCTTGGTCTACTATACCTTCTTGAAATTCGTTTAAAAACATTCATAATTATCCGGCTATTAACTTAATTATCTTCGCTACCTCACCGTGTGTGAGATATCCAGTTCCGGCTAAAAATGCTGCTATTGCTACAGCAATATATGTTCCTCTAGTTTTGAATTTTTCAAAGGCATCTAATTTATCTTGATTCTTTTTTATACTTGCTTGTAGGTCTTTGTGTGCTTCTGCTGCTTCTGCCTTATTATCTTCTAGCACTTGATAATACCTATCTCTGTTAACGCGATATTCATCTAACATATCATCTAGTTTTTTATCTAAAAGGTCGCGAGTCCTATCTAGACAGTCGTGCAGATCTTTTACATCATTTTTTAAATCATCGACTTTTTCAGTTATATGTTGAACTTTAGTTTCAACAATACCCATACGTTCATCAATAGAAGGCATTTTCGCTCCATAAAATAAGTAGCCTAATCAATGCCTTTGTTTGCCTAATGTTATATTTATTATTTAAAGTCAAAAATTATGTTGCGACCTAACACAAATATTGGACGTTCAAATTTAATTGTTTCACTTAAATTAGGTATATACGGAACAAATTCAAAACTTTGTTTTAGTTTATAGATAGGATCGTTTCTACGTTCAAAAAGACCTTCTATTTCCATAGTCCATTCAAAATACCAGCATTCTTCATCATTCATACCAAAAATATCAGCAGGTATTTTTTTAGGTGGATGATCATAGTAAATATTACCACTTAAACTTATAACATTAATTATAGTGTCAAAATTTTGTTGTTGTAAACGTTCTAAGTCGTTTCGACTTTTATAATTTCTGGTTTCAGTAATGTCAACTAAGGTGTAAAGGCTGTATATCATCGGAGTATTTAACAGCCACAAAAAAAGGCCTAGGTAAACTAGGCCTTATATAATTCAAATTACATTGAATATAAGCTTGATGGCTCTGTAACTGTTAAGGTTCCACCACCTGTAAATGTCCAAACTCCAGCTGAAGTTAGTGATCCTGCTGCAATGATACGTCCTAAACGAATTGCTAAAGTATCTACATCTAGGTTATGACGATCGCCCATAACAATCATGCCTAAACCGTCGCTCTTAACCTGAATGATCTGCGATGTTGTGCCGATTTCATCTGTAAGGGCTCGTGCTGTATCAGCATCACGTGCTGTTGCATCGCCTGAATTATTTAAAACAACTTTATAAACTGTAAGTTGAAAATTTCTTTGAACAGTGCCAAGTGCTGGTGCTGTTGGATTTACTCTTGTAAAGACTGCCATAATATTCTCCTCGTTGGCTTGACCCACTCTCAATAGGCCTTTGTAATATTATTTACCAAAGTGATAAAAAATCACCCTGATATGGTGTATTTTGGTGAAATAAAATTACTTCGGAGTCCAGCGTTTACGCGGCACCATTTTAACATTGCCAAACTTTTTGTCTGTGCCATAACGCACATAGCCTTCACCATTAGTGGCCCATATCTCTCCACGTTGGTTTTCAACCTGATCAATTATTTGATCTTTAAGTGTCATTACTTTAGTAACTAGGTTAAAGATAGCATCTAAAGCACCCTGATTTTGTGCTAGTTTTTGCTCTATCTTGCCCTGCTTGGGTGTGCTTACTTTGCTGCTCTTGAGCCAGCTTAAAAAGCTCTGTAGTCCTAGATTATCTAGTTGTTTGGCCTTGGCTGTTTGATTAACATAGGTATATAGTATATTTTTAAGATCTCCTAGGCCAGGTGTTTCTTGTAAAAAGCTATCTATAAGTCTTGCATTACTGGCTAGGTCTTGCTCTACTTCAACAATCTTACTAGTATCTAGCTGAGTGGGATTAGTAACATAAACCGGCCCTTGCACAATAAGCATAGGGTTTTGATTAAACTGACTAAAGTCATCTAAAGGCTGTTGTTCGCTATCGTCCATACCGAATTCTGGAAAATAAGCGTGCCCTACTACCATAACCGCGGCATTAGCTATCTGCTGACCTAACGGACTGCTAGGATTAACGTGATAACAGGTTTCACTTTTGGGATTAGGGCAAAAAGTATAATTTCCTTCTGCATCAATCTGTGGCTTGCTTAGAAATAAGGCGTCTCCGTAGACAAATCCAACAAAATCACTAGGAGTAGCTTGATCAAAGATGTCATATAGTCCGGCAAACTGCTTGGCAAAAGCAATACGAGCTTGACGTTCTTCATCGTTTTTAGGATCTCCACTACCATATGCAATAAATTTTGCTAGGTCCTTGGCATTATTGGTTTTGGCGCCCCTACTCCATCCATTATGTCCTGCCAGTATTAAAGGGCCGTTTTCTATTTCTCTGCCCCAATAGATCTGTGGATTGCCATCCCATTTCATTCTAATGCTAGGGCTTGCCTGATCACTCATCATTTCTCTTATGTGTTCAAGAGCTTCTATAGTTCCTTGACTGCCATAAAAGAACACCAGGTCTTCTAAGTGATTAAAAGCACGACCTAGCTTTTTTGCTGTGTTTTCAAATATAAATTCTTTGGCTCTCATAGTATATCCAACATACGACGGAACCATTCGTTAGTTCCTACTCTAGCAGGCTGCGGGCGTTCTACCCAATTCTTATCCTGCTTTACTATAGCTAATAAGCTTCTAGCCTGATCTGGAGGCAGTGCCTGCATAATAGCTTCTACACTATCTATAGCATTACCGTCCTTGACTCCTATTAGACGTTCTGCTATTTCATCCCAATCATCGGCAACTAGTTCACCTTTTTTATTATCGCTAGTTCTTACAAACAACCCTTCCCAGGCGCTGTAAACATAGCCTTTTTGTTTTGCCAATGTTGCCAGCATTAGTTGCTTGCTTACACCTTTGTACGGGCTACCCTTAGGAATATTATGTTGATGGTAACGACTGACTTTAGGAACTTTTCTAATACATTCTAAGTCTACTTGATAGTATCCATCCTTGTAGGGCACACGAACAAAAACATTTACACCAGCCTGTGCTGTCTCGTAGCCCTTTTCATCGAAAAAATTGCGCAAAGCACGACGACCTGCTGATTCTATCGTATCTTTCTTATTACGACTTAGATCTGGTTCTGACTGAAACACTTGTATAATATTATCAAGATCTACCATAGTGTCTACATCACCACTCCACTCTTCTGGGCTACGCTCATCTGGTATTTCTTTCCAACTGCTACCTACTGGAACAATTTCCAAGCCTATTTCTGCTAGTTCTCTAGCGATAATCTTTCTCACAGGGTTGACATAGCGTGGGTCAATGGGCTGTGTGTCAGCAAAAATAGACCTACCTGTCGCTTCATTTATCATCTTTATTTTCCTGTATCTTACGCATTCCACGTTTGAATTTTACTGGCTCTTGTGTGCGTATGGCATTGATAAAACGACGTTCGATTTCTGCTGCGGTTTCTAAGTCATAGTGTTCGCGAATAAGCCCAATAAGGTTAATAGCACTTTCAATAAGATTAGTGCCACGGCTTTCAATTACACGATCCTTGTCACGACTGATACCTAAATCAGTAAGTTCAGTTAAGATTGATCTGGTGCTCTTACGCATAATACTCTGAATTCCTTTAGTATATTTAACTAAAATTCATTTGGAAATAATATAATATTACTTGCTGCACTGCCACATAAATACAATTATACACATATATAGGGAAAAATTCAAATGACACTAAGCCAAATGATGCTCAATATCCTTGAGCGACTAGCAGAAATGTTTCCTAAAGACGGTTACCAAAGTCGTTTGGAAACATATCTCAGAACTAAAAGCATTACCGATGCTGCTACTCTTGACAACTATATCAAAGAGTTTACTTACAATTCTCACAAGGAACATTACAAATGATTACTTTTTTAACATCAATCGCACGTTCAATTTATCTAGCATTAGAGCGTAGTGGGCAAGCCCGTGCTCGTAAATACCTCAGCTTACAAAAAGGATCTTGGCAATGAAACTATTAAAATGTATATATGAAATATGGTGCCAAGGACTTTTAGCCAGTCACTTAACTCGTCGCGGACGCTGGCAAAGCGCCGTTAAACTAATGAACAAATAATATGCTTATATCATTTACAATATTGACTGCACTATTTTTAATAGCGGCTATTGATGACAAGTTAAGTCATAAACCTGAATTAGGTGAGGAATGGGATTTCACACGTTCTTGTTTTAAGCCTAAATCTATAGACACAAATAAATAAACACTATATAATTAACAGACACGGAGACAATTATGTTTAATCAACCTTT
>Ga0129333_10005731_pt1 | contig 11698 bp, 7 predicted proteins | sample CPB6_08_DNA_FD_94474 | JGI IMG/M metagenome (GOLD analysis project Ga0129333, IMG submission 94474) | Freshwater to marine salinity gradient microbial communities from Chesapeake Bay, USA - CPBay_Sum_0.6_0.8_DNA | ecosystem: Environmental > Aquatic > Marine > Coastal | place: USA: Chesapeake Bay... | reverse complement strand
TCCAGCCGCTGATGTTTATAATGAGCCCGCTTTATTAAAAACATCAGATTTTTCAAATAATCCCGCCTATCACAAAGTTGCCTATTACCTTAATAATATACAAGAAATTGAACAGAATCAGGCCAATAATCCCATTACTATAGCTGGTAGATATGCTCTAGGAACTCAAGCCAATGAGCAGATTTCATCTATTAATTCAAGTGGATTTTCTGTAGAGCAATCCACTTTAATAGATAATTTTGCCCAAAATCATACTCCAGAAGAAACAGAGACTTTAAAAAATCTAATGTCTTCCGGATACTCCTACCAAGATTCAATTTCAAAAATAAAAGAAAAAGATTTAAATATGCCAGATAACAATAGAAATTTCCCATGGATCAAAAATGATTTGGATAAATAATGAGTGACTTTTATTTGGATTTATCTGGAGATATTTTAATTTCTTCAAATAAAGATATAACAATTGCACAAAGTAGGCAGCAAAGAGATTTACAGCAAATATACATAAGGCTAATGACCGAGCCAAATGACTTTACGATATACCCAAGGCTCGGATGCGATCTATCTATGCTAAGAGGAATGCCCCAAAATAGAACAACAGCTGAGATAGGCAAAAGAATTATAAGAGATTCATTGGAAAATGAATTAAAAGGCGGAATATTTAGGGGCAGATCGATATCAATAGACGCAGTTCCGATTTCTGCAACTGGAATTAGATTTGATGTCCATATAGAGGATAATAGTTCTGAGCCGATAACACTTTCGGTTGTTCAAGAGCTATAATATAGGAGGGTAAAAGTGCCAATTATATACAGTAAAACAAAGACAGAGATTCTTGGAAGAATGCTCCAATCACTCGAAAGAGATGCGGGCATTACGGCAACATATCCTGGTTCTATTGCAAGGGCATTTGCAGAATCAGTTGCCACTGAAGTAGGCGATTTGTATGACGCATTAAAATACGCAGTAAATCAAACATCGATAGCTACCGCTTACGGAAGAGCGCTTGATTTGATCGGCGAGCTGTACGGCGTAAGAAGAGGTGCTGTAACTCCTGAAGTAGAGCAGGAAAGATCAAGTTTTAATATAGAGTTTTACATATCTTCGCCTGCCGCTTCGAGCATAGTAGTCCCGCAAGATACTTTAATCTTCAATGACGTGACTGAATTTGCAGAGAGGCAATATCAGTATAGGCTAGTTTCTCCAGTCACAATCATTGCAGGAACAACAAAAGCTTTTGGAAGAATAGTTCCAACTTTTACAAGTCAGGATTTTACCGCAGCAAAAAATTCTCTAACTAGACATAACTTTGTGGACACAGAAGGAACCGTAGTCTATTGCTCAAATCCAAAAGAAGTGTATTCAATGCCGGGCATGGAAAGCGACGACAATTACAGAAGAAGAATAAGCATGTCAATCAAAGAAAGATCTTATGGAACGGCAGAATCTCTTAGGCTAAATGCTCTTGCAATTGCAGGAGTTAGAGATGTTAGGATTAGAGAGTCTTCGTATGGCCTTGGTTCTTGTGACATAATAGTTGTACCAGAATCTCAAACATTAGATCCTTTGTTTGTTCAAACGGTTGCAGATACGCTTTCAGGCAAAAAACCAGTCGGAATAAAGTTAAACATAAGGATAGCAGATAGAATTCCAATCAGCGTTGCTGCGAGCATAGTACTACCTCAAGGTCTTTCTGCGGCGGCGATAGCAGCTATTGAATCACAGGCAAATACTTTTGTTAAAAAATATTTGAATTCGTTCACAATAGGCAGTACACTTGCTTTCTCTGATATAGAAATGGCAATTAGATCATCATCGGATTTTATAAGATCCGTTAATTTATTGAGCGTTACATCCAGAGGCCAAGAAGTGCCTAAGGGTGTTTTTAGGCTCAATTCAGAAAGAGAATACATGATAGCAGGAACAACATCCGTATTTTCTGTTATAATGTCATCACAAGGATATTAATAGAAAGAGTGGTAAGTGTGTCTGAAAAAATGTTTCTAGTAACAAAGAATCATATAGTCAAAGCAAAGAACATGAAACATGCTAGGGCTATTGTTGAAGGTGATGAAGATATCCCAGGGGATATATTATCAGATGAATGCGAGATTCAAGAAGTTAAAGAAGATGATGTGTCTCAGCACTTTTCTGCCGTAGACGTTTCGTACCACGACGAAGAGTCTTCAGAGCAATACTCTTCAGATGATTCGTATTCCCAAAATGGATATGGAAATCTTCAGCATTCTACTATAGATTTTCTTCGTTCAGAAAATAAAAGACTGGCAAAGCAAGCAGAAAAGCATAAAAACATAAACGAAGAAGCATCGAGAACTATATACAGAGCCGCCTACGATGCATTTGCAAACTTTAAACTTCCCAATATAGAGAGAAAACCAGTTAAAAAAACAGGTAAAGGTACTCCTCAAGTTGCCGTAGCCGTTTTTGCAGATTGGCAATTGGGAAAGGTCACACCAGATTATAATTCCGATGTTCTAGCAAAAAGAATAGAACTCTATACCGAGAAAATGCTAGAACTGGTTGAGGCACAAAGAGCAGATCACCCTGTTGACAATCTACATGTTTGGCTTCTTGGTGACATTGTTGAAGGAGAAGAAATTTTTCCAGGCCAAAGCCACCTAATAGACTCAGGAATCTATAGGCAAGTTGGAATAAACGGTCCAGAAATACTTTCTAAGTTTTTCACAACTGCTTTGGAAAATTTTGATAGAGTAAATGTAACTGGAGTTATAGGAAATCATGGTTCTGTTGGTGGAAAAAACAGAAAAATGTATGATCCAGAATCCAACATGGATAGACTTTTGTACAAAATTGTAAGCCTTTTATTTGCAACTAATGAAAGAATTAAATTTAATATCCCCGATGGAAGAGGCGAAAGACATTGGTACGCAGTTGACAAAATAGGAAACTATTCCGCACTGTTGATTCATGGTGATCAGTTACCATCTCCAACTTCTGTTCCAGCATACGTTAGAAAAGTTTTGGGATGGAAAGATGGGGCAATACCCGAAGAATTCCAAGACGTTTTCATGGGCCACTATCATCAACAGGCCTTGATGACACTTGGTCAAACGCAGTTGAGAATATCAGGTTCTCCAGAAAGCTATAACACTTATGCGCAAGAGTATTTTAACTCAATGAGCAAACCTTGTCAATCACTGTTGTTCGTTCATCCCGAATATGGCATAACATCTGAATGTCCAGTTTGGCTAGATTCGGTTTAATCAATTAGGAAAATCTGATGAAGACGTACTTTCTTGCATTAAACAGAAGTGATTTTAATGTAGTTGGTAACGTATGGACATCAAATGTTATAGACCTATATTCTAATAAGTTTTATACAAACTATTCTACCCATAGATCTCCAAGTGGTTTGAATCTCCTTGGAGATTATACTTTTGTAGGAACTTCGCTGTCATCTTCTGACCCAACTATATCACAAGATGCAACTCCAACAAATTATGGCGAAATAGTTTTTGATCAGTCACAACGGAACATATTCAGTTTTTAACTATGATAGCATCGATAGTCAAAACTTCGTATTTGATCTGGAAAGTGCCTCGCCATACTGGGTGCTATCGCCTGATTCTCAAACGTATTCCGCGTATAGATTTGTTGATACTTCCAGCAAAATAGACATAATAGGTTACAAGCACGCTTTTTCTAATCTTCCAGGATTAGAAGTTCCAACAATTGAGTTAAGCGTATTTACATCCGATAATAAATTATCCTCAGATTCGGAATGGACACAAAATGCAAACGTAAATCAACAAACTACTTTATTGTTTTTGAGGAATGTTAAAAGATACTGCAAGTTTGTTGTAAATATAGATTCAGATTCAGATATATCTTCGTCTAGTTTTCTTTTACTTGTTCAAATAGATATATCAGACATTACAAGTCCCGTAATAACCGAACATGCGCAAAACATTTTGTCCAGATTTCCTTCTTGGACAAAGATATATGGAGATTCTATACCTCAAGCTACTCCAGAAATTGCCATTCCAAAAACAAATGCTGGAAAAGTCATCAATGCAATTGTTGGAGAAGATTTAGACCAAATAGATGTCTTGATATCAAAAATAGAATTAGACTCTTTCATTACATCGTCAAGTGAATCACAAATAGCGTGGCTTTACGCATACAGTAATATTAAGCCAGGTTTTATAAAAGTAACTGGAGACAATTTTGAATTAGCAAGAGTTTCTTCTATGAGAGAACTTTTGTCATCAAGGACAACAGATTTAGTTTTCTACTATAATTTTTTGACCAGTCAACTTTTTACGCTATTTAAACCAAATAGACTTTTTGTTGATTCAGTACAGTACGAATGTGAACCAGTCCAACAAATAAATTATTTTGACGAGTTTGGATTGAGGGTAGGTCTTCAAAGGTTATATCTTGAAAGTAATGAAAATTTCAAAAAAAGAATATTAGATGTTTACCAAAATCCTCCGGCGATCAATGTAGAAGGGCTGAAGAAAACTCTAAGAAGAGAATTGGACATTTGGAGAGCTTTTGGCGCTACTCCGGATTCTTTTTATCTTGGTGCTACTCCAGAAATACTAGAAATTTCAGATATAGAATTGGACGAAAAGTATTTTTCTAAAGATGGAATACCAACACAGGATTTTAGAGATTTTGTAGAATATTTAAACAAACAATACCCATCAAATTATGGCTATGCAAAATGGGGTGAAGCATACTGGGATCCAGCTGGAAAAAGAATAGAGGGATATTCGAGCATACCAAAAACTTTTGACAGTGCAACAGCTGAATATTACATCGAGAACTATCAACCTGGAATAGGCGATTTAAATGATCTAAAACTTAAATTAGAAAAATTAGATTACGGCACTGATGATTATGAGTTCACAATAAGAGCGCATGGAATAAAAAGAGATGGAATTGAGCAAGCATATGAACCTATAAGTATTGTTTATGACTCATATGTTTCGTATTATGAAAAATACATTGACAACGAAACGGCAACGGTGTCTTATGATGTTATTCTTGATTTGAATCTTCATGGAGATATTCCAAATGATTCTTCCTATAAAGCAAGATACAATGTATTAGTAAAAAATATTTATGATCAATCAATAGGTGAATTTACAACAAAAGATATTTTTAGTGCATCTGGATTTACCAGTGGGGAATCAATTTACTATGATCAAGCAGGGACTCCTTACACCAATACGTTTTCTCCAAACGCAACTGAGTCTTATTCTTTTGGTGAAATACCAATCTACGCAGTAGATAATATAACTGTTCAATTTGTTTCTGCATCTAATTCTTCTGGCGCAACTGGAGACTATGCAAAAATATCTTTCCTTGATTCAACTCCGAGTTCCTATGCAAGTAAAAATTCAACTACAATATCCAAAACAGCAGCACAGATAGATGATTCTCCCTATGCCGCAAAGCTAAAAATAGCATCTAATATTTATAATCCTAAAAAAACAAGAATCGTTAATACTCCAAAAATAAGATCAAACAGATTTTCTAATGTATTAAATAGTTCAATAGATACAACACAAAAGTCTGATATAAAAATTTCTCCGCAGTCAATAATAAAAGACTTTATTATTCCGTATGAAGCAACTCCTATCTATGTCTATATACAAAATGTTGTTGAGGATCAATATGATATAGATTTGTCGGCTAGTCCATATCAAGGATATGGTGGAGTTTCTATTAATAAGCAAAATAATTTAAGATATTTAGTTCCTTCAGAAAATAACATAATATTTCAATTTATTAATCCAAATTTTTCAACTCCAGAATTACACGATTATTACATAAATACAACAGATTCTTCTACCGTAAATTATAATTTTATAGAAGTAAAGTTTCCATATAACGCAACTCCTGACATGCTTGCAATAACTTCGACTCCAGGATATTATTATCCATTCAACTACAGAACATGGAATGCGTTTAATTCAGAATATATAGGTAGTATTCGATTTACAATGTCAGATGACGGCGTAGTTAGAAGCGGCTCTACAGGAAATTATGACATACCAAACAATATTCTTGGTGGATTTATAGGATCTTATGATTTCAGAAGGTCTGATTTTGGCCTTGAAGAGTATGCCGCTTCCCCTGATGTGATCATACATAATATAGAAGTTATAAATGAAAACGACGATGTTTTTATATATCCTGCCTATCAAGGTCCTTCTCTTGGATTTTCTTCATCAACCGATTTACAGTTTTATGATGATTCACAATTAGCATTTAATGAATTTGTGAATTCAGGTCAATCTACACCGTATGGTCTGCTCAATTACTATGATGAATCAATCGAGGAATACATCTCAAAAGGAATAGAATTTTATGCAGCTCAATATGATCAAGACTGGATTAATCCGTCAATAGAAAGTGGATACATATATCAAGACGGAACTCCGTTTTACCTATACGCAGATGAGGGATATTCAATATCAATTAATCAATCAGAGATTATTCTTGATTCGATAGCGCGACAAGGTGCTCCAGTTATAGTTAAGGTTTATGATGACGAATCTTCCAGAACAGACAATTATCTTCAGGTGGCTTTTACCGATGAAGCAACTCCTTCAATGTACTCTTTTTATAACACAGAATTAATTACAGCAGTTCACGACAACCACCTCGCATTGGCTTATCCAAATGTATTCGATGTATCAATAACTGACACATATACAGGAAATGTGATTTTTCAAAACCAATCTTTTGAATCAAATATTATTGAAACTTTGGATGTCAATGGTGATCCACAAATAAAATCAGGCAGGACTTATAAGGTAAAATATAGAGTAAAAAACACCTATAACGTTGACAATCAATACTATTCCGAAATAGATAGTTCTTACAGAACAAAGATAACCCTACTTAGTACGCCAAATGGCTATTATGATACAGCGGTATTCTATGAAAAATCTATATTTGATTCAGATACTGTTTTTGATAGTATTTCGTTCAATCCGCTGTACTCTCCAATGAGTGAAGGCTATGTGTATCTGTCACAAAACGAATACGAGCTTTCTTCAGTTGATGCCTACATTTCGCCGAAAGAAATACTTGATGATGGAAAACAATCTATAGCAGTAAATTTATTTAGCATGGATGTAAATCAAAATCCAAAACCATATATAGTCTATGATATAACTGGACAAAATGTAAGCGCAACTCCATCAGTCGTAACAACAAACGAAGATGGTTACGCAAGAGCTTATATTAAGTATATTGGCGAACAAGTTGCTACCCCAACAGAATATCAAATATATGTTAATGGATTCAGCACATCTGCCACTGTTTCCTATTATGTAAAGCCATTAACAATGACATACGAAAAGCTTTCAGCAGAAGTAACCAAAAAGATAATCAATGCTGACGGCCAAGAGACCGTTAAGATATATGGATCAGCAACTCCAAATGCAAAAGTTTATTGGAGAAAAGGCAGAAACTTATTTGAAGTTTTTAATACTCCATATAGCAGTAGCGAGCTTACTCCCGATCAACAAGGTAAAGCTGGCATGGTTACAGCCTATGATAATGGAGATTTTAGCATTGGCAGCTTTAGGGCTCAAAATGACGCCACTCCTGGATATTGGTTTGTGGCTGTTGACACTGAAATGAGTAGTGCAATAAGCAGTACCCCAAGCACAATAGCTGGAGATATAGTATACTGGTACGAAAGATACGACGTAAATCAATCCAATTCATCTGAGCCAGTGCTTTCAGCAAGCCAAGGGGGAAATGCAGGTTACTATCACTATTTGACTGATTCTTCTTTTAAAAAGAACTTTGAGACAGATCAGGTTTACTATCAAGATAGATTCAACAGTTCCTGGAATCTACCTTCTTGGTATCCAATAAGTAGATATACCCAGTATCAAATGGGCATATTGGGATCAACACCATATATGATTGAGACTTACGAAAACCTCCATCCAGATTATGAAGAGGAATAATAATGGAAGTATTTAAAAAGTACACTAAAGATGGCAGGTATGAGTCTGTAATTAAAAAGGGGAATACTTTACCATCCGATGCAGTAAATCTAGGGTGGTATAGCACCGACGATGTTACTCCAGAAAACTTTCTTTCCATTTTAGATACCTCTAGTCTTATCCCAGAAAATGGAGGTCAACTAAAAGCAGTAAATGATGACTTCACAATGTATGCAGATGAGTTTGGTGTCTTAAGATATCTAAATAACAACTCAGAGTTACATCAGGTAAAACATTCTCCAATAGTAAAAAATTCAGAGGTATCGGTAACTAATCTTATCTTAAATAAAGATAATTCATTTAATGGGTATAATTTTACAAACTTAAATCAATTTCAAGAACTAAAATTTGCACACAGCGTTTATGTAAGTAGATACTTTACCTTAATAAATCGGAGCAGCGGCAACTTACACGGGAATAGAAACTTCTCCAGCTGTAGAGGATCCAGATAGATATAACATAAGAATAATAGATTCATCTGGAAATAAATATGTTGATCAAGACGGTCAGAACAGATATCGAGTTCACATTGAAAGATATCCTACAGATTTAAATAATTCCTCAGTTGAATTCTATAGAATAATAGTTTTATTGGATTCTCCTGATCCATCTAATCTTTATCTTGTTTACGATAAATATGAAAAAAGTTTTGAAGGAATACCATTTGATCAATTCTTAGGGTACAAGGAATACATAAATGCAGTCCCTGCTTACAATTATGTAGTTGAAGAATCTGAAGTTATCGATCCTAGTTCTTCTGGAAAAAGAGTTTACTCAACTCAGCTTTATTCCCATAAAGAAGTAAAGCTGCTTAAGAGTAATTCAAATGATGAGGGCTGGAAAATAGTAACTCCCAAAAAAGCAATACAAGATCCTAGAACTTTTCAAAACTTTAATTGGAGATTGTTGGCAAAAATAAATTATGATTTTAAGAAAAATAAAGATACAAATGAAAGCGCAGAAAGAGCAACATTAAGAGTAGGAGTTTTGTACTCTGGGTTGATAGAAAATATAGAAAATCCCTATGTTTTTGCAAACCTTGAGGAATCAGTAATAAACCAACAAAACTTTTTATTTGAAAACCATTTAGCTCCACTTAATACTGCAAAAAATCAAAGAGCTTATTGGTCTATAAACATAGACGAATTCATAGCAACACAAGTCAACTCGGGTAACGCCGATGCGTTTTTGTATGATTTCTTGGTTTGGACTCCAACCTCAAAAATAACTGAACATCAAAAAAGAACAATAGACATGTTCTTATCTAATGGAGTATCTATTTTTATAGATTGTTCGTCTTTGGACCAAACCAGCATTGCAGCTTCAGGCTTATCAAATTTTGACTTCACACTATCGGCAATCACAAAAAATACCGGTTTGATAAAAATAACAGATGAATACGTTGAAGGAGATGAAACTCTCAATGCCTGGGACATGAAGCAGTACAACGAATCCTCGGTAAATAATTTTGGAGTTTTTGGCGATAGAAAAAACATATTTACTGGAAACTCAGTAAATCCAATAAGAGTATTTAGCGGCATGCCAGAAAGTCAAGATGGTTCTGCTAGATCGATAGTTTACATAGCAGATGGAAGTAGTAACTATGCAGCAATGCTGAAAGATAAATATAATTCAGCTGCAGAATTTTCCGCTTTCTCCGTATTTTGCGTTAATCCATTTTTAACTTTTATCAACGACAATTATGGAGGTAGTGGTCTCCCAGTTTCAGGGAAAAACAAGGGAGCAACTAATTCTTTTCCTGTTGGTAGAGTTGGAAGTCAAACAGGACTGTTAAGCGAATCAGTTATTGGTCCAAGTAAACTTTTTTATAATATTATATGCGAAACAAATAGAAACAAAGTCAACAGTAGAGAAGTCTATTCCGATAATTCAGTCGTCGTTTGGAACATTTCTCCTTGGAGAAATTCATGGACGATAAATGGAAAACCAAATTCCAACGGAAATGTGGATGTTTTGTTTGATGACGAAAAAAAGACTTTCAATTTTTCTTTTAAACAAGAACAAAAAGAAGATGGCTACAATACATTGGAGTATGTAAATTATTTTTGTAGGGAAATAAATTCTTCGATAGGCGATCTTCTCATCCAAGATTTTGAAGCCACTTCAAATCAATTGGATGCAGCTACCATGATCAATTCCGATTTTAGCAATGTAGAATTCTACATAGAATGCAGCAATGATAACGTTAAGTTTTTGAACTTTTCTTCAATAAGTAATCAAGACTATCTTTTTGCAAACGTAAAAACATCTTATAGTATACAAAAAATGTCATCAGCAGCAAAGTCAAAAATAGCAAGTGCGCCATTGTCTCTCGATGCTTATTCAATAGTTTATTCAAAACAGTTTGACATAGATTCCATTTATTATCCATATGTTATCCTCGATTATTCTGATTATGTTGCACAGGTAAATTCTGTAATAAAGACACCAAATGAGTATTTGCCTGGAAGTCAGTTTGTAAGAGATTATGACTACGCTTTTAATACGCAACTTTTTGTAACCGAAGTAAAAACAAACAGATATAACTATGAGGTTAATTGGTCAACACCCTATAAGGTTACTTTGGACGGATCATCTGGATCGATAACTGTCACAACCAAAAAGGCAGTTGCTGCACAGCCTGATGGTAGCAATGTCGGTATTTACGGTGCGCATGGAAACGATTGGGCGAAGTATCCTCCCATTCCTGTCACAAACAGAGAATCGCCATTTAATTTATACAGATATCCAACAAATGTGTATTCCGTTACTGACATTTTAAACCGAAAATTCAAAGATAGAACACATACCAGAAACAACTTTCACTATACAAATGATCTTTCGATTACTTCATACTGGGATGAATATATGCTTGGCAAGTCGGGACCATCTGGTTCGGCTAAAACTTCGGGAAGTAATCCGCAATATGAGATTGTTACAACTACTAAAACAGTAACAATTCCAGGAGAATATGATTTTTCTGGACCAGTAATTTTAACAAAATCAACCGAGAACAAAGCAGCACTTGATAATTTGTTGAAAACTGGAGGATTGTTTTCTTGGAAAAAAGTAAAAGATTATGACAAGCTTTGGTGGGTCAGAGGATCGTCAACTCCAGTCACTAATGATGTTATAACACTAGAAGACGCTTTTATAAAATGGGAAATACAGTTAAACAATCTTCTTTCTTCAATCCCTTCACAAACAACAAAAGATGGTATCGTTACTACTATTAACCAAAAACAAAAATTGGACATAATTCATGAACTTTGGTTAAATGATATTGATGGAAAATTTTATATTCCACTAACTCAACGGCGGAACAAGTTCTTTTGACCTAAGACTATTTTCTCAGGCAGCGCGGCACCGGTATACTGGATCCAAGCACAACAAAAGGAATCCATCTTTTTGATTTAATGTTTAAAAAGTTTTTAGCAACTTATTCAATATACGAACCAGTGCTGAAAACAAAGCAGATAACAGAAACAGGACCTGTCCAAACTTCTGATAACCCAGCAAAAAGTCCTTCTACAACTACTACAAATTCAGGAGGCTATGTTTCGTATATTCAATATACATTAAGCTCGTCTCAAATACCAGTAAAAATTACAGGAGTATACGATGCTGCAACAGCAGCAGCAGTTAGAAAATTTCAAAGCGATAAAAAATTAAATCTA
>Ga0129333_10005730_pt1 | contig 11698 bp, 18 predicted proteins | sample CPB6_08_DNA_FD_94474 | JGI IMG/M metagenome (GOLD analysis project Ga0129333, IMG submission 94474) | Freshwater to marine salinity gradient microbial communities from Chesapeake Bay, USA - CPBay_Sum_0.6_0.8_DNA | ecosystem: Environmental > Aquatic > Marine > Coastal | place: USA: Chesapeake... | reverse complement strand
CCGACGGTGAACTCGTCATCGTTGACCTGAAATCTGGTCAGCAGGCGTTGCGTCACCCGCACGCCATCGCACTCCAGTTGGCGTTGTACGTCAACGCCCCGTTCATGGCCGGAGACCTTCCCGCCGAAGGTGGTGTCACCGACGTGTTTGAGCCGTTGCCTGACTTCAACAAGGAAGAAGGGTACGTTGTCCACCTTCCCGAGCATGGTGACCCGATGGTCGCGGTGTTCGACCTGAAGAAGGCGTGGACGATGATCGAGGAGTGCGCTTGGCGTGTTCTCGACTGGCGGGACCGCAAAGACCTCATCATCGAAGTGATCCCCGTCACCCAGTTCTGATGCAACCGTTACCGTCCGACCAGATGCGTGCCACATGGCGGCAAATCCAGTCGTGCAAAGACCGGTTGAACGCTCTGACTCCAACGGCGAAAGAACACGTCCAGCAGATATACCGGGACGGCAAGAACGGCATCAGCCTTCAAGTCGAATCGAAACGACGCTGGTACATCGCCCGAGGATTACTCGCCATCGCAGAAAAGTTCGGTGAAGAAACCGAACCGTGGATGTTCTCCACCATCAGCTACCTGACCGGCGACACGATCACACCAGTCGCCACCCAACTCGCACGAGTCGACCTGATGGGATCATCGAACTACTACATGGTTTGCATGGACTTCACCTGCGACGAGCTTTACCCGATCTTCGGTGAGAACGGCACCCATTGGCAGCGGGCGTAAGGAGCAAACGTGGCGGCACCTCGATGGTTGCAAGTCCTGAACCTCGCTGAACAGGCAGGGATGCGAGGAATCACCAGCGACGACATCTCCGAACACCTCGGTATCAGCACCGGATCCGCTTCAGTCACCCTGAAACGGTTGCGGTGCGAAACCCCGGAAACCTACGACATGCCGGTCTTGTTGACACGCACGCCGGAGACAAGGCAAAGTAGGACCGGATACCGGTGCTCTGTTCACCGGATCACCAACGCCGGGATCGTCGCCCTAGCGGCGAACTGGCAGAAGCTCAACCAACCAGACAACCCAACACAGAAAGAAGAATGACATGGCTATTAGCCTTGACACCCAGTCCACGTCCACCCGCCCCCCCGTCGTCGCAGCCCGTGCGCTCGGCGCGAAGGTGGTTGGCATGGTCGTCGACAAGGAAATGCGTGGGCGTATCGACCGGGACGGCAACCCGATTCTGAACGCCCGTGGCAAGCAGTCCCAGGAAGAGGTGCTCACCATCCTCGTCATGGAAGGCACCAGCGGGACCATCAGCGGCGGCGACCTCGCCGACGACCGCACCCCCGACACCGGCGAACTGTGTCGGGTCATCTTCCGAGGCATGGGCTACGGCAGCCTCATCGAGGCCCGCAAGCTCGTCGGACCCACCCAGGTTGGTGACGTGCTGACCATCACCGCCGAAACCGCCACCATCTGGCGTGGAGCCGGTGACATCGCCGCCAAGGCGATCACCGACAACGACACGATCGCCAAGGCCCGTGCGAAGGGCCTGTCGATCTCCTGGGACCTGTCCATCGGCTACCGGCGACCCAACGCCAAGGACGCCGCCCTCGTCGAGAAGGCCGAGAAGGCGCACATGGACATGCGTGCCAACATCAACCTCGACAACACCACGGTCACCGGCGACGACGAACCCTGGTGATGCAACACCCCTGAACTAGCGGCAACCCGGGTGCGAGCCTCGGGCAGGGGGCTATGGGCAAACCGAAGAAGACAGCGAAGATGGGTCACACCAAGCAACAGCAGCGAGACGACAACCGGATCCGGGTGCTCGTCTACCGGAACGGGAAGCTGCGCTTTGAGTGGCAGGAAACCGGTAAGTAATCGTGGGCACAACCAACCCGGCGCAAACGGTCCATACCCTCCTCAACCAGAAAGGGTACGGGCCGGGTAAACCACTCCCATCCGGCGGCGAAATGTGGCGGTGTCCCGCCCACGACGACCGGTCCCCAAGCCTGCACGTCACCGAAGCCGACGACGGACGCATCCTGCTCCGCTGCTTCGCCGGATGCACCCTCGACCAGATCGTCGGAGCGATCGGTATCCGCACCGCAGACCTGTTTCCCGAACAGCCGGACCGGGCCGCCCAAGGTGACCAGCCCGTCGACACATGGAACTATGTGGACGAAGACGGCACCCTCGTCTATCAAGTCCTGAAGTTCCCTGGGAAACAGTTCCGGCAACGACGCCCCCTCCCGAACGGAGACTGGGCGTGGAACCTCACCGGCGTTCAACGGCCCCTGTACCGGCTCCCAGCGGTCCTACAGGCCATCAGCGACGGGCACCCGGTATGGGTGTGCGAAGGGGAGAAAGACGCCGACAGGCTCGCCCCGCTCGTCGCCCCCGGCACCACCACCACAAACTCGGGTGGGGCAGGGAACATCCGCCCTGAACACATCGACGTGCTCTCCTGCGCTGTCGAAGTAAACATTGTCGCAGACGACGACCCGGCCGGACACAAGCACGCCGAAACCATCGCCGAACAACTCGCAGCGACCAGCAACGGCGGCCCGCCCGTCAACATCTGGCTGCCAGCACCCGGCCACAACGACGCCTCCGACCACCTTGCCGCCGGGAAACAACTCGACCAACTCAGGTTGATCTGGTCCAACAACCGGCCCACAGCGTCAAGCCCGCAGGATCAGGCACTCCTTGCACAGTTGATCAACTGGCAGGAACTGTGGTCCGGCGACCACAAGGCCGAAGACTGGTTGGCATGGCCGCTCATCGCCAACGGCCGTCAAACAGCGTTGTACGCCCCAGCGAAGACCGGCAAGAGCATCGTCACCCTCGCCATCGTCGCCGCCCTCGCCACAGGCAAACCAATCCTCGGCGGGCAACCCATCCCCCCGCAACACGTCCTCTACCTTGACTACGAAATGACATCCGCAGACCTCGCCGACCGGTTGGAAACCCTCGGGTACACCGTCGACGACGACTTCACTCACCTGCACTATGCGCTCCTCCCGTCCCTGCCACCGTTGAACACGGTCGAAGGGAAAGACGCTGTGTGCCGCCTGGCGGAGTTGGTGGACGCTAAGGCGGTCATCATCGACACGATGGGCAGGGCGGTCGACGGGGACGAGAACAGCGCTGACACGTACCGGGACTTCGCCCGGTTGACCGGGCTGGCGTTGAAGGCCGCTGGCAGGGCTGTGGTGCGTACCGACCACGCTGGGAAGACCGCCGACAAGGGGCAGCGTGGGTCGTCAGCGAAGAACGACGACGTTGACATTGTGTTCAGGTTGGATGTGGTGACCGACGGTTACGAGCTTGTGCGAACTCATGCTCGTATGGGGTGGGTGCCGGACAGCGTGTCGATCACCCGTTCCGATGAGCATGGTGTGATCACGATGCGGGCGGAGGGTCGTCGTGCCATGTACCCGGCTGGGATCAAGGATCTGGCGGACATGCTTGACGATCTGGGGGTGCCGTTGGACGCTGGTCGGACGGTGGCGGTGGCGGCGTTGAAGCGGGCTACGGGTAAGGGCAAGAAGGGTTCTCATGTTGATATGGCGTTGGCGTATCGGCGTGAGCGGGAGGGTCGGGAGAGTCGTTGGTCGGGGTCCAGAGACCCATTGTGACGGCTGTCACGCTCGGGACAACTTTACGAAAAGCCGGGACAAGTAACTTGTCCCACTTTTTCGGGACAAGAAACGTGAAATCGGGACATCCCTGGTCAGAGGCGGGACAAACCATGGGACAAGGTGGGACAAGCCAAAGTTGTGCAACGGGACAAATGTGTCCCTCTATAGAGGGACATTGTCCCAGCACCGGACCGGACAGGCCCCATATGACCCGAAACCAGAACACCCGATGCTTCGTCACCTACGGTGAATGCGACGAATGCGGAACCCTCTTCGCAGTACCCCGACCCCGCCGGTTCTGCTCTCAAGTCTGCCAACACAAATCCGGCCGCCGAGTCCGACGACAGAAAGAAGCAATCGCCCTCCGCCACCCCGACCCGGAGAACGCCATCATCGAGATCATCACGATCCGGCAGATCGTCGCCCGACAAGGACTCATCTGCGGGATATGCGGAGGCCCGTTGGAAGACCGGCCGTACACCGGGCTACCGGACGACATCACGATCGACCACATCGTCCCGTACAGCGAAGGCGGCCACCACACCCTCGACAACGTCAGGCTCGCCCACAACGGGTGCAACGCCAGCCGTGGGGTCAAGGAGCAGCGTCGCAAACCGGGGGGAGGGTAAACCCCCGAGAAAAAACCGGGGGGGAGGGGTCATAGGGGGTGGGGGCGCAAACTTCCCCCAGGGTTGACATCCCAGTCACCGTGGTGGGAAGATGATCTACTCACCTTCAACGGGAACCCGGAGTAGCTACCAGGCGACCGTTCCAGACGTGGACGCTCAGGACTACGGCGTGGAGGGCGAGTAGTCCGCCTGCCCCGGGTGTTCAGGGTCACCGTCTTCCTTCTGGCGGTGTTAGTCGGGTGGTGAAGGCGGGGGAAACAGTCGGATATAGGAAAGACCCGCAAGCCGGTGTTCTGAGCCTCCGAGTTTCCCCCGCCACCCGAACGAAGAAAGCCGACCGAGATCGTTAGAGATCAGGTCGGCTGGTTGCAAAAAAAGTTGGTTGGTTGGTTGGTTGGTCGAACTTGGTTGGTTGGTTTGTCAGCCATAGGGGCCAAAATCGTCAAAATCTGCCACCGTGCCCCCCCGGCCCCTGTTGACGGTCCGTCAGTAAGGATACCCCCCGGGGGTATGCGCTGTTAGGTGCGCCTACCTGCCGGCTGTTAGGCACACCTAACGTCAGACCGGCCGGGGTTATCCCCAGATAGCTCGGTCCGGTTATCCACATGCCGGCCGCGTTGTCCACGGGCAACCTGATCGCACCCGCAGCCGCCGTGTCGGGGCGCGTCGATGTCGGCCGGACGCACCGGCTAGTTGTTCTCCTCTGCTGTCGTCGGCCGGATCACACCGGCCGGTCCTGTGCGGTCGATTGTTCCGACGGCACCCCCCGTTGAGGGGCCGGGGACGGTAGCCGCTCGCACCGGCGCGCGCAAGAGGCTTGCACGTTGTCACACCGACCCGATACGTTCTGGTCGTCGTGCTGACATGGGGTCGGCCGACAGAAGGGACCAGTCATGCACCCGTACCTGCTCACCCCATGGTGGACCGGACCCGCTGTCAACGTGGACAGCCTCACCGGAGCACCGGCGATCTCGTGGACACTCGACCGCGTGTACCACACCCCGCACGGCATGCTGTGGAACCAGTCGATCCTCGCCGCCCGCACCTACCGTGACCCCGACGAGGTCGGTCTCGCCGACATCGCCGCCGACGACGCCGGACGGATCGTCAGGGATCTCCGGTCGTTCCACGGTCTCATCTACACCGGCGACCGTCTCACCCTGCATGACGCGATGGACCACCACCCGCTGCGCCGCCAATCCGGCTACGGGATCGCCGGGGACTGCTACTGGATGCGGGGCGACGCATGGCTCCCCGCCGGATGGTTCGATGACATGGTTGAGAAGTACCCGGGCATGAACCTCGACGAGGTCGAGCGGTGGCTGCCCAGGATGCCGGTGTGGGCGCGCCCCTACCGGTGCAGCGTCTGCCAGGGGATGATCGACGAGGTCGGACTCGCCACGATCGAGAACCCGTGCCGGTGCTGTGAGTGCGGTGGTCCGTTCCTCGGCGGCGACTGCCCTCGGTGCGACGACGAGCCGGTGTTCGCATGCTGACCGTGAACCTGCACCGGCATGCGCCGGTCGCGTCGGTCGATCCCGACGGTGTGCGGATGCTCACGTTCGTGTGGACGTGCAACGGCGAGGAGGTGCTGACCGTCGCCCTGGAGGATCGGCCGGGGCGCACGTTCGATCGTGCGCTGACGGCGTCCGATCAGATGGCGGTGCGTCTCGCCGAAGCCTGCATCCGTGATCATGTTGCCAACCGGCGCATCCGCCTGTAACCTCATCCTGTCAACCGATCCCCGAGGAGGGACCATGCCCTGGACCGACATCTACCCGCCCGAGTACGACGGGCCGCTGACCGACGACGAACCCGAGTGCGACTGCGACCCCGACGACTGCGGGTGTGACGAGCCTGATTACGAGAACATCATCGCCGATCGCGAGATCGACCGTGCAGCGGACTGGGGCTACTGATGGCCGACTGGCAGGAACTGCTGTGCGACGCCCCCCTCGCTCGGGGCGAGACGACCGCCGACGACGCCGAGACGCTGCTGCGGCATGTCGGCGACCTGCTCGACGAAGCCCGGGGCGCCTACGACACCCTGAAGCGGTACGTCGCCGCTCGACGTGCGGCCGAGGCGAGCGGCTTGACCGTCGACGAGCACGACCCCGGCATCGGCGAGGAGACCGCCGACGCCGTCTTCGACCTGCGTTCCGTCATCCGGCACCCGTGACCACCAACTACCCGAAGGGAACACCTGTGAACATCGGCCTGCATTCCGAACAGATCGGCGAGGTGACCGTCGATTCCGGTCTCCTCATGATCGGCGACCCGTGCTACTCGATCCCCGGGCCGTCGTGGGACGTCTTCTGTGATGCCGTCGGCGCTGGCGATCCTGACAGCGGGCCGTGCGAGCCACTCGGTCCCGGCCTGGGCATCGTGGCGACGACCACCTACGGCGACGGCACCTACCCGGTGTACGGGCTGTACGACATGCCCGGTCGGCTCGTCGGCATCGCCGTCCTGTTCGGAGTCGACGGCGACGACGAGTGAGTGCGGCAGCCGCTAACGGTTCCCGGGCAACCGGGCCGGGTTCGACTCCCGGGGCGGCACGATCCGACCGACACCCCGTCGGCGGACGAACCAGAAGGGAACACCCATGGCAGCAGCAGCACCCCTGCGTTCGGTCCCCGGACCGTCGCTCACCCCCGAGGCCGATCAGGTCCAGGCAGACTGTCGGACGTGGACCGACCTGCACGCGATGATCGCCCGCCTGGAGGAGCAGGCGGCCGAGCTTCGGGACCGGATCGTCGAGGCCGCCGGGGCAGCGGACGTGATCGAGTTCACGGACTCGTCCGGCGAGGCCCGCACCATGAAGGTCGTTCGGGTGCCGATCCGAACGATCAGCCGGGACATGCTGGAGCAGTCCCTGCCGAAGACCGTGTACCGGAGCTTGCTCGCCGAGCCGACGCTCGACACCGAGAAGGTCGCCGCCGCCGTGAAGCTCGGCCAGATCGACCCGGTCATCCTCGCCGAGGCGACGACGGTCACCTACCGGCGCCCGTACCTGCGTCCGAACGCGGTGAAGCGGTGAGCACCGTGGTCGAGGTCAGCACCGGCGAACCGGGCACGGCGACGTCCTGGCGTCAGGTCACCCTGTGGGAGCACGACGACCACGCCGTCGTCGAGTTCTCCGACGACCTGATCCACGACGACTACCGGTTCGCCGCCGTCGTCGACGGGTGGGGTCACAAGCTGGTGCATCAGGTGATGCTCGACTGGCTGCACGGCGGGTACCTGCCCGAGGAGGCGGAGCAGTTGCCGGTCGCGCAGGTGCGGGCGGTGACGTCGCTCCCGATGTGGGAGATGCGTCACCGGTGGCGTCTCGTCGAGACGGTGGCGGACCCTGAGCCGTTCTGAGTGAAGGCCCGACGAGCAGACCCCGGGGTGCGAGTCCCCGGCGGGCACGACCCTGCCAGACGGATTGACTGGACAGGATCACGTCGGATGAGGCAGACTCATCCGGTCAACCAACCAACCTGACCGTGGAGGTCACCCCATGTCCCGCGAGACCACCTACTGGCTGAACAACAACGTGCTCGTCGGCTTCACCGACAAGCGCGGCACCGCATGGCACTACCGTGCGTCCGACCAGGGCGTCGAGCCGAACCACTACGCCGGTGCCATCCCGGTCGACGACGTGCGCCGTCGCCTGTTCAACTGGGACCCGGTCGAACTGCCCATGTACGTCCGCATCCCCTGCGAGATCGCCGACGCCGACGGCATGCTCGACGACGGCACCCCCGTCGTCACCCGTCAGGTGCCGAACAGCAAGGCGATCGCCCGGTCGGACACCCACGAGATCCTCGGCCGGTTCCGTGACGGCTACCAGCCGCACAGCTACCAGACGTGGCTCCTCGACAGCGTCGCCGACATCCTCGACGCCGACCTGCACATCGGCTCCGCCGGTCTGCTCCGTGGCGGGGCGGTCGCCTGGGTCAGCGTCGAGATGGCCGACAACGTGATCACCCCCGAGGGGATGACGTTCCGCCCGTACCTGCTCGCGACGACTAGCCTCGACGGCACCATCTCGACCACCTACAAGCGGTGCTGCACGTTCGTCGTCTGCGACAACACCCGGGACGCCGCCCTCGCCGAGAACACCCAGCAGGTGAAGGTGCGACACTCCCGGTACTCGTCGCTGAAGCTCGGCGAGGCCCGTGCGAGCCTCGACATCGTCCACAGCATCGCCGACGACATGACCGCCGAGATCGCCCGTCTCGCCCGCATCGACGTGCCCGACCGGGCGTTCGACCGGTTCGTCGACCTGTGGGTGCCGATCCCGAAGGGTGCCGACAAGGGGCAGGCGCTCGCCGCCGCCACCCGGGCGCAGGCCACCCGTGACGAGTTGCGGGGCATGTACCGGCGTGACGACCGTGTCGCCCCGTGGCAGGGCACCGCCCTCGGCGTCTCCCAGCTGGTGAACACCTGGCGGCAGCACAATCGGCCGACTCGGAAGACCGGCATGGTCGAGCGGACCAGCCTGGACTTGCTGACTGGGAAGACCGGTGCGGCCGACGCCCAGGTGCTCGACGTGCTCGACAAGGTGCTCGCCACCGTCTGACCGGCACCCGCCCACGATCCCACCGGCCGCCCCACGGGGCGGCCGGTGTCGTTTTTCAACCGGGGGGAGGGGGTATAGGTCGGAATCTAAACGGGGGGGAGGGGGTATAGGCCGGAATCCCGGAAACTTCGCCCAGGATCGACGCACAGCCCCGCAGACCGCTGGCAGCACCATCCCATGCTGACCGGCCGTCCGAACGGCACAGCGGGCATTCCAGACGGTCATCGTGGCGATCGGGTCCTGTTCGGCGACGATTCCCGACCGTGCTGCCCGACCGATCCGACTCGCACCGGCGTCGACCGCCGACCTTCCGCCCACGGATCCCGGAGAAGCTCGACGGCACCGCTAGCCTCACGTCGACCGTTGTCGGCTACGATGCCGACGCCCATCCCGACCGGCCCGTGATGTCACGTCGATCGGATCGGCTGGCCGAGGTCGGCCGGACGAAAAAAAAGTTGGTTGGCCGGTTGGCCCGGCCAGAAAAATGGTTGGTTAGCCGCCCCTAGGGGGGCCGGTTTTCACGGAATCTGCCACCGTGCCCCCCCGGCCCCCGTTGACGGACCGTCAACAGGATACCCCCCGGGGGTATGCGCTGTTAGGCGCACCTACCCGCCGGCTGTTAGGAGCACCTAACGCCCGGCCGGCCGGGGTTATCCACAGGTTTATCCACAGAGAGCTCGGTCCGGTTATCCACAGGACCAGGTAGGTTTATCCACAAGCTAGATACGGCCCGGCCGCACCTACTCACCGGCCGACGGTACCGGCCCGGACCGGCCGCCGGGACCGGTGTCGCCGGTAGCTCTCCGACGTCATGGCACGTCACGGCCGAGATCCCGGCGACCGGATCCGCGGGAGTCATTGACGCGATGACTCTCGGAGCGGCTACACTCCCGGCCCGGCGGCCGAGAGACGGCCGCCGGAGAGCGAGAGGGACACACGATGACGACCACGACCACGACCGGGACACCGGTCCCGGTAACGATCGCCGAACGACTCCCGTCGTCGGCACTAGAACCGCGGCTAGCGGCCGCTCTCGCCGATCTCCGGCCCGGCGATCTCATGCCACGCGACGCGGCGATGGCCAGCTACGCCGCGTCCCGGCGTGCAGCCGCTCCGACGCTCCGACCCTATGGGGCGCGACGTCTCCTCACGATCGGAGACGAGAACGAGAAGCTGGCCAAGGGTCGCGGCCGTCTTGTCGCCGGTCTCTCGCTTGCTCCGGCGATGTCGTCCGGCGTCGTCAACGTGTGCGCGTACAGCACGCCGGAGTGTCGCGCGCATTGCGTCGCCGGGAGCGGTAACGGCCGCGCCTGGAATGTCACGGCGGCCCGGGCCGCGCGCACTCACCTACTCACGGCCGATCCGGTCGCGTTCCTCTCGCTACTCACCGGCGACATCGCCGACGCGGCCCGCGGCCGCCGTCTCGCCGTCAGACTGAACACGTTCTCCGACGTCCGTTGGGAACGCGTGCTCCCGGCGTGGTTCTGGCACCGGTTCCGGGCCGTCCGGTTCTACGACTACACAAAGTACCCCGCGGGGTCCCGGCCGACGCTCCCGGACAACTACACGTTGACGCACTCACTCACCGGAGAGCGTCACGACCGGGACGCAGCGCGCCGGATCGTCGCTACCGGTCGCAACGTCGCCGCGATCGTCGACATCCGCGGCGGCCGGGATCCGCGTACCGGGAAGCTCCGGCCGATACCGGCGACGTTGTTCGGTCTCCCGACGATCGACGGCGACCGGAACGACCGGCGATGGCTAGACACTCCCGGGAGCGTCGTCGTGCTCCGGCGAAAGCACACTCTCCCGGCCGGTTCCCGGTTCACGTTCCCGGCGGACGCATGAGACGCGCGGCGATCGCTCTAGGCGTCGTGGTCGTGTTCCTAGCGGCCGACCGCGGTAGCTGGCCGGAGTACCGCGGCGCATGGCACGCCGGGACCGCGGCCGTCCGGGAGTGTCACGGCGACGTTACGTCGGTAGGTCTCCCGGGAGTCACCGAGATCGTCGCGGCGTATGTGTGCCGCGGCGGCCCGGCCGCTCCGGTGGATTGGGGCCACGTTCTCACCGGCCGCTAGCGGTAGCTGGCCCCGACCACGACGGCCGCCGGGAGGATCTCCCGGCGGCCGTTGCGCGTCTCCGGTCCGGCGATCGCCGACCGGCCCGGCGATCGCCGAACCGGTCCACCAGGTCACGTTATCCACAGTTCGCCAATAGGTCCGGAGAGCGATCGCCGACCGGCCCGGCGGCCGTCTCCGGTTCGGTAGTTGCGCCGACGCTGGCTTTCTGATCTACTTGTCACCGGCGGCCGAGAGACGGCCGCCGGAGAGCGAGAGGGACAGACCATGACGACCACGACCACGACCACGGCGAACCCGTACACCTACACGGCAAGCCGGACCGACGCGTTCTCACTCACCTACCGAGACGACGAGTACGTCACATCGGAGCATCTCGAGATCTACGGGATGTCGGCCGGTCTCTCGGAGTTCTCCAGCTTCACGGCCGCCATCGTCGATTCCCCGTCGTTCTCGGTCCGCGCCTACACCGACCACGGCGACAACGGCGCACGATTCCAACACGTGCATCTCGGCCAGAGCGGCCACGCTTGCGACGTGAGTGCCAGCGCCTACGACCACGGCGTGAATCTCCGAATCCGGAACGCGGACGGCCTGGACGTGTGCGTCTCCATCCCCGGTCTCACGATCGCCGATCTCGCTAAGGCAATCGCCGACGCGGCCGACGCGATCATCGCCGACGGTCTCGCCTAGCTCTAGCTAGCTCCGACCACGACGGCCGCCGGGAGCATCTCCCGGCGGCCGTTCCGCGTCTCCGGCCGTCTCCTGGCCGACGATCGCCGATCGGCCCGGCGATCGCTCTCCGGCCGTCT
>Ga0129333_10005729_pt1 | contig 11699 bp, 3 predicted proteins | sample CPB6_08_DNA_FD_94474 | JGI IMG/M metagenome (GOLD analysis project Ga0129333, IMG submission 94474) | Freshwater to marine salinity gradient microbial communities from Chesapeake Bay, USA - CPBay_Sum_0.6_0.8_DNA | ecosystem: Environmental > Aquatic > Marine > Coastal | place: USA: Chesapeake Bay... | reverse complement strand
TTAATCTTATTTGCTCTGGTTCCATTAATACTGTCATAAGATGAAAGGAAAATATTCTGGGTGCTGTTCCCATAAGTTAGATCTCTCGGTACATTATCAAAATCACTGAATGTATAGAACACTTCATTAAAACCTTGTACCTTAGTATCAGAATCGCTATAATCTGGATAGAAATTCAAGTAAAATTCATTACCATTAACTTCTGCACCAAAAGTTCCAAGACCTGAAACATTATTTACTGCCGAGAAAGGACCAGGAACAACAACAATATTATTGTCCTCACCTTTTACTATGGATACTTGATGTATTGCAGAACTACTTCCATAAGAAACTCTTACATGTGAAGCGGAAGATGTAATCAGGGTTGAATCGAAAGTACCAACTCTAATTGAAGTTGTCCCTAATCCAACAGTAGATTCTAATCTTGCACTTCTCTCAGAACCTGCTGGTTGAGCAGTAACTAAGAATCTATATGTCCCAATTCCTGCACTAGTAGCAGCAAATCCAACAATGCTAGATCTAACATCAATTAAGTTGTTCTCTTCATTTCTAACTCTAAATGAAACTATTCCGGAAGTTGAGTCATAAATTGCAGTTACTAGACCAATAGAAGAAGAACTATATCCCTGGGTAGTGGTATCAAAGTAATATTCACTCAAATATGTGTTGGAACCATCAAAATCCAAAGTTGCATCGATGTAATTTACTTCTCTTGTAAGTGAATTAATAACTTCAATATTTGCAACCAATCCGTTGAAATTAGTATCAGAAAACTCTGCTAATGTTCTAATGCTGCTAGAAGTACCAACACTAGAAATACCAATTAAATTGCTTCCTATCAAATTGATAGAACCAAAACTTTGTGTTCCAATTCCAGTAGTTTCTGAAGAAAAAGTTTTTTTCAAAAATTTTATGTCATGGTCTCTTGTAAATCTATTGGATGGTGTAAATATTAAAGTTTTTCTTCCGGAACTATCCACATTAGCAGTAAATTCTCCAAGAAGTTCGTCAGTGTATGTTGAATATTTTTCAAAGAGAATAGAATCGAGAGTTGTTGTTTGGAGAACCAATTCAGTTAATTGTGAATTAAGGGTATCAGGGTCTGTAATTTGAATAGTATACCGTACATGAGTATCTGCAACATCAATTTCTTCAATTTCTACAAATGGATCTTCAAATCCTCTGCTAGAAAATCTATTGCTGATATCATCATGTATGACAACTCTATTTGTTCTACATTCTGTATAATCAGTTAGTTTTCTATTTTGAATTTTCAAATATTTCGATCTATCTGGATCTGTTCTAGTGTCATAATCCACAACATTATCAAAATTATTAATAACGTCTACACGCCTTTCTTCGACAATATCAAGAACACTTAAACTATTAGTAGTTCCTGAAAATCCAGTAAAACCAGTTGAGGATACTATTCCAACATCTGCGAAATTTTTCAATCCTGCTGGATGGACAACACTATTAACTACACCAGAAAATTCATTCCAAGTTATTGGACTCTTAATGCTGTAAGAGAGATTTTGATAATAATCATTGTCTGGAGTTACTTGATAATCTTCACTTATCTTACCAATATCATTAGACCATCCAATATCTTGTCTAGTCGAATATCCAATCTTAAATCTGGATCTAGATTGATTAGAAGATAATACATCAGCAATAACCCCACTTATTCTTCCTTTAATTTTATCACCTGCCCTCAGGTTATATCTTCCACTTACTTTAATATATTCATCTCTTACGGAAATGACATAAAGATCTTCTTCTATTAAACCAAATCCTCTATCAACAAAAAGTTGTTCATTTAACTGAAATCTTCCTCTTTCCTTTATAACATTAATTACTGGGTAATGATCTTTTTTGATTATTGTCGCATAACCAGACTGGAATGTCTTTGCTATTCCTGGATTAGTTGATAGACCAACACCAAGATCATCAACAACTGAGAAAGTTAAAATGGCAGGATTTGAATTTACATAAGAGTCAACTTTGAAGAATCTATACTCATAATTTTCAGAATTATATCCAGTTCCGGTCGTATTTTCAATTAATTCAATTCCTTCAACGAAAATTTCATCACCAGCACTGAATAGTGGAGTTAAAAATCCAAGTATAGGTGTAGACAAGCTACATGTTGCAACACCAGAATTACTAGTAACTATTGAACTTATCCCAACACCATTGGAGTTATTGATTGAAATAATTTTATGTGGATCTGATTTTAATCCATATATTGGGGCGATTTGAACAACTTCTGAAATTGCTCCACTTGGAGTGTTAGCAATGAGAGATGTGCTATCAATAACTTCCTTAGTATTTTCATTCCAAAGAAGTAGATTAGGCGCTGTCAGATATCTGCTGCCACCAGAAACAATTTGAATTTCTCCAATAGTATCAAAATTATCAATATTTACAATTGGAGGTATAAATGCCTGGGGATTTAATGTTTTGTCAGAAGGATATTCGTATCCAATAGTCTTAAATCTTGTTTTCTTTATTCTACCAACAGAAGTTGATAATGCTACAACATTAGCATCTCTCCCATCATCACTTGTAACATCACTAAACTTTGGAAGTTTTTTGAAATTAAATCCTTCTGAAATTATCTTAACTTTTCCAATCGATCCATTAATTGCAGTTGATGATTTAGTTGAATACTCCAATGTATCAGTTTCTTCTTTCAAATATTTTAATACGCTAGGAACCTTAACTGGGGATACTTTGAAACTATTTGTAGATATTCCAAAGACTGAGTATTCTCCTGTATATTCACTATTAATATAGTTAATCTGGGAGTGATTTTCAAAATAACTATCCGCAGTGCTAATATATCCAGATCTTTCTAAGGCATAGAATAGTTTTGATGGAACATTTTTGGAATACTCTATTGATAGAGATGCAGTTCCAAATCCAACTGTTCCAATTCCTGTAACATTAAAATCACCACTATCACCAATAGATATAAATTCATTTTTATATTCTTTATCAACAAATATTTTAAAATTATAACCTCTTAGAGAAGAATCTGAGAGATTAAATTTCAGTGTAGAATTTTTAACAACATTAATATTTGGATTAATCAAAGAGAAGTTATGGATTGATGCTCCTGTACCAACAATATTAACTTCAGATTCTACCCCAGTAGTATCATATAATGTTTCTGCTAATCTAAACGAATCTGTACTATCTTTAATAACATAATAAGAACCAGTCGTCAAACCAGAAGCAACTTCTATACTATCATAGAATAGTTTGTCACCAGTATTATATCCATGATTTGTGATTGTAATAGTATTTTCAATTGTATTAATTTGAGAAGAATTAATTCCAATAGGATTGATTAATAATTTTTTATATTCGTCATTAAATTTAACTGTTAATGGTGAAGTTGATCCAAAACCAACAACAGTGTTGGGAGTAACAGTTAGTTTAATTCTATCTTGTTCAGATAATCCATGTGATTGACCTACACTTACTGTTGTGACGACCCTATCAATTTGTCCAGTGATTTGATTTAAATTGGTTTCAAGTAAATATTCAGAATTATCAGATCCATCACTGTAGAAGAACAATCCTTCACTGCTGGTAGTTAACCCAACACTAGTTACTAAACCAATATAGTCTTTACCTTTGTTAATTACATAAACTGATGGAGATACATCTGGAATCTGGAATGTATTTAAATTTGAATCATTATCGGCAACAATTAATGAATCAACTCCAGGATAAGAAGACTTTGTGAATGTTAATCTTTGACCTGTTTTGAAAGGATGGTTAGGTAAATATATGCTTCTGTGTGGAATGGAAATTGTTTGAGAAGTTCCACCAATTGTAAATGTTTTTGATACTGCTCCACCAGAAGTTGTACCCAAACCAACAGAATTTCTTGCATTAAAGTAAACTAATTGATCCCTTTCAGAATCAAATTTTTTGGTTTTAGCAAAAATTCTAACTCGTTCATTAAGAACACTTAATCTACTTCCAAAAGTGTGTGCTACACCTGTGGTTCCAAATCGCTTTACTCTAATAATTCCATTTCCATAATCATTGAGTACTCTTACAAGTTCCTCACCAGCAGAAGAATTGATAAAAATACTATTACCTATTGATACTTGTGGTCTTGTGGAAACAAATATATCTTCTACTTTTCCTTCGGGAGCAGTATAACTGCTCATTGTTTTTGCAAGACCAACTACTTCGGTAGTAAATCCTACTCTTTTTGATCCGAATATATTATTAATTGAAGTTGAAATCCCACCTACTAAAACAGTATCATTATCTCTTAGGTTAAAACCAGATCTATAATATGCAGAAACAACACTGTCGTTATCCCAGATAAAAACACATGGAGAGTAAGTTTCCAAATTAGTCTCTATTTCTGTAATATTTTTACCAACAATTTCCGAAACTTCTGCTCTTAATCCAAATCCATTTGTTCCACTCTCATCAAAATTAACTCTATCTCCAATTTTATATCCACTTCCACCATCAATTACGCCAATATCCTCAACCGAACCTTTCTCAACAGACTCAACAGAAGTTATTTGTGGATATGATTCATAAGGTTCGACTAAGAAATCATAATCTGCGTAAATATCATTAATTTTGTATGGATATGTGTTTCTAATTAGATTAGAATTATTAAAATCAAAAGATTGATCTAGATAAGAATTCTCTAAAATAAATTCTGATTTAAAAGTATTCCCTATAAAATATGGATATACTGGTTCTAATGTATTTGATACCGTACTATTTGTTACTGCAGCAAAATATGCATAAACCCCATTTGGAAATTCAGGAGTCTTGCAGAATCTTCCATTGTGTTCATCAAGGTCTCCACCATTAACATACTGATAATCTTCAATAAAAAATCCAGGAGTAAATGATGATGGCCTATCAAAAACTGCTGAAGTGTTTAGAGAATAACTTGAAGTTAGAACTCTAACACCAGACTGCACATCATCTGATGTGGAGTATCCATACGGACCATATATTGGATTTCCATCATATGCCCAACCAATGATAGGTGAGTGAGAAACACCATTATCAAAATAATTAACCGCTAGATCTCCTGAATACCCATATATTCCATATACGAGTGAATCATCAGATCTATTCTTGCTAAGACTTGAAAAAATCTTAGGATTCCTAGTTCTCGTATAAGATGCATATCTTTCAGCATCATTAATAGTAAGGTCTCTAACTCTAACATCAAAAATAGCACCAAACCCTCTTGATACTACTTGTATAGAAGTATTTGAAGGATTATAACCTATTCCAGAGTTTATTACGATAACATCGATGATGGAACCATTACTAATAACAGGTTTCAGTACAGCACCTGTTCCATCACCATTCACCTTTATTTGTGGTATTGAATAATATTCTGACCCACCACTCAATACCTGAACTTCAATTATTCTTCCATTAGAAATAATTGGATTTAATTGAGAATTTTTACCATTTTTAATCGTAATCAATGGTTTTTTATGTAAATTTAAAGTCTCTGATCCATATCCAGATCCTTTTTCATAAAGATATGAATCAATTATAGTTCCAGTAACGACAGGTGTGAATGTAAATGATCCTGTAAAAGTTGAACCAAATGAAACATTTGCAGAAACTGTAATTGGGGGATATTGGAAAATATGTGTTCCCGATCCAACAGACTGAATTTCAACGTGTTTTTTTCTGTTTAAATTATCACTAAAAGTTGCACCAATTCCAACATCAATTAGTTTAAAACTATTATTATTGACAACATCGATAGAATAACTATTCGAAGTTGATAATCCTGAAATTTCACTACCTGTTGTTGAATAAACAACAACATCACCTGTAACAAATCCATGGTTTTCATAATTTATTAAATCATAATAAGTTGAAATACCTGAGGAATTTACTCTTAATTTTCTATATTGGTATCCACTTCCACCATTAAGTACTTTAATTGCCCTTAAAGTATTTTTTGAAATAGTTCTAAATTTATGAATTCCACCAAAAGTAGTAGATGTTGAAAAACCAACGGTATTAATTCCAGAAAGATAATCAGTTCTATTATTAAAAAGTTTAATAGTTCTTGTATTAACAAACTTAGCGATATAGGTATCACCACTAACAAGAGCTCCCGTTGGAGTATTAGTAGAATCTTGATAAACTCCTGTCAATATTGGATTATTTCCATTCTGATTATAAATTACAGGTTCACCATCATAAAAATTATGTTGAGTTAAAAATGTAATGGTTTCATCAGAAAGATCGACTCCACCACCAACATTAAGGGTTCTACTATCAAATTCAACCTCTCTAAATCTCTCACCAACAACAGGTTCTAATACACACCCAGAACCATTTCCCCCCGTTAAATAAACAGAAAGAACTCTATCAATATCAAAGTCTTGAGGGTCTACAAAAACATCCTTTACACTACCACTAATTACAGGTTCTACTAAAGCAGTTATTCCTGCTCCCGCAGAAATACTAATCAAAGGAGGATTTATTAGATCATAATCATCTCCACCATTCAATACTTCAAATTGCTTTATTGGACCATAATAAATTTTATCAAAAGATTCTGGATTTGTAATTTCAACCCCATCTACTAAAAGACCTATTCCTCCTGTAAGAGTATCAACAGATCTTTCTACTTTATTTTTTAAATTAGTTGGTACTTTTTTAGTTGGAAACTTTCTAAGTAACTTGTTTGCAGAAATAAGTCTATTTTCTTGCCTCTTTAAAGTAAATCTATGTACGGCAGTATTGGTGTTTTCACCAAAAAGAACATATTCGGATCCACTAAGGAGAGATTTTGATTGATATAGTCTAATTTCATTGCTAGAAATTAATCTAACATAGTAACTTGCCCCCGAAATTAATCCAGGTAGTGGATTCGTGGAAGTATAAACAATCAAATCTCCATTGATAAACCTAACATCACTAGGGAATCTTATGCTGGAATATGCTTGAAGAGTTGAATCATAATTGTTTAAATATGTCGAACTTCCATTAGGTAATGTTGATTCTACTAATTCATCATTAATTTGATATGATGGAAGAGAGTTTGAAGCAACATATCCTTCATTATCATCATTTACATATACATTAAGAACATTGGAAACATAAGAATTATTTCCATAATCAAGTTGAACGTTAGAACTAGTAGATTTTTTTACCTTTCTTCTAATGTCATAAGTTAAAGAAGGGTTAGGAGTAAATCCAGATATGTTACTTAGAATAATTTGACGCTGTGCGTTGTTAATTCCAGTAATTACTGCATTAGCAGAAGCAACGTTATCGCTAAATCCTAATAAAATATCGACAACATCTCCTTGCGCTAAACTAGATCTATCAACTTCACTAAACAATGTAAATGTTGAACCAGATATTGATCTTACTCTATGCCTAGTACTTGTGTTATAAATCCAACTATTTGCAAATGCTTCCTTATATGTTTTCTGTTCATTTGGAGGATTTTCTATTATTTCTCCAAGATTTTTAATTGATATTTCTTCCCCCTCATCAATTAAACTATTCTGATCAATTTCTTGAAATTCGGTAATAACTCCGGTAATTCTTAAATCAACTCTCTTAGATGTATCTCCATTTTCATATCCATAAATTGTTTCATCAGATCTAATTTCAGATCCCAATAGAATATTAACATCAACACCAGAACATCCAAAAAATTGATTAACTGACTTTGAAGTATAACTGATGGTATTCTCGCCAGAGACCAAATTGAGAATTCCAGATTCTGGAAAACCAATTGTCGAATCTACGGTTATAATTGAAGAACCAATTGGAATATTCTCAATTATTTTGGTTTTTCCTGGAACAGTAAAAAATCCTTCTATAAGATCTCTGTCATCATATCCAATAAACAATTCTAATTTATAAAATGTTTCAAAACCCCTTGAAAATATTTCAACATTAGAAACAGATGCATTTGTGTTTATGTCTGTTGATTTAAATATTGTTTGACCCTCTAAGTTTAGAGGATTCCCAGATATATTTTTAGCAGTAACAACTTCTCTCCTAACATAATTTGCAGAAGATGGTTTTATGAGTCTATCTTCTAGGTCTATTACAGTCGCATCTGTACCATAAAGAACTTTAAAAAGAATCTTGATCGACTCCTCAATACCTTTTGACTGATAAAAATTTCTTGCATTTTTGATAAAATTTCCAACATCAAGATCGGAAACAAAATCAACATTTTCCAGACCAGGAGTAAAAGTATACTTTAACTTCCTATAAAACTCTTGAAGAAATAAAACACTTAAATTCTTAACGGAAGAACCAGACTGATGGTTTGCTGCTGTTGTTTTAGAAAAAACTAATGATTGGCGAGAAGAACCCTCATCAACATCAAAGGGGGAAAGATACTTGTATCCATCAATCCCACTGAATCCACGAATACATCCAGTAAAACTATCTGTAGTTACTCCTGTATAAGTGATAATTTCATTACCTATTTTTAATAGACCATATTCATTAGGAAATCCCTTAGTTGAAGAAACTGAAATTGTAGTATCGGAAGAAGAAACATTAGAAGATAGTGTTGTTTGACCAACAATAACCTCAGGGACAAGGTTGTCTAGCTTTAAATACTGATCTAAATTTTCAACAATGTCAACATTTCCACCCTGAAATTCTTGGGAAATATAGTATTGTTTGAAAAACTCAGTTGCTTTTGGAAAATCAGAAACTAAAAATTCTGGAAGTTGACTCTCAATAATTTTATTGATCTGTACTCTCTTCTCAAAATTCGACATATTTTACTTCCTCTCGATGTCTCCGTTAGAATAACTTGATGTATAGTAGTCTCTTGTAAATGTAACTCCTGAGATATCCTCTCCGGAGGCAATAACATCCTTAAGCATATTTATCTTGCTATTTGAAACGCTGAAACTCAAGTACAAATCTTTTAGACCTATAACATCATTTGAATCTGGGAATGCTTGAACCTCAATAATATTGTTATCGGCAGTAGTTGATACTATATTAATAGTGTTAACAAGAATTTCCCCATTTGTATAATCAACAGTTCCAATAGATTTTAAAACAACTTGATTTATACCTATGTCTGTTTGTTTAATTACCGCTAAAATACCTTTACCGCTCCCATCAAGGTTTCCATTTGCATCCTTATTTGGAACATCAGTGAAGAATACAGTGTCATCAGAACCTTGAACTTTAAACCCTGTGCTCTTTATATTGTATCCTTGTGGATTAATATGAAATCTATTTCCAAAACATAGTTCATATTGTGCAAACTGATTTACAAGAGCCTTCATATCTCTTCTAATTCTAACCTTTGTAATATTAGAAGTAATTGCAGAATCAACTCTATCGATCAATTGAACTATTTTACTATACTTAAATCTTCCGCCAAAACGATTAATGTCAATATTTTTAGAATAATCTGTTAAAGAACTAATAATTAATGATCTTAATTCATCAACATTAGAAACTTGATTCGAATTGTAATAAATTGAAGAATCAATCTCAACATAAAGAATTTTAAGATCAACTATTTTTTGATTAATACCTGCAATAGAATACTGCTTTAGTTTTGATAAAATGTTTTGCTTATCAAAATCGGAAATATATGTTCCATTTTTTGGTTTAATACTAATCTGAACTGTTCCAAACTGAGGTGGATTGAGTTCTTCTCCACCAACAACAGCAACAGATTCTGTATTTGAATATATTGACTGAATAATTGCCTCATAGTCTCTTGATGTAACTGCTCTGTATTGGGCAGAATACATTCTTGGAGCATAATATTTTACAGATGATATTGGTTCAATATTACCACCATTAGATGCTCTTTCAATTGTATTGATTGTTATTCTTCCATTTGGAATTACTCTTATATTTGATGCATCAACAAAGTTTCCTTGGAAAGCAAAGTTTGTTGGACCATTTCCTTCTTCACCGTCAGTTACAATATATCTTACAGTGATTATAGAGTTATTTTCTAATTTTTTACCAAAGTATCCATCACCAAACAGAAGTTCATATTTCTCATCCTGAACTTCTTGAATTAGGTATATTTCCGAGTTTTTATTAATGTTTAAAATATTATCGACTTTGAAATATTCTCTACCCAAACCACTATCATTAATTCCTTTAACATAGACTACGATTCTAGATGTATCAATATTTGGGTTTTCTAGGATAAATCTTTGATCTTGTGATTGATCAACTACCCATTGTTTTGTTAAAAACGTTCCTTGATAGATGTTGATTGGTGAAGATGCAGACCCAAATCTTGCTCTACCATTATTGACCGTTGTAGTAATATCCTCAGAAATTGAGAATCTATATGTGGTATTATCAAACGCTCCAACACACACCAAACCCGCTTGTAGCGTGAGGAAAGGGCTTGCGGTATCAGTTGCAACCTCGAAGGTAATTGCCGCCTTAGAGGCGCTTCTAGAACGTGGTACGTAACCAATATTTCTTGCTAATGAGACAACGTTTTCTCTTAGAGTTGCAGAATCCAAAAAGGATTCATTCACAACCATATTAGAGTTGAATGCTGTAATATAAGTATTATATGCTAATGTGTCAATTAAGACAGAGAAGTTAGATCCCTCAAAATCAAAGTCCGTGAAATTAGAATTTGCACGAAGATAATCTTTGATCTGAGTTTTAATTTGATCGAAATCTAAATTCGTAAACTGAGTAAAAGGCATTTTATCTTGTTGCCTCTAATAAAAATGAAAATTGTTGGGTTGGAAACTCCTGGCCAATAATATCAAATATAACGTTCACTTCAAAAGTATTATCATCTGGTCTTGGTTCGACATCAACTTGAATATTTTCAACTCTTATCTCAAAATTTTGAATAGCAGTCTTGATCTGATCTTCAATTGCTGATGCCGAACCATAGTCAACATATTCAAATAGACTTTTACGGACATCAGAACCAATAAAAGGATTAAAAAATCTTTCTGTTGGAATAGTTTCCACTAAATTTCTAACAGATCTTACGATTGCTCTTTCATTTATAAGGATAGGTAAATCCTTTGTTACAGGATGAGGTTCAAAAGAAAAACTAATATCCTTAAATGCTCTGGATACCCGAGTAATTGCCATTGATGAATGGATTTTCTTGCTTTATTTATACCTAGTGCCAGGGAGATCCATAGTTTGGCTCAGTTCCATAACTCCAATCATCATAGTCTTCATCGTTACGAATTTTTTCGTGCAATTCAGTTTGCTTTTTAAGGTCATGACGTGGTGCAGAGTCGTGCATTACCTCTTGAATTATTCTTTTGTTCTCTAAACTACCATAATCACTGGATAATTTTGTGGTTCCCCACATATCATAAATGTAATTTGGGTCTCTATCGACTGGTAAATTAGACATTTTAGCTCCTGTTTTAATGAATAAAACAGAACTTTTATAAAGGAGGTTGCTATCTCCTTATGTCTATTTAACGATCAACTTCTCGCAGCGAATAAGAGTCAGAATTGAGATATTTGAGTATTTCTAGGGCAATTAATTTAGGATTTCCTTCACCACAAGTGTATACATCCACTGCTAGACACCCATTTTCAGGCCAAGTATGGCAGGAAACGTGACTTTCTGCAAGTGCAATCACGACAGTACACCCCTGAGGTATAAAACAGTGTGAAAAGACGTTCAAGACAGTCATTTTCGCACGCTCAAT